>SWCD01022668.1_pt3 | contig 13913 bp, 13 predicted proteins | sample 4693011 | NCBI WGS metagenome assembly SWCD01 (sample SAMN10267278, study PRJNA491770) | bioreactor metagenome | isolation source: DHS bioreactor inoculated with marine | place: Japan: Omine Ridge, Nankai Trough | reverse complement strand
GGCGGAGTAAAAGTGTTGGAAACCAGCGCTGACCTAGCATTGATCCTTGCAGTTATCTCCAGTTTCCGTGATCGACCTCTTCCCAGAGACCTAATGGTATTTGGTGAGGTAGGTTTGTCTGGAGAAATTCGCCCGGTACAAAATGGGCAAGAGCGGTTAAGAGAAGCGGCGAAACACGGCTTTAAGCGAGCCATTGTGCCTTTGGGGAATGCTCCACGCGAGCCAATCAAAGGTATGGATGTTATTCCTGTACGCAAAGTAACTGATGCACTTCAGGCGCTAGATTAAAAGCTGCTTCAGCTTCGTTCGTAATGTTTCGAAATAGCGCCTAATCTCGCACCCTACATTATCGTTGTTCTTTTTTGTATTGTTGACAATAAACTTCTGTAGGCGTAACTTCCTCGGCCTTGCTTATGCAATAGGTTCTTGGTTCGCATACCTGCGAATTGAGTGAAACGGGAAATCGGTGAGTTGTGTCTTTGTTCAAGGCCAACGATTCCAATACTGCCCCCGCAACGGTAATTGAGTGAGTCTGCTGGCCATATAGGCTATCTGTAGACTCAAGCGCTAAATCACACAGCCACTGTGTACGACACCAAAGTTAAAACAACCGGTGTCACAACATGGGAAGGCGATTTAGCAGGGAAACCGCTCATGAGTCCGGAGACCGGCCTGTCGCTATGTAAACGAACCGCGGGGTGTGGTTGTGTTGGTATTGGCTTTTGGTCTTCTGAGTTTCTCCGTTGTTACTTAGGTGTTTCTACTAAATTTATTACTTTGGTAGCGTCGCCTCGACAGTTATACATTGGTAGCTTGATTCTGTTGTAGCCTATTCTTCACAAATATTTCTCCGTGGACTTTTTTACTCAGAATGCGTTCGGGGCTGAACGCCGGAGAAAATTTAATGAAATACCTTACCCTTGCCTCTTTGTTGGCAATCACCTCTATGGCTTCTCAGTATATTTATGCTGAAAAATCAGAAAATCAGAAAACTAGAAATTATAAAACAAGAACTCAGCAATTAGAGATGCAGGAAGTTGTTGTTACGGCATCCTTTCAACCTATCCAATTAAAGCAATCTGCAAGTGCCATTACGGTAATTTCTGCCAAAGATATTGAAAATTCCCAGGCCACTATCGTCAGCGATTTGTTACGTAATGTTCCGGGGCTTGCCGTGAGTCGAAGTGGTGTGATGGGCTCTTCTACGCAATTGAGGGTGCGCGGGTCAGAAGGTAATCATGTGCTTGTAATGATTGACGGAATAGAAGTGAATGACCCTTCTCAGTCAGATGAATTTAACTGGGGGCATATGCCTGCCATAGGTATAGATCGGATTGAAGTTGTTCGTGGATCACAGAGCGCTTTGTGGGGCAGTGATGCTATGGCTGGGGTCATAAATATTATTACCAAGCAATCAAATGGGCCTTTCCAGGGCGGTGCTTATTCTGAAGCGGGTAGTCACGGTACGAACCATACAGGTTTCAATTTGGGAGGTAGAGGGGATAAGTACCATATTAATTTGAGTGGGGCGCACATCTCTACTGATGGTGAAAATATCTCACGAGAGGGTAGCGAAAAGGATGGCTATCGAAATTCTACACTTAATTTAAAAGCAGGCCTTCAGCCACTGGAAAACTTGTCATTTACATTGATAGGGCGCCAGACGGAAGGTGAGAATGAATTCGACCCAGCACCAATAGCGTTTCCTGTGGATGGAGATGAGGAATCCAGATTTCGTCAGCGCTTCGCTCGATTTCAGGCAGATTTATCTCTGTTTGAAGAGCTTTGGCAGCAGAGAGTGGCTGTATCAGTTAGTCGTCATAATAATAACAATTTGACTGATGGTAGTTTGACTGGCAAAAACTCGTCACGAAAAAAGCAGCTTAGCTATCTTAGTACTCTCAGCTGGGCAGAGAGAACGCAGCAGTTATCATTTTTGGTGGAACACGAAACTGAGGATTTTAGTCAGCGTGGAATAGTGCAACCTTGGGGGGATCCAAATCAGGATAGAAGTCGAGAAAACGACGGTCTTGCATTGGAATATAGAATTACTTTATGGGACGACCTCACTTTGGCTGCAAGTGTTCGTCATGATGATAATAGTGAGTTTAGGAATGCTAATACGCGCCGCTTTGAAGCCAGCTATGCTTTACCCGATACTGACACACGTTTGCGTGCTGTTTATGGAACGGCTGTTAAAAATCCTTCTTTTTCAGAACGTTTTGGTTTTTTTACTAACTTTCAGGGTAATCCAGACCTCCAGCCAGAACAGTCTAAAAGCTGGGAAGTGGGTATTGATCAAACCTTGTTAGATGGCAATTTATTACTGGGAGTGACTTATTTCCGGGCAAAGCTAAAGAATGAAATTGATGGTTTTGTTTTTGATCCGATGACATTTGCATTTACCTCGGAAAATGTGGATGGCACCAGTAATAGAGAGGGTGTTGAGGTGGAGCTGGATGCCTCTTTATCTGATAGATTGACGGCTAAAGCTAGCTATACGTACACAGATGCTACGGAGCGAAATGATACCAGGCAAGAAATAGATGAAGTTCGTCGCCCTCGACATTTGGCGAGTGCCAGCATTAACTGGTTGGCTATGAATAATCTAAATTTGTCGTTGAACGTTCAATATAATGGCGAACAAAAGGATCAAGACTTTAATTCATTTCCCGCAACGACTGAGACGCTAGATGATTTTACATTAGTAAATTTAGCGGCCAGCTATCAGGTTAACAAGCAGCTATCGTTTTATACTCGGTTGGAAAATTTGATGGACGAGAATTATGAAGAAGTGCTTGGTTACCAAACGCTAGAGCGTGGGGTCTATGTTGGTGTTCGCTATAACTTTTCTCGATAAAGTCTGATAGGGGTGTGTTGACTATTGGCTCTGATAGGCGTGGGTAAAAAAAATCGAATCCGAGTGCTGCTCTCCTGGAGTAGCGGTAAGGATTCGGCATGGACTCTTTACCAGTTACAACAGAACCCTGAGGTAGAGGTTGTTGGTTTACTAACCACCTTTAACAGTGAGTTTAACCGTTCAGCTATCCACGGTGTTCGATTGGAGCTGGTTCGCGCCCAGGCAGAAGCTGCTGGGTTGCCATTACTGGAAATTCCCTTGCCATGGCCTTGCAGTAACAAGGAATATGAAGCGCTGATGGAGCAAGCCTTGGTCCGCGCCAAACAGGAGTTGGCCCCAGATGCTGTAGCATTTGGTGATCTATTTTTAGAAGACATTCGCCACTATCGTGAGGAGCGAATGGCTGATACTGGTTTGGAGTTGATGTTTCCTTTATGGGGAATACCAACCCATGAATTGGCTGGGTGTATGATTGAGTCTGGTTTGCAAGCTTATGTGACATGCCTTGATCCCAAAAAAGTACCAGAGTCATTGGCGGGAGCTTCTTTTGATAGGGCATTTATAAATAGCTTGCCTGAAACGGTGGATCCTTGTGGTGAGAATGGAGAGTTTCATACTTTTGTTTGGGATGGCCCCATGTTCAGCAAGCCTGTAATGGTGGCAGGGGGAGAGACGGTGGTTCGCGATGGCTTTGTCTATGCGGACTTGAAGTGCTCATAGCCGTGAGTGGATCATTATGAATACAGTCTTTTAATGAAGATAACCTTTTTATGAATATATCTGACTTATGAATATAGTATCTTTGCTCCCGAGTGCTACAGAAATTATTTGTGGTATTGGCCTGCGTGAGCAGCTGGTGGGAATTACCCATGAGTGTGACTACCCTGGAAATGTTCAGGGCCTTCCAGTTGTTACCAATTCTAGGATCCCCAAAGGGTTGCCTAGTCATGAAATTGATGCTTTGGTTAGTGATCAGCTAGAAACAGATAGCGCCTTGTATAGTTTGGATATGGAGGTGCTGGGCGCTCTCGAACCAGATTTGATTGTTACTCAGGCACTGTGTGATGTCTGTGCCGTTTCATCCGATGAGGTCGCTTCCGTTCTCTGCGAGCTGCCGGGGAATACCCAGCTAATTAACCTGGAGCCCACTTGTTTAAGTGATGTGTTGGAAACTATTCCCGTGGTGGGTAAGGCGGCTAACCGAGAGGTTGAAGCACAGGCTTATTTTGAGCATTTATCGCAGCGGGTAGCTTCTGTAGTAGAGCGTACAGAAACTATTGTTGGTGATTTGCGCCCAAAGGTGGCTATTCTCGAGTGGCTTGATCCGTTGTTTGATGGCGGGCATTGGTACCCGGAACTCATTGAAATGGCTGGGGGGATTCCTTGTTTTGGCTCCAGGGACAAGCCTTCGTGTTCTCGTGCTTGGGAAGATCTTGCCGCAGTAAACCCTGAGGTGATTCTAGTTTCTCTCTGTGGTTTTGATCTGGAGCGTACGGCACAAGATATGCCATTGCTGGTAAGTCACTTGGGGTTTTCTGCATTGCCAGCCGCTAAAAATAATCAAATTTATATGATAGATGGCAATTCTTATTTCAGTCGCCCTGGCCCACGGTTGGTGGATAGCCTGGAAATTCTTGCCAACCTGCTGCATCCTGACGTGCATCCATTGCCCGCAGATATTCCTGCGGCTACAAAGTGGCAGGTAAAAGGTTAGTGTTAACTAGTCTTAGTTCTTAAACCGAGGAAACCCATGACAGATAAACATCAAAAAAAAATGCAAAAGCTAAAAGAAAATGTAGATGCGGGCATTAAATCTGCCGATACCGAGCAGGGTGTTGCGATTCTGTTGACTGGTGATGGAAAGGGTAAAACTAGTTCGGCATTTGGCATGGTCATGAGAGCGCTGGGTTATGACTACAAGGTGGGGGTAGTTCAGTTTATAAAAGGTCAGCAACTCTCTGGCGAAGAGCTTTATCTACGTGATAAATGCCCGCAGGTGGAGTTCTATCAAATGGGTACAGGCTTTACTTGGGATACTCAGGACCGAGAAGCCGATATTGCGGCAGCTAAAAAAACTTGGGCTGTCGCTGAACAGATGCTGAAAGACGAAAGTTTCCACTTAGTTGTTCTGGATGAGCTGACTTATATGTTCAGCTTTAAATATTTAGATACAGATATGATGCTGAATGCTGTGCGTAACCGTCCAGTGAATCAAAGTGTGGTGATTACAGGTCGTGGTGGCGGGACTGGGTTACAGGAACTTGCAGATACCGTATCGGAAATCAAAGAAATTAAGCATGCCTATAAAGACGGTATTATGGCGCGTCGAGGTGTAGATTTTTGATAAATAGCTTACTTAATCCATGGTTTAACCATAAATAACTAAAAAAAATAAGAGCGCATATTTTGCACCGCTATTCCCCCATCAAATTTATTTCATTAGCTTGCATAACGTTGGTGGCGAGTTTGCTATTTGGGTTATTTAGTGGCGCTTCAGATATTCCTTCATCAAAAATATTTGGGCTGTTTACTTTTGGCCATCTGGATATGGATCATCGTATTTTACAAATGATTCGCCTACCCCGAGTTTTATTGGCTGCACTGGCGGGTGCGTGCCTGGCGAGTTGTGGAGCAGTCATGCAGGGTTTATTTCGTAACCCATTAGCGGATCCTTCTTTGATAGGGGTGTCGAGTGGTGCCTCTGTGGGCGCTAGCAGTGTAATTTTTTTTGGTGGTGCCAGTTTGATTGGTGGTGGCTTCGGCCTGCCAGCTATAGTTATGGGAGCCTTCGTTGGTGGCTTGCTTGCTACCAGTGTTGTATACAGATTAGCAACTTCCGTTTCTGGAACTTCCGTTGCTACCATGTTATTGGCAGGTATTGCGATTACTGCGTTGTCCGGAGCAGTGACTAGCCTGTTTAGTTTTTTTGCTGACAATGAAATGCTGCGACGAATCAGCCTTTGGCAAATGGGTAATCTGGATGGTGCAGATTGGCCACGCGTGGCTGTGCTGGCCATGGTGGTAGTACCTTTGATATTGATATTACCCAGAGAAGGGCAGGCGCTAAATGCCATGTCATTGGGGGAGTCTGAAGCACGTCATTTGGGGATTTCGGTTGAGAAGCTTAAGCGGCGATTGATTCTTTTAACTGCTTTGGGGGTGGGTGTGGCTGTTGCTGTATCGGGTATCGTAGCTTTTGTGGGCTTAATAGTTCCTCATTTGGTACGGTTGCTGATTGGCCCAGATCATCGTTATCTGATACCAGGCTCTGCCATTCTTGGCGCTGCTTTGCTGCTGCTGGCAGATACTCTAGCTCGAACGATCATGTCTCCCGCCGAATTACCAACAGGTGTAATCACCGCATTATTGGGTGCACCATTTTTTGTAGTTTTACTGCTGCAACAGCGACAGAAAATAGTGGGTTGATAGATGCTCGAAGCTCAACACTTATCATTATCTATCTCCACCTTTTCCTTGCTGCAGGATATTAATCTGCAATTAAAACCGGGAGTGGTAACCGCAATTATTGGGCCCAATGGTGCGGGGAAAACGAGCCTGTTGAGATTGTTGTGTGGTGAGGCCAAGCCTTCGTCAGGTGAGGTAATATTTAACGGGATTCCACTCAACCAATGGAAGCCAAAACAACTTGCCCGAATACTTGGCGTCCTACCGCAGGGTTCGCCTCTGAATTTCCCTTTTACAGCTCGGGAGGTGGTAATGATGGGGCGTATCCCTCATTCCTCTGGTCTGGAAAAAGACACAGAGATTGTCGATGCTGCTTTGGAGTCTGTGGGAGGAAGTTATCTGGATAAGCGTCCCTATACCCAAATGTCGGGAGGGGAAAAGCAGCGGGTACAGCTGGCCCGAGTATTGGCCCAAATATGGGAAATGGATGACAGCGGTGATCGGGTTCTGATTCTGGACGAGCCTACATCGGCCTTTGATTTAGCTCATCAGCAGCTCACCCTAGATGTAGTAAAAAATTTTACTCAGCAAGGGGTCAGTGTGGTGATAGTTATTCATGACCTCAATCTGGCCGCTGCCTGTGCAGATCAATTGGTTATGATTGATTGCGGCAAAATTGCTGCTCAGGGTGCACCTGTGGCTGTTCTAACAACGGCTTTAATTGAAAAGGTTTTTAATGTTAGTGCTTCTATAGGCGTGCATCCCAAAACAGGCTCACCCCTGGTGATTGTTTGATATGCCAAGCTGCAGATGGTTGTTTGTATTACTACTGCTGTTATCGGCAAGTGTGCTGGCAGAAGTTCATGTTGTAGATGATCTTGGGCGGGACCTCAAATTGCAGAGCCCAGCTCAAAGGGTTATTAGTTTGGCTCCCCACCTTACGGAAGTTGTTTATGCTGTGGGCGGTGGAGATCAAATGATAGCCACAGTTGCGTGGAGTGATTTTCCTGAAGAAGCTAAATCGCTGCCAATTCTTGGCTCCAATAATAAAATTAATTATGAAGCATTACTGTCCTTCAATCCTGATCTTGTATTAGTTTGGCGCAGCGGTAATGGTGAAAGTATTATTCAGCGGTTGGATTCGCTCGGCCTGAATGTTTATGTAAATGAACCACGAAAGCTAGATCATATTCCTACAACGCTACATAAAATTGGGCGGCTTATAGGCCGAGAAGTCGAGGCTAAAACTGTAGCAAAGCAATTCCATGCATCACTTAAATCATTACAGCAGAAATATAGCAATGTTCGTAGGGTAGCTGTCTACTATCAGATATGGCAGTCGCCATTAATTACTTTTGGTGGAGATCACCTAGTATCGGATGTTCTCAGACTCTGCGGTGCTGAAAATATCTTTACAGATGTTAAGCCACTAGTACCGCGAGTAGGAGTGGAGTCAGTGTTGGCCGCGAATCCAGAAGTAATTATTGTTGGTCAATACACTGATGTTGAAGCAGCTTTTGACCTTTGGGGGCAGTGGCTTCAGTTACAAGCGGTAAGTAAAGATCATTTATATAAAGTAGATCCCTATTTGCTCCATCGTCATACCCCAAGAATTATTCAGGGCGCGGAACAATTATGTGAAGCCATTGACCATGCTCGTTAATAGGTTCACAAATTATTGATATAAAAAAACCGCCTGAAGGCGGTTTTTTTATTGGTCAAAGTACAACTTATAAATCATAACCGCGTTCGTCGTGTTGCGATAAATCCAGACCATAGGTTTCTTGTTCAGCATCTACCCGTAGGCCAACCATCATATCTACCAGTTTTAGTATCACGTAGGTGATCACAGCGGTATAGATCAGTACGGAAACCACGCCAATCACCTGTACTTTCAGTTGGGACAGCATCGCCACGCCTTCAGCATAACCCTGCCCACTGAAGACACCCAGTTCTGACGAGGCAAAGATGCCAGCTAGGATGGTACCCAAAATTCCACCTACACCGTGCACAGGGAAAACATCCAGTGAGTCATCAATTTTAAATTTCTGTTTGATAATCTGGGTAGCGTAATAACAAACGATACCAGCAGTAAAGCCGATGATTAGCGCACCACCCGGGCCGACAAACCCAGAGGCCGGGGTAATGGTGCCGAGTCCGGCTACCATACCGGTAACAATACCCAGAACAGAGGGTTTTCCGTATTTAATCCACTCCATCATCATCCATGCCAGAGAGCCGGTAGCGGCAGAAATATGAGTCACTAGCATAGCCATACCGGCATCGCCATTGGCGGCCAGAGCTGACCCAGCATTAAAGCCAAACCAACCGACCCAGAGCATTCCGGCGCCAGTGATGGTCATGGTCAAATTATGTGGCGTCATGGCGTGTTGTTGGAATCCTTTGCGGTTGCCTATAACCAGTGCAGCAACCAATGCGGCAGTACCTGCTGTAACATGTACTACGGTGCCACCGGCAAAATCTAAGAGCCCCATTTCTTGAAGCCAGCCGCCACCCCAAACCCAATGGGTGATTGGTACATAAACCAGCAACAGCCAGATACAGCTAAAAATCATGACAGCAGAGAATTTTATACGCTCAGCAAATGCGCCAATAATGAGCGCCGGGGTAATAATGGCAAAGGTCATTTGGAACATGGCAAAGACAGATTCAGGAATATCACCAGCTAAGGTATCTTCCATGACATTGCGCAACATGAAATTATCGAAACTGCCAATCCAGCTGTTAAAAGAACCGCCATCAGTAAATGCCAGGCTGTAACCACAAATTATCCATATTAGTGAGGCAGCGCAGGTGATAGCAAAACATTGCATCAGTATCGATAGCACATTTTTAACGCGAACCAGTCCACCGTAAAAAAGGGATAGACCAGGAATGGTCATGAACAAAACCAGTGCTGTTGCTGTGATGATCCAGGCAGTGTTAGCGCCATTAAGGCTATCTGCATGCCCCATGGTGGGAAGCGTTAGCCCCAAGAGCAGAGCATAAAAAACAGAGTTTCGATTAAGACGTTTCAGCATGATTGTAGTCCTGTTCTTCTGCACCAAAAAAGTGCATATGGTTTGTCCATATTGGGATGCGGCACCAATATGGAGCAATTTTTGTTAGTTGTTGGCCCTTATTGGGTCTTTTTAAAGCATTCTATGAAAGTACCGCAAATGCTGTGCCAGAAATGATATAAAAATGGTTATTATTGGTGCTCGATATTGTATTGCCGTGGAGTTAGGTGTGGAGTGAAAGTTATTGTTGACCGTTTTTGGTGCTTTTTTTATTGCTGAACTAGGAGATAAGACTCAGTTAGCGACACTGTTATTTGCTGCAGAGCATGAAGTAAGTAAATGGACTGTGTTTATTGGTGCATCATTGGCATTAATTGCCACCTCGGCTATTGGTGTCCTGGCTGGTGGAGCAATTGCACAGTTTGTTAGCCCTAAAGCGCTTTCATTAGTAGCAGGTATAGGGTTTATTATTATTGGGGTTTTTACATTGGTTAGGGCTTGATGAGTGTCAGTACGCGTTACGTTAAATGACATATACTTAAATTAAGTTTCCCCGATATATAGATGTCGATTTAAGGAAATAATTTGCTCTAAAATGATACGGCGATTACATCACCATTAGATGCTATGGCTACAAAGGTGAATGATTTACTAAGATAAATGAGGTAGTAATATGAGCAATGAAGAATTAAAAAGTCGGTTGGATGAATTACATCAAGAGCTGGAGAAAGCTAGTACCCTCTCACTGGAAGAGCAGGACATATTTGGAAGCCTGATGGCGGATATGGTCCAAATTGCCCAAGGGGAGAGTCAACCAGAAGAGCATGATGAAACCCTGCGTGAGAAGCTTGAGCATAAAGCTAGTGATTTTGATGTAGACCACCCTCGCCTTGCTGGTGTTATTCGGCAGTTACTCGACTCCCTGAGCAAAATGGGCATTTAGCGCTTAGTTTGCTCATGCTTAATATAAAGATGTTGGCTTTGATGGAAAAAGAAAACTTACTAACTGATATTCCAAATGATCTTCCCAAAGAAGTCATCAGGGACATTATCGAAACGGACAGTGTTCGTATTAAGCGAATCATTTCAAAAGGCCAAAAAGGCCCAGAGCAAGGCTGGTATGATCAGGATGAAAACGAGTGGGTGTTAGTCGTACAAGGTGCAGGAATTCTGGAATTTGAAACAGGCGAACAAATAGAATTAAATTCAGGAGATTATTTAAATATTCCCGCTCATAAAAAACACCGAGTAAGCTGGACTGACCCTAAAGAAGAAACAGTTTGGCTGGCTATTTTTTATTAATAAAATTTCTAATCAACTTTTAATTTAATATTGATTAAAAATTGATTAGAAAAACCGACTAGTAATAAGCCAGCTACTTAGAGATCCCGCCACTAAAAAACCAATAGCATAGTAAATAGTTTGGCGGCGAAAGCGCTTGCTGAGCTGGTCTTGCTCTGTACTGCTGATAATGAAGGGGAGGCCGTCGTGTACAGGTTGGCTAAGTAAGTGCTCAACCGGTTCACCAGCTTGCTCAGTTTGCCGTTTTTTGGCTTCTTTTATGGCAACTTTTCGAACGGCTTTCCATTCATCTATATCCAGTTCGCCATTGCCATCGGCATCAAACTCTTCGAGTAACTTTGGAAAATCTTGTTTCCATTCTGAAAGAATATCGCCAATTAATTGTTTGGGATGCAATGTCCGCTTCCCTGTCGCATCACTTTCAAAATGGCCAAGGGCATAAAGTGGATCCCCCTCCATGATGAGGTATTCGCTATAGCGGTAACGGCGGCCAAAAGTTAGTCCACCCATGGATATGTTTGCCCGTGATAAAAAGCCACCACGCTTAGTTTTTTTTGACTTAGGTTGAGCGCCTATAGGGCGTTTTGTAGAGCCGTACCATTTGCGTTGATGCAGGCAGCTAATTTCAGCCCCCTCAGGATCAATTTGGCAAATGCCGGTAGTATCTTTTAAATGAAACGGTAGGCTGGATGCACGTTTTTCTACAGTTACCCAGTGGCTAGATTTTCCCGTGCTTTGATATTTTTCAATGGTATAACGCCACCACAAGCAAAGCGTACTGCTAAGCGGAGCTAGCTGGGGGTTTCCTTGCAGCTCTGCTACGCCAATTAACTCAGAATAACCCTGGCTGGCAGAGCGTATCCGCGAAGTGGGCATATCCTCAATCAACCGGGCTCGCTTCAATTGGCGAAAGTATCGCCTTAAGGTAAACACTGTGCCTATAACAGCTAAACCCAGGAAAATACTGAAGTCCCAGGAGGGTATGTTGTGAACGCATTCGCTACAAAATAGTTCGGCAATATCTGTAGAGAGCATCTATTTCTCGCTTCTCTAATTAGCGTTAAAGGTGGCTAGATTGTCAGTAGTTTTGGGAGCCAAGTGTCAGGCGTTAAATATCAGGAATCAAATAATCCTTTGATATCCACATCTGCTTTTTCTTCTTCAGAAAACTCGAGCAAATCATGGGCTTTAAATTTAAAGAAGTTGGCAACAATTACATCGGGGAATTGTTCGATACGAATATTGTTTTGATTAACCGAATCGTTATACAGCTCACGGCGGTCAGCAATACCATTTTCCAGGTCGGAGATACGTGCCTGCAAGTGTTGGAATGATTCATTGGCCTTAAGGTCAGGGTAATCCTCAGCAAGAGCAAATAAACGACCAAGGGTTCCGCGTAAAACTGTTTCCGCAATACCCAGACCTTCCATATCTTGTGACTGTGCTGCAGTAGAAACATTGTTGCGAGCTGAAATAACTTTTTCTAGTGTTTCCTGTTCATATTCCATGTACTGCTTACAGGTTTCAACCAGTTTGGGTAATTCGTCATGGCGTTGTTTTAGTAATACATCGATGTTGGCCCAGGCCTGAGCCACCCTATGTTTTAGGGCAACTAGGTTGTTGTATATCGTAACACCGTAGCCGCCGGCTAATACCAAAATACCAATGATGATAAATGTTGAAGTTTGCATGCCTCTATCCTTGTGTAACCCTTGAGTACAGCTCGGTAGTTGATGGATAAATGAAGAATAGGGGCTTTGTTGGCTGGGGGCAATAGCCATGTTTAATCAATAGTTATGCTTAATCAATCACTTGGGGTATGTGACCAGGATGGTTTAACACATGGTTTGGTTCAACGCAGGGTTTGGTGATATTTTAGAGCCAGGTAATAAATAAAATTTATTGTTGTATGGATTAGTCTAGGGTAAATGAGTTCAGAATTAATGAACCCAGTGAGAAATTAGGAATGAGCAATAAAACACTACTTGCCATTGATCAGGGCACCACAAGTTCCCGCGCTATTTTATTTTCGCAAACGGGTGAAGTTGTCGCGGTTCAGCAAAAAGAGCTGCAACTGCATTATCCTCATAAGGGCTGGGTGGAGCAGCGACCGGAAGATATCTGGAACGATACCCGTGACTGCTGCTCGAGTATTTTAAATAATACGGAGCAACAGCCTGTTGCTATAGGTATTACTAATCAGCGCGAAACCACCATTGTTTGGGATAGAAAAACTGGTGAGGCTGTTTATAACGCCATTGTGTGGCAAGACCGCCGGACCGCAGAGCTTTGTGATGTCCTAAAAAAGCAGGGGCACGAGGCTAATATCACCAGCAAAACAGGGTTGTTGTTAGATCCTTATTTCTCCGCCACTAAAATTGCATGGATCCTTGATAACGTATCGGGTGTTCGAGAGCGTGCAGAAGCGGGTGAGCTGGCATTTGGTACCGTAGATAGTCATTTATTGTGGCAGTTAACAGATGGTGCGGTTCATGCCACTGATGTTACTAATGCCTCGCGGACTATGCTTTATAACATCGTGGAGCAGCAGTGGGATAAAGAGCTATTAGCGTTGCTCAATATTCCAGCTAGTTTATTGCCCGAAGTAAAAGACAATGTGGCAGCCTTTGGAACAACCAGTAAAAATACTGTGGGTGCTGAAATTCCCATCGGTGGTATGGCGGGGGATCAGCAAGCTGCACTTATCGGCCAGGGTTGTTTTAAACCTGGTATGGTCAAATCCACTTATGGCACGGGCTGTTTTGCCTTAATGCACATTGGACCAGAGTTTAGACCGTCTCAAAACCGGCTGCTTACCACTGTCGCATACCGGGTTAATGGGCAAATAAACTATGCTATCGAGGGCTCTATTTTTGTCGCTGGGGCTGCTATTCAGTGGTTGCGGGATGGATTGGGGCTATTTGCGGATGTTAGAGAAAGTGAAGCGTTGGCTACCTCGGTAAAAGATAACAATGAAGTATATTTTGTCCCAGCGTTTACTGGTTTGGGCGCACCTTATTGGAACCCTGAAGCCAAAGCGCTGATTATGGGTCTGTCCCGGGAAAGTACCCAAGCTCATATTGTTCGCGCAGCATTAGAGGCCCAAGCCTACCAAACCCTTGACCTTATGGGTGCGATGCAGGCAGATAGCGGCTTCAGCACAGATGTTATAAGAGTTGATGGTGGCTTGGTTGCCAATTCATTTGTGTGTCAGTTCTTGGCAGATATGCTGAATGCTGCCATTGAAGTGCCTCATGTTGCTGAAACGACAGCATGGGGTGCAGCAGCTTTGGCGGGTGTACATGCGGGAGTTTTTAGTGGTATTG
>SWCD01023588.1_pt1 | contig 13921 bp, 11 predicted proteins | sample 4693011 | NCBI WGS metagenome assembly SWCD01 (sample SAMN10267278, study PRJNA491770) | bioreactor metagenome | isolation source: DHS bioreactor inoculated with marine | place: Japan: Omine Ridge, Nankai Trough | reverse complement strand
GATTGAGCTTGTGGTTCTTGCCAAGCAGTTCGAACGCTTCGTGTACCTGGGCAGCCAGCTCCCTGGTCGGTTCCAGAATGAGCGTACGCGGCATGCGGGCCCTTGCGCGGCCCTTTTCGAGAATGTGGAGCATCGGCAGCGTAAACGCAGCCGTTTTGCCCGAGCCTGTCTGGGCCAGGCCCAGGACATCCTTGCGCTCAAGGGCAGGCGGAATGGCTTCTGCCTGGATTTTCGTAGGTTCAGTAAAACCGGCGTCCTTGACGGCGGTTAGGACCTTTTCGCTAAGGCCAAGTGTATCGAATGACATTAAGTTATATAGACCGTTCTATAAGCGCTGCACGGGCTGGCTGAAACATTCGCCGCACCCAATGGAGCTGGTTGATGTGCCGGGACCAGACCGGATGTCTGTGACCTCTTTTACGGCACCTCACGCCTGGCGCCGAAACGTACATGCTTCTATATGGAGATTCGCGGTCAGAAAGTCAATTTATGCGCCTTGCGTCATTTTGAACGGGGTTAATCGTTTTGAATGCGCTCATTCGGTTTTCAGCAATGCATCGGCGGCCTGCTTCCACGGTGTGAAGGCGTCCGCGTCGCGCAACACCTCCAGGCCCTTCAGCGTAAACGAGCGCTCGGTTGCCAGTTCCGCGACCAGTTCCGTGATGGAAGTGAGCGGACGCTCACGCACCGTGGTGGCGGCAGCACGTGTCATTTGGGCAGTGAGCAAGCGGGCTGTTTCAGAATCCACACCATGTGCCGAAACCCAGTCGGACATCTGCGCTATCAACTCCTGCACCCAGCCATAATAGCACGCGACCGTTGCGGCCGGCGCGAAACTGGCTTCCGTCTGCAGCGCCAGCACAGGACCGCATGTCTCCAGCAGCGCCCGGCATTTTGCATCTTCGGGGAAAATCAGGGTAGGGCTTTCTCCAAACTGCGCGGCGACCACCGGCATTGCCATCACAAGCCGAGCCGGAGCAACGGCCGGTGCCAGTTCTGACGTGGGCAGACCTGCGCACAGGCTCAACACTGTCTGGCCGTCGGCAAATGAAAGCGCGTCACAAACCGCAACGGCATCATACGGGCGCACTGCCACTATCACGATATCGGATCGATCGACGATTGTCTGATTGTCCGGGCAAACCTCAACGTCGTATTTTTCCGCCAGTTCGGCTGAAGTCTCGCGGCCGCGCTGCGAAACCACGAAGTGAAACCCCGTTTTGGCCATTGCAGGCATCATGTGCTTGATGAGATGGCCGGCGCCGATAATACCGATTGTCCTGATCATTCTGTTTCCTTTAAAGCAGCCAGCAAAGCTGGAACCGCGTCCTCGATTTCACGACACACATACGCACCTGCCGCGCCAAGCTGATCTCCAACATCTACCGGCAACGAGGTATTGGATCCATCCAGCACCTGGTTCAACCTGCCGCCGATCAGAACCGGAATCTGATTATCAAGGTGTTTGCGTAACGCGTTGTAGTAACTCAACGCAACGCCGTTATAGGTGGACAGGGCTATGGCGTCTGCCCGTTCACTCAGGGCCCTTGCTGCCAGAACCTGTGGTTCGACGGACGTGCCGCCGTCGATCAGCGTGGCGCCGGCGTGGGACAATACTTCGTCCAGTACCAGCTTGCCGTGTTCATGCACGTCCGTGGTGGCCGTCAGAACGCGCGGGCCCAGATTGGCGAGCACTTGGCGATCAGCTGTCGTTACCCGCGATAAATGAGTGTGCGCCATCGCGATCACTTCCTCGGCGATGTCTGAGGCAATTTTGTCGCCCCGGGCCGCAAACATCGTCTCCAGTCGCCTGCCACCCAGTCGACGCAGGGCCAGCAACATCTCGAACGGATTGTCGGTGTCAATGCCGGCTTCAGCAAGGCCGTTGATTGCATTGTCGAAGAATGCCCTGCCGCCCGCCACTATGCGATCCGCCAGTGTGCGGGCAGGGGCCGGGTCCAGCAGCGGCATGTGCCGGGTCTCATGGCTCGCAAGGCGGGCAGCGAACAATTGTGCTTCCACGACTTCGCTCACGTCAGGGATGCGCTCGTTCTCGGTAACCGGTACCGGGTTGATGGCGTGACCGGTCGGCTTCAGCAGCTGGCCGGCAATATCAATGGACAGGTAGCTCGACAGGCTGGCGAAGTTTTCCTCCCGCGACCTGCGATAACTGGTGGTATTTCCGTAGATCATGGTGCCGGGAGTGTCTGACACCTCCGCCAGGGCAAGATGGAAGGCGAGGCGCCGGACCGGGTCTGAAAAATGATGCCCCCAGCAATGGCTGACCTCGACCCCGGCAAGTTTGCCGATGTGGCGTTCCAGCAGCACGGCCCCGAGCGAACTCGACAGGTCGCCAAACAGGGCGGCAAAGCCGTCATCCAGGTTTGAATGCACCAGTACCGGCACCGGCTGTGCAGCAATCAGGGCAAGCGCGGTGAGCGTTGCCGTCGTGCAGATTATATCGTCTGCATGATTTTGCAGACGAAAGGTGAAGTACTGGCCGAGATTGCCGATGCTGGTTGAGCCGGCGGCAAGCGCTGCGCAGGTGTTTTCAACCGATGCCGGGAAGCCCAGCACGAAATCCCCGAAATGCGGTGCAACCGGTGCTGCCTGCGTCAGGTGGGCAAAGTCTTCCGGCGTGTTCAGGATCAGGCCGGTGCCTTGCATCGCATCGTCGCGTTGATCTCTCGAAATACCCATCGACCAGTCCAGGCAGATACCATACCGGTCAATCGTCACATCACCGGCGGCACACTGCGCATGGATTTCAGCCCATGCGCGGCGTGACTTTACCGGGTCACGCCACCCGATCTGGGCGTGCTGCATCAGGCAATTGTCAGTGAGCCTTGCGCGCTTGTAGTCTGCCTCACAAGACACCGCGTAATGGGTCAGAAATGCACTCGGCTGAATCTGCCAGTCCGCTGCCATCGACCGGCCGCGGGAAATCAGCTCTGCAGCGTCGGGGAGGGAGGGTTCGCGAAATATGTCCTTGCGGGTCAACATTGCTGATGAATAGAGCCTTGCGGACTGGGCCGGTATGGAGTTTTGTTGCAATAGCGGGACACCATAAACCTGATCGTTTCTGAAGTGTTAGGGCAATTTTGAAATCAACCGAACCGATCTCCACAACTGCGCGATTGATACAAGGCGCTGTTACACCTGATGCAGGATGATTGAATTGTCTGAACCGCTTGTGCTGATACCGGGACTGATGTGTACAGCCGCACTGTTCAAGCCCCAGGTGACGGCCTTTTCCGGCAGCCGCCATGTCATCGTCGCCGATCATACCGGAGCCGATGACATGCGCACCATTGCCGGCCAGATACTGGACAGTGCGCCTGACCGGTTTGCGCTCGCCGGACTGTCGATGGGCGTCTATCTGGCGCTGGAGATCATGGCCGTCGCACCTGACCGGGTCACGCGGCTGGCGTTGCTGGACGGCAAGGCCAGGCCCGATACCGCTGAACAGCTTGCAGCGCGTCATGACTTGCTCGCAATGGCGGACGCAGGCCGCTATCTCGATATAACCCGTGACGTCCTGCTGCCGCGGCTGGTGGCGCCAGGCCGGTCTTCTGAAACAACCCTGCGCGAAGTGATTGTGCAGATGGCAATGGATACCGGAGAGGCGGTGTTCAGGCGTCAGATGGCTGCAATCATCAACCGGCCCAGTTATCTGGCGGGACTGCAGAAGGTTTCATGCCCGGCACTGGTGTTGACGGGCCAGTTGGATGTGATCACACCGCCGGCTTGCGCGACGGAGATGGCGGAGCGTCTGCCACATGCCGATCTCCATCTGATCCCCGGATGCGGTCACCTGTCCACTCTGGAAGACGCGGACACCGTGAATGCGGCCATGCAGCGCTGGCTGGGTGAAACGTAAGCAATGCTGACGTTATTCGTGATTTGACGAAGCGTGATGTCGAGGCGCATCATTTGCCCATCCACTAAGCAAGGAGGTCTACAAAAATGACTCCGCCAAAGCATAGCCTGCTGTAATCAGTCGATTTGGAAAGAGCGCTTGCGCTTGCGTCTGATAACTTGGTTTCAGCTATTCCGACATACAATTTACCTGAATTGCCGGGCGTCAATGCCCGTATTATGAAAAGCTCGGTCTTGTGATCGGGTAAAGGCAAATAAGCCACAGGCCCCGCGCGGTTAAATGTTCCGGCGGGGCCGATCACTTGGGGAGTTCCGAGCAAGGCAAGGCACCTGATTTTCAGGAAACAAATGTGAAAACAAGTTGATATCGCGAACTTCACACTCGTTGGAGCTTGGTCTGTTCAGCAACAGGCAAGGGGTCTCACATAAAACGTGATTTGACCTGTGGTCAACAAGTCGCTAAATTTGGAGGTCTGATAGTGAAGATTGCTCACATAAGGCAATCACGCTTTGGACGCGTATGGAACGCAGAGATACAGTTTTAGCGTTTGTGACGTGTAATTGAGACTGGTTTATCTGGCGCTGGCGGGCCCCAATTCCCCTGCTAATCCCGTCGGACCGATTGATCAGAACCTGGCATACCAGAAGCTCCCCCCTCGCTTCGATCCCAGGTTATTCTCTGGAGTCTGCAACCCCGCACATCGCCCCATGTGCGGGGTTGTTTTATTTGTGTCGTGATGCCGGCCCACGATGCGCAGATATGATGAAACTGCTATGATGAAACTGCGCCAGCTTTGACTGGTAAACGTCATCGCACCGGCAGCGTTGCGACCTGCTCGCCTGTACTGCAGGCGCGCAAGCTGACTCCCATCAGGCTCCATCCGGATATGCCACCAGCCTGTCTGCTACCCTGCAAGTGTTGCCGATGTTTTGGGGCTGGATTTTGCGACTTCAGTTCAAGCTGGACACCATCCAGTCAAACCATGGCCTCAAACTTGTGGCCTGTTTGCCACCTGAACTCGCATTCAGACCCGTGCGCATGCCATACTGCGCCTCGATGATTCGCCACGATACTCTCAAATAACCGGAATACGAATGTCCAAGTCACTTGACCTGTTTGGCAATACGGAAGCCACGCCTGCTGCTGTGAAGCCTGTACCTGCTGCTCCTGCGGTCGCGCCGGACAAAATACGCAAGCACCCGGCGGCTGAAGCAGGCTACACCGCTGCCGATATTGAAGTGCTCGAAGGCTTGGAACCGGTTCGTCGCCGTCCCGGCATGTACATTGGCGGCACTGATGAAAAGGCGTTGCATCACCTGTTCGCCGAGGTGATCGACAATTCCATGGACGAAGCCGTTGCCGGCCATGCGACGTTCATCGAAGTCGAATATGATGCCGAGGGGTTTCTGAGCGTCTCCGACAATGGCCGCGGCATCCCCATTGATGCGCACCCCAAGTTCAAGGACAAGTCTGCCCTGGAAGTCATTTTGACGACCCTGCATGCCGGCGGCAAGTTCGACTCGAAAGTCTATGAGACATCCGGCGGTCTGCACGGCGTTGGCGTGTCGGTGGTCAATGCGCTGTCCGAGGTGCTCGAGGTGGAGGTTGCCCGCAACCAGACACTGTATCGCCAGGTCTATTCCCGCGGGGCTGCCCAGGGTCCGATATCCAACGAAGGCAAGGTTCACAACCGGCGTGGCACCAAGGTGCGCTTCAAGCCCGACGAACAGATCTTCGGCAAGGATGCGAAGTTCAAACCGGCACGCCTGTTCAAGATGGCGCGGTCCAAGGCCTATCTGTTCGGCGGTGTTGAAATTCGCTGGTCGGTTGATCCTGTCCATTTGAAAGACAAGGACGACACCCCGCAAAAGACCGTTCTGCATTTTCCCGGCGGGCTGAAGGATTACCTGGAAGAGGTAATCCATGGCCGCCCGCGTGTGACCGAGGAGATATTTGCCGGCAAGGTCAAGAAGGAAGGCGGGCACGGGTCGGTCGAATGGGCAATTGCCTGGTTCGGCGGCGCGGACGGGTTTGTTTCATCCTACTGCAACACCGTGCCGACAGCCGAAGGCGGCACCCACGAGCAGGGCCTGCGTTTTGCGCTGAGCCGCTGCCTGAAAAACTATGCCGAGCTGTCCGGCAACAAGCGCGGATCGGTGATCACCACCGAAGACGTGATGTCGTCTGCCGGCATCATGCTCTCGGTGTTCATCCGCGAACCGGAATTCCAGGGCCAGACCAAGGAGAAGCTGGCCTCGGCTGAAGCCTCGCGCATCGTCGACAAGGCGGTGTCTGACCATTTTGACCACTGGCTGACCGGCCATCCGGCGCAGGCTGACAAGCTGCTGGACTGGGTGCTGGAGCGCGCCGATGAACGCCTTCGCCGCCGTGCCGAGCGTGATGTGGGCCGCAAGACCGCGGTGCGCAAGCTGCGCTTGCCCGGCAAGCTGGCTGACTGTTCGGCTTCCGGCCGCCAGGGGTCCGAACTGTTCATTGTGGAAGGTGACTCCGCCGGTGGATCTGCCAAGCAGGCCCGCAACCGGAAGAACCAGGCCATCCTGCCGCTGCGGGGCAAAATCCTCAACGTTGCATCTGCCACACGCGACAAGCTGAATGCAAACCAGCAATTGAGCGACCTGTTGCAGGCGCTGGGCTGCGGAACCGGTGAAAAATACCGGGAAGATGATCTGCGCTACGAGAAGGTCATCATCATGACCGATGCCGACGTGGATGGCGCTCACATAGCCTCGCTGCTCATCACGTTTTTCTATCGGTTGATGCCGGCACTCATCGAGCAGGGGCACCTTTATCTTGCTGTGCCGCCATTGTACCGGCTGGTGCAGGGGACAAAGTCTGCCTACGCTCGCGACGACGCCCACAAGGATGAATTGCTCGCCGGCGATTTCTCCGGTCGTGGCAAGGTGGAAATCTCCCGATTCAAGGGTCTTGGTGAAATGATGCCGGCGCAGCTCAAGGAAACCACCATGACGCCATCGAAACGCACATTGCTGCAGGTGCAGATGGCTCCATCCGAAGCTGAAGTAACGGCTCGCGTGGTCAAGGAACTGATGGGCAACAAGCCTGAAGACCGCTTCAACTTCATCACCGAGCGCGCCCAGTTCGTCGATGATGAAGAACTGGACATCTGAGCCTGAGGGCCTGGTGACATTCTGGTGACAATCACGAAAATGTGAGGTACCATCTCCGTCACCCACGATCAGCCGGGTTCACGGCGGTGCGGTTTTCGGTTTGTCTTTGAATATGTCGGTGCTGGGGACCTCCAGGCCAGCTCGCGAGTGGCCCACCTGGGTGGCGCTTGCTGCCTGTTACACAATCTGGCTTTCTGCAATCGTCTGGCACGATGTGCTGGGATGGTTCTGGATTGTGCCGGCAGCGCTGATGGTGACTTTTCACTCGTCGCTTCAGCATGAGGCTCTGCACGGCCACCCGACACGCTCCGGCGTGCTCAATGAGGCCCTGGTGTTTGCGCCCATAGGGTTGTTTGTGCCGTACCGGAGGTTCCGCGAAACCCATCTTCGCCACCACAACAATGTCATGTTGACGGATCCTTACGATGATCCTGAAAGCTGGTATCTCAGCCGTTATGACTGGTGCCGCACCAATCCAGCGACGCAAGGGTTGCTTAAATTCAACAGTACACTGGCCGGTCGTGTTCTGATCGGTCCGGCGCTGGCGCTGTACGGTTTCTGGCGCAACGATGTCAGGCTGGCGCGCGCGGGCAACCGCGAGGTCGTGAGGGCGTACGTCCTGCATTTTGCGGGGCTGGTGCCCGTCATTACCTTGCTGGTCCGGGCAGATATACCATTGTGGCAGTACGGCCTGCTTGCGGCTTATCCGGGCATGTCAGTGCTGATGATCAGGACTTTCATCGAACATCACGCCAGGGAGCCCGTTGCAGAACGCACTGCTGTGATTGAAGCCGGGCTGCTGATGCGGTTGCTGTTTCTCAACAATAACTACCATGCGGTCCACCACAATCACCCCTATGTATCGTGGTTCGGTCTGCCGGGTATCTGGCGCCGGGACAAGGCTGAAATCTTGCGCGGCAATGGTGCCTACCACTATCCCGGTGGATATCTTCAGGTCGCGCTACAGTGGCTGTTCCGGCGCCGTGAACCTGTCGAACACCCGTTCATGCGGCGCGACATCAATGACGCGCATGCACGCACCTTTCAGCCGGAACGCCCCGATATTGAGGTCGTTTTGCCTGTTTCCGGCCACCAGGTCGAGGTCGTTCACGCGGGGCTTGAGCCGTAACCGGTCGTGATCCAGGCCCTGCGAGCATGGAGTGAAAGTAACAGGAAAGCCTGCTGCAGCTTGATATTCCGGTCGGATTTGCAGCATATGCGTGGTCATGACATTCATGCACAGACTGGAACGCCTCATGGCAATGGATGACGCCACCTGGGCGCGTCATGCTAATCCGTGGTCCGGCTGGACCCGGCTGCCCATATTGCCGCTTGTTGCGGTAAGTGTCTGGTCGCGGATATGGCTCGGCTGGTGGTGCCTGGTGCCGATTGTGATCCTGGTCATGTGGACATACTGGAATCCGCGCGCGTTTACCGAACCCGTCTCCACCGACAACTGGATGTCAAAGGTCACCTTTGGCGAACGCGCGTGGCTGAATGCCCGTGCTCACCCGATCCCCGACCATCATGCCCGCATGGCCTGGTGCCTTGGCCTGTTGACTGGCGCGGGCCTTGTCCCGTTGATCTGGGGACTGTGGGTACTGAACCCCTGGGCCGTTGTGCTTGGACTGTTCGTTACGGTGCTGGGCAAGTTGTGGCAGATGGACCGGATGGTCTGGATATACCAGGACATGAAAGGCCATGTTGCGGAGTATGCGGCATGGCTGCGCTGACCTGCATCGTGTGCGCCGGCAACGCGACGAGGGTGTTTTTCGTCGACCGCGACAGCAGGACCTACCATCGCTGCAGTGCATGCGACGCGACATTTCTGCAGCCGGCACACTTTCCCGCCGCTGAAACCGAGTATGCGCACTACCAGACCCATGAAAACCATGTATCTGACGCGGGCTACAGAGCTTATCTGTCCAAACTGGCGGACCCGCTGCTGGCCCGGCTTCGCCCCGCAGCTTCGGGCCTGGACTATGGTTGCGGACCGGCTGCCGCACTGGCTGAGATGCTGCGCGAAGCCGGTCACACAATGCAGGTCTATGACCCGTTTTTCGCAAGCCGCCGGTCTGTGCTGGCGCAGACCTACGATTTCGTGACCTGTACGGAAACCGCCGAACACTTTCACCGGCCGGGTGTGGAGTTCGCACGTTTGGGCGGATTGCTGAGGCCAGGGGGTGTGCTGGCCGTGATGACGATTTTTCAGACCGATGACGCACGGTTCGAGAATTGGCGCTATCGGCATGATCCAACCCATGTCGTGTTTTATCGTGAACATACATTTGCGGTGCTGGCCGAGAAACTGGCCCTGGATTGCGAGATTATTGCCAAAGACGTGGTGTTCTTCACCAGACAGGTCTGAAAATGCCGCACGTTGCAGTCCGCCGGTCGCTGGTTGTGACACCACGTGGCAGCAGATTGACCATGCACATGACATATTCTTTAATTGTAATGTGGTTGAAGCCGGGGCATGGTCCGCGCCAAATTCAGATTAAACGAAACTAAAAAGGAATGTTTGATGTCATTATCCATAGTCTTGCGTGCCGGCCTTGCAGGTGCTGCAGTTTTGGCAATTGTCAGTGCCTCTCCGGTTTACGCGCAGGATGCCAAAACCCTCGCAACAGTCGATGGTCACGTGATCACCAGCAAGGATGTGGATTTTGCCAGGATGACGCTCGGCGATGCCCTGAACCAGATTGCACCGGATCAGCAGCAGACATTCATCATCAATATGCTGCTTGAGTCCCATCTTCTGGCCGATGCTGCACGCAAGGAAGGCGTTGCCGAAACAGACGAATACAAGCGTCAGCTAGCCTGGCTGGAAGTACAGGCGCTGCGTGAGGCATTTGTGCGCAAGCGGTCTGGCGAACTGGTAACCGACGCCGACATCAAGGCGCGGTATGACGAGGCAAAGTCGCAGGTGACCGGCAAGAAGGAAGTTCAGGCAAGCCACATCCTGGTGAAGACCAAGGCGGAAGCTGAAGCTGTCATTGGTGAACTGGACAAGGGTGCCGACTTTGCCGAACTGGCAAAAGCCAAGTCGACCGGGCCTTCGGGGCCGCGCGGCGGTGATCTCGGATTCTTCGGTGCGGGACGCATGGTGCCGGCATTCGAAGCCGCTGTATTCGGGCTTGAGAAGGGAGCTTATACCAAGCAACCTGTTCAGACCCAGTTTGGCTACCACGTGATCAAGAAGGTCGACGAACGCGAGCAGGCATTCCCCGCGCTGAAAGATGTCGCTGAGCGTATTCGGGTCGGCTTGCAAGCTGACAAGCTGCAGGCCATTGTAAAGGAGCTTCGTGAACAGGCGAAGATCGAGATAGCCAAGCCGTAATACCAAAGGAACCGACAACACTTGCTGGAACCTGCGGCTGCAACTGGAGGTTCTACACTGTGAGACACGTACGAGTGTTGTGCGCCGTGGCGGGTATGGTCGTGGCGTTGCTGGTTGCACCGGCAACACACGCTACCCCCCGGGTTGATCTTGCCCAATCCGATAGTGTGGCCCGTACACCCAGCAACTGCCTGGCGATTGCCCGCAATTTGCCCTCGGCTCGCTATGTCAACCTGACACGGGTTGAGGGTGCACCGGCTTCCGGCACGGTGCGCATCAGTTATATCGGCCATTCCACATTCTGGATTGAAAGTCCCGGCGGTGTAACCATCGCCACGGACTATGCCGGTTGGACCGGCAGGCGCGGTGTCCCGCGGGTGGTCACCATGAACAAGGCGCATGAAACCCATTTCACCAGCACGCCTGATCCCGCTATCGAACATGTCCTGCGCGGCTGGAACCCTGATGGCGGACGCAGCATTCACAATCTGGAAGGCGGCGATGTGCTGATCCGCAATGTCACGACGGATATTCGCGGATGGGGTTTGCCGGAAAAAGACGGCAATTCGATTTTCATCTTTGAAATATCCGGATTGTGCATCGGCCATCTCGGCCACCTGCATCATGAACTGCGGGCCGGGCATGTCGGCTGGATTGGCCGGCTCGATGTGGTGATGGTGCCGGTTGATGGCAGCATGACGCTGCCCATCGACAAGATGGCGGAGGTCATAAAGACACTCAGAGCCCGTGTGATTCTTCCGATGCATGCATTTGGTGACTATTCGCTGGCGCAATTTGTGGCGCATCTGAGCAACAGCTTCGCGATTCGTCGCGATCAGGAGACGTCCATTACGTTGTCTGTTGATGATCTTCCCGCGAAACCAACCGTCATCGTCCTGCAACCGCAGTTTTGATGCATCTCGAAGCAAGACATGCACTAACGTCATTGCTGCTGTGCAGCATTTTACATTGCAACGCAACAAAGCAGTCACGATCTTCCGGTATATGAAAGGCATCAAGACACCCGGTCGCGGATGTCAGTGTTTGAAAAGACGGAGAAGATTATGGCTGTTACAGCTCAGTTTAATGAATTCCACACCGCGGCTCGTGCCGGCGGCAGCGGGCAGGGCTTCTGGTCCCGGCTGATGACCCGCATTTGCCTTGTCAGCGAAGCCCGCGCTATCCATCGGCTTGAGACCGAAGCTGCCCACCTGCTTGATTCCGGACAAATGCGTCAGATCAAGGCAGATTTTGCAGCTCGCAAGGCACAGACCCTGAAGTAATATGGTGCCGGTCTGGCAGACCTGCCATCGCCTGCTGACTGGATATGAGTGGAAACAAGGCTGGACAATAATAGTCCGGCCTTTTTTCTTGCGACGTGAACGTGTAGCATTGCAATCGTGATCACTGCCCAAGTTTCTCCGCAAACAAGCCGCATGAGAAGGGACAGGTGCAGTGCTGTATCGTTCGCCGGCAAATTTCAGTCGCTGGTGGTATCCATGATGGCGTAGAGGATAGCGTGTTGGTTAGAATAGTTTCGTTGAAATCCAGCCTGGTTGCAGGGTTGATCAGTTCGGTTTTGCTGTCTGCATCGCCGGTTCTGGCAGCAGGTGATTTTGAAACCTGCATGGGAAGGACTCCTGCGCTCGAGCGGATTGGCTCTTGTTCACGGGCAATAGAGTCAGGCTTGAGTGGCAAGCAACTGGTCGATGCGCATGCCGCACGTGGTGTCACTTATGGTCAACTGGGCCAACTCGACAATGCGATAACGGATCTGACCACGGCGCTGGACAACTCAAAGGATGACGCGGACTTGTGGGTTGCTCGTGCCCGGGCGTATTTCAACAAGCGCGAGTTCGACCGTGCGATGCTGGACCTGGCGGAAGCGATAAAGCTGGATCCGCAGAATTCGATTCCGCGGAACCTGATGGGCAAAAATCATTTCATGCTCGCCAACTACGATATTGCACTGAAATTTTTTGGCGAGGCCATCAATCTCGACTCAAATCACTATAATGCATTTGTAAACCGGGCCACGACCTATTACCGGATGAACAAATTGCCCGAAGCCATGAAAGACGTGAACGCGGCTTACCTGATGCTGCCTCCCGGCGACAGCCGCGGCAGAGGCCTGCTGCAATTGAAGGTCGCTATCGAACGTGCCTTCGCATCCCAGCAAAACGCTGCACCTGCCTCCAACTGATGTAGGTCAAAGTGATGCTGAAACACGGCTTCAATGGAGTTCGTGCTTCTCCAGGGCAGTGCACGACTTGAGACTTGCTTCGCCCGGCTGAATTGTCAGCCGCCGATGCGCCCGCCGCCGGTCTTGCGCACTGTCACAACGGATGGGCGCGGCGGCATGTTGTCTGCGAAGTCTGGCCAGCGGGTTGCCGGGTCTTCGAATGTCGAGGCTTTTTCAAATCCGGAAAAGTCTTTGGTACCGTCTGTGCCGGGGTGCTGGACGGGCAGAAATACCGTCTCGGAGTCCGGGGCAAAGCAGGGGCCGCACATTTCCGCACCGACCGGAACCTGGAAGAACAGTTTCGATGTGCCGCGCGCCTCGCCTGCCGTATCAACAGCATATAACCCGTCCGCCTTGCCGGTTTTGGACCAGTGCTTGCCCTGGTCGGTGGCAACCCAGAGCCGCCCCGCGCCATCGATGGCGCAATTGTCCGGGCTGGCGAACCAGCCATTTGCCGAGGTAGCCGGATTCCATAGTGATCCGATGGCCGCAACCGAAGGGTCACCGCACTTTATCAGCACTTGCCATGCAAACTGATCTGCTGCGTGGTCGCGTTCAGGTGCCGTCATTTCAATGATGTGACCGAACAGATTGTCCGCACGCGGGTTGGCCTTGTCGACCTGATCGGCCTTGCGTTTGTTGTTGTTGGTGAGCATGACATAGATCTTGCCGGATTTTTCATCGGGTTGGACATCTTCCGGGCGATCCATCGGCGTTGCGCCAAGCGCTTTTGCAGCAAGCCGGGCATCGATCAGGACCTGGGCCTGGCTTTCCCAGCCGTTTTCAGGGGTCAGTGGTCCGTTGCCGTAAACCAGGGGCAACCAGTCCACCGTGCCGTTCGGGTTGAAGCGGGCAACTGACAGTGTGCCTTCGGAAAGTAGTGTCCTGTTTACTTCGCGATCATCCGACATCTTGTTGGTCGAGATGAAGCGGTAGACATATTCAAACCGTGCATCATCGCCCGAATAGACTACGGCGCGTCCGTCGGCGTTCAGTATGCATTCGCAGCCTTCGTGCCGGAACCGGCCCAGCGCGGTGTGTTTGACCGGCGTGGAGGAGGCATCGAATGGGTCAATCTCTACTACCCAGCCAAATCGATTTGGTTCATTGGGCTCCTTGTCCACATTGAAGCGTGCCTGGTATGCACCCCAGTTGTACCAGTTGGCGGGCACGCCATATCTGGCATAGCTGTCAGCCTGACCGCCACCGAGGCCTTTTTTTCTGCGCACCCGCTTGCCGTCCTTGTCTTCCATCTGGTCTGTCCAGAAATAGCCGTGGAAGTTTTCTTCTGCCGCCAGGTATGTCCCCCA
>SWCD01003551.1_pt1 | contig 13932 bp, 12 predicted proteins | sample 4693011 | NCBI WGS metagenome assembly SWCD01 (sample SAMN10267278, study PRJNA491770) | bioreactor metagenome | isolation source: DHS bioreactor inoculated with marine | place: Japan: Omine Ridge, Nankai Trough | reverse complement strand
AAAAACATTTCCAAAAATGGAGGCATGTTTAAAACTTTTACCAAGATTAAGTTCACCTTTTGGTAAAGTGTATAAACCGGCACCAACTTTTAACTGCCCTTTAATAGCTTCTTTGTTTTCTAACAATTCTAAATTTGGAACTACGGGATTTGAAATTCCCGATAGAGCAAACATTTCCGGACTGAATTGCGGGGTGATAAATTCCTTTGAAAGCATTGTTACAAGCTGAGGTTTTTGCTTTTGTGCGGTAGGAATGTTAACTGTTTGGACTCCGGTAATTACAAAGTCGGGCAGTTCTATGCTCTGTCCCGTATTATTGTCCTGCCCGTAAATAAATAGGGGAACAATTAGAACTGATATAAATAATTTTAATTTCATAATGAATTCAATTTTTCGTTTGCTTCTTTTGCGTACTCGTTATTTTTATGCTGCTTTAAAACTGCTCGAAACATTTCGCGTGCATTTTTTTTATCATCTAATTTAATGTAGCAATCACCAAGTTTTAATAATGATTTAGTGTACCACTCCATATAACCCGGGAAAACTGACCGTACACGTACAAGTGCTGAAATAGCATCAACGGTATTCCCCTCTTCATAAAGTGTAACTCCATAATAGTACTGTGCCTCAGCTCCAATGTCGTCCGTTCTATCAGTACCCACTTCGCTAAACAGCATTTTGGAATTCTCATACCCTCCTCGAATTAATTCTAATAAACCAAGTTCAATATTGGCTTTTGCTGCAAATAAATTTTGAGAGTAGTATTTACTTATGTCGTTAAAAGTTTGATACGCGCCCGGCTTATCATCTTTTTTAATTTGAAGTAGACCTTTGTTATACATCAGTTCCGGAATTTTTGGTGATTGCGGAATGCTTTCTATCGCATTGTTGTAAATACTTATTGCCGATTCAAATTCAGATCGTTCTTCATAAATTTTGCAAATCTCAATTACTGCGGCAACTCCAAATTCCGATTCAAAATCGAGATCAGTTACTTTTATAAAGCTTTCTAATGCGGGATCTATCTCTCCGAGAAGAAGACTGCTTTTCCCTTTCCAATAATATGCATCCGAAACTAAACTGCTTTTAGGATAGGCTGCAATGAATTCGGAATAACTCTCTTTTGCAAGTTGGTAATTAGCCTGACTGAAATAAATTTCACCTTTTTTAAAGAGTATTTTATCGCCGAAATCGGATTTTGGATTTTCTTCAACGAATTTATTAATTATATCGATCGCTGCGTTTGGTTTATCCTGCGCCAGAAAACAGTATTGTATTCCGTTTATTGCATCGTGCACAAATTGTGTATTGGGGTAATTTTCAATCAACTGTCTGTAAAAAACTATTGCAGAATCATAATTAGCGAGATTGAAGTATGAATCGCCGATTGAGTAGAGTGCGATTGGGCGAATTGGCGAATTGTTATACTTTGTAAAAACTTTTTCATAGCTGGAAATTGCCTGCGGGTATTCAGCTTGCTGAAAATGTATCCAGCCAATTAAGTATTGCGAATCATCTGCATATTTTGAATTAGAATATTTTTCTTGCAGTTCAGAAAGTTTTGTGATTGCCGCATAAGGTTCACCTGATTTAAACAGAGCCTGCGCATAGTTGTAATACATAAACGAAGAATTTATACTGGAAGCATACTTTGAAAACAGATACCCGTAAATTGAACTTGACTTGCCAAACTCTTTAATACCATAATAACTTTCAGCGAGTCTTCGTTTTGCATCAAAAATATTCGCATCTCTTTTATAAAGTGAAATGTATTCATTAAAATAAAAAACCGAGTTTGCAAAATCCTTCATGTTAAAATGAGAGTAAGCCATACCGTACAAAGCCATCTTTTTCATGTACTCATCAGTGCCGCCTACTCTGGCAAAATGTTTTAGCGCGTTCTCATAATCAGCATTGGCAAATCGCGATTCAGCCAGATAGAAATTGACTTTATCTTTTTCAAAACTTTTATTCTTATTATTCAACTCTAATAATTTGGCTGCCGCTTCTTTGTACTTACCTAAATAGTATTCTGAAACTCCTTGACCTAAAAGAATTCTGTATTGTAATTCATCCGGTATTTTATCCGATTTGCCTGCATTGGAAAAATAGCTCACTGCGGATAAATAATCCTTTTTGCTTAAACTAATTTCACCAAGCAATGTAAAAGCCCGCGCTCGCGAAACAATACTTTCCGAATCGATAGATGTAATTAGATATCGTTCAGCAAGTGGAATTTTATCTTGATTATAATAAATCAATCCAATTTTAAATCTCACTTCTCCCGTTAAATCATCATTAGGATATTTTTCAATAAATTCGTTATAGATTTCGAGTGCCGCATCATTATCATTCATGTAACGTTTACATTCGGCGCACCAGTAAAGTGATTTAACTGCAAATGTATCTACTGCTGTTTTGGATAATTCTTGAAATAAATTAAATGCATTTTCATATTCACCTGTTTGAAACTTTACCCAGGCAAGTGCAAACTCAATGTTGTCAGATTTTCTTCCCCCTGGCTGCTCAGCAATCAACTCTTTAAATAATTCCGCTGCTCGGTTGTATTCTCTTAATCTAAAAAAGGAGTTAGCTAAAATGTATTTCGCTTCCTGCTGTTCTTTTTTAGTTAATTCATTTATTAATGGATCGGATAACTCCAATACCACGCTGTCATACTCTTTTAATTTGAAATAACAAACACCCATTCTTAATTGAGCTTGCGGTGCTAATTCGTTCTCTTGATAAAATGCTACTACTTTTTCATAGTTGTCTACAGCTTTTTTATATTCTTCTTTTCTTTCATACAAAGCTGCTAAGGAATAAATTGTTTGAACAACAAATTTATTGTTCTTTTTTCCGGTAATAGCTTTCTGCAAGAATTCTTCTGCTTCTAAAAACTTATCTTCCCTAATTAAACTTTCACCAATCCAGTAATAAGCTGAAGGTACATACTCGCTTTCCGGAAATTCATTAATCAAAGTGATCAATCTATTTCTACTTTTGTTGTATAAATTTCTCTCAAAGTAAATAGACCCTAAACGGTAATATGCCCTATCGCGGAATGAACTGTTTTTATATTCATCAGTAAAATCTTCAAACTCAGCGGCGGCACCGTCAAACTGCTCCAAATTAAAAAGACATTCTGCCGAATAAAATTTTGCAGTTGAAAGAATTTTATCCTCTACTTCATCGCTTACAATAATCTTTTGAAAAGCCTTTTGAGCCTTAAGAAAATTCCCTTCATCGAAATCCTTGGTTGCAGAACTCATTACATCAGAATAATCCTGAGAAATAATAGGTATTGAATAGAATAGGACTAAAATTAAAATTAGATAAGTTTTTTTCATGATTTAAACTGCAACCTTAAAAATAATTATAAAAGATAAACCGCCGGTAAAACTTGCCATAAAATTCACAACATCATTTGTAATCCACTTAAAACCTTTAAAGTGATTTGCCGGTCTTCCGCAATGATTTTTTATTTCAACAATTTTTAAACAATACGAACATTTATATTGTACTTGAATTGAGGCTCCAATTATGCTGTCCATATAACTTCCAATTAATCCTGCAGCGGTGATCGTTGAGAAATAAACTATCGGCAAAATTTCAATCCCAAAAATCCCAGATAGCGCAATTATGGAGCTTCCTGAAAGTGCGCCAAGTAAACCTATAAAAGAAATACCGCCAGAAACTCCCTGTTCAACAGGGTTAAATGTTATCGCATTATACGTGCGGGTTTTCCAAATAGTTCCTATCTCCGTTGCCCAAGTATCTGCACAGACTGCTGCGAGGGAAGCTAAATAAATAAAGTAAAACAATTCAGCCGGATATATAAAATTTAAGATGACCAGAACACCGCCCAAACCGCCATTTGCAAATACTTGCAAACTGTCCCTCGCACCCGCCTGCTGGAAAAATAATTCTCGCTGCCTTTTTTGTTCTTTTTTAATTTTTGAAAACAAACTGGAAAGAATAAAAAAAGTTAAAATAGGAATGCTCCATTTTAATCCGCCTAAACCAAAAATTGAAACGGCAAGAAAAAATGCTGCAATTGAACCGCCCTTTGTTAAAAATCTAACCTTAAATGATAAATAAGAAACAATAGCGGCTAAGATTGTCCCTATAATAATATTTTGTATCAATGTTATATAATTTAATGATAAATTATTGTTAAATATACACAATAGCTAATATAAGTTAAAGAGAATTGTTAAGTGATGCTTAAAAATAGTTATAAAACAGTAAATGATGGGATAATGGGAATTCCAAATTGATGGTCAATTTATTTTAAAATAAAAAAACCTCGAATAAATCGAGGTTTTTTAAAAATTTTTTCATTCTTAGTTTAAGTTTTTTAACTCGTATTGACTATTAGTTTTATACTTGGAATCCTTAATGGCAATTTCAAAATTTTCTTTTGCTTTTACCTTATCATTTTTTCCCTTAAATGCTAAGCCCTTATAGTAATAAGCAGCACCTTTAGAAATTGATTTTCTATTATTGATTGCCTGATCGGCTGCAGCTAAAGCTTTGTCATATTCACCTTTGTCAACATAAACTTCTGCTAAAGCTAAATAGGCAGCATCAAAAGGATGATACTTAACTGCGCTAACTAAATTGTCAACAGCTATATTAAAATTGCCATCTGCTTTTGCGCTCATTCCTAGTTTAGTATAAGAACGTGCAACATACTCATTAGCTTGTTTTTTCAATTTAGGTTTTGTACTTAACTCAGCAAATTTAACAAAAGTATCAACAGCTTTATCAAATTTACCTTGAGAAAAGTATGTTCCGCCAAGTCCATTATATGCAATATCAAACTTCGGATTAACTTCTATACACTTTGCAAAAGCTTCTTCAGCTTTATCATAGTTGTTCAATTTTTTATAGGTTACGCCTTTCTGGTAGTAAATACGGTAGTCATTTGAACCTTTTAGAGCTTCATCATATTTTTGAATTGCACCGTTGTAGTTACCTGATTTTCTTAGTTTATTTCCTTCATTATAAAGTTTAGCTGATTCAGGAGCTTCATCTAATGTTTGCGCACTTAGAGCTGCAACGAATAAAAACATGATTAAAGCTGATAATTTTAGTTTCATCTGTATAACCTTTTTTTGTTTTTTGAAAAACCAATTTGTGCGGAAGGCGGGACTTGAACCCGCACGCCCTGACGAGCACTACCCCCTCAAAGTAGCGTGTATACCAATTTCACCACTTCCGCAAAGAGCAAGGCAAAAAATAGTTTTCCTAAGCTAAAAAATCAATACCCAGAGTAATAACTATTTTATTTTTTCATAAGATCAGGGCAATTGGTTTTTCTACAAACTTTCTTGTTTATTGTTCCCAATATGGTAGGACTAATTTCTATTTTGATTACGTCGATGACGAAATAATAGATCGCGCAAATCCTTTCTGAACTTAAATTCAAATACTACAAGTTTTCCAATTTGCTTTTCTGTTAATATATCATTCAACGAAGCGATGAATTTGATTCTATTATTTACAAGTGATTTTTCGATTTCAAGTATTTTGCTAACATGATCAGAATAAACTGAATTGTCTTCTATCTCATCCTCAAGTAACATCTCATGAAAATCATTTAACAAATTATCCCGTTTTTCCATAAGTGATTCTGTTGCTTTCCGAAACTCATTCCTTCTGGAAAAAAATTTCAAAGTTGTTTCTTCATCCATATCCATAATTTCAATTAGTTTGACCTTTTCAAGTTCATCAATTCTGCTCTTGTTTTTCTTCTTCATTCCAAAACCCTCGCGGGGCTGACTAAATGAGCAAATTGCAAATACAAGCATTAATAGAATTGTGATTTGCGTTTTCATATTTATACTCCTAAAGTATTTTTGTTTCGCTTAGTTCATTTATAATTGCATTCAATTCTTGCTCATCCAAATCTTCAATATATTCATAAGATTCCGAGTATTGTATATTATTTATGTCGTTCTTAATATTGTTATCAATTGTTAGTTCATTTACCAAATCTAAATCCAATTGCTCGCTAATTTGATTAAAACTATTATCAGCTAATGAATAAGTATAGTTTTCATAAATAATATCTTCAATTGATTCTCTTGCCTCATCATCATTGATGATCGCTGCCAACTCATCCTCATAATCTTTTATAGAAAATTCATTATTAGTTGATGTGGGTAATAAAATAAATAAGAGAATTACAGCGCTGATTATTGACGCAAATGAATAAACAATTTTTGGTTGAAAAAAGACGGGAGTTTTTTTATCAATTTTTATTCTAACATTTGGAAGGATCGAATTAAAGTAGCGATCATCTAAATTAATTCCCTTTTGGGATACATCCATTTTTGATAATTGCATTTCAATTTTTTTAAATCTCGCGTTTAAATCTTCATCGTTCTTCAGATCAAATTCAAATTTTTCCTTGTCATCATCATTCATTATTCCGGAAAAGTATTGTAATATTTTTTTATCATTCTTTTCCATCAGTTAACTCCGTTATTTTTTTTAGTGCGTGAAAATAATTTGCTTTCAAAGCACCTTCACTTTTTCCAGTTATTTCAGAAATTTCTTTGTACTTCAACCCTTCAAATTGCCTAAGAATAAAAACTTCCCTTTGTTTGATTGGCAATTGATTTAAAACACTATCAACCATTTCCAATTTTTCTTTTGCCTCATAGTTTGCAATAATATTTTCATCATTTTTCATTTGTCTAACTTCATCATCATCGAGGAACAAAAATCTTTTTACTTTCCGCTTCCGTAATTGATTTACACTTTTATTAAAAGTGACTTTATAAAGCCACGTTGAAAGAGCTGAATCAAAATTAAATTTTTTAAGATTATTATACATTGACAAAAATACTTCCTGCGTAACTTCATCAGCATCCATATGATTGCCAAGCAATTGCCTGGCATGCCAGTATATTGTCTTTTGATGTTTCATCACAAGTTTATTAAAAGCATTTTCACTGCCATCAATAAATTCTTTTATAAGTATAAAATCTTCTTCTTTAAGCATGTAATCTCGTTTAACACTTATTTGACACAGCCAACCTAAAAATGGTTTAATAAAATAACTTTTAAACCTTGCTAATATTTCGTGTGTCAAATTGATAGAAATTAAAAAACACAAAATAAATTTAAGGAGTATTAAAATGAAACGAATAATTTTTGCAGCTTTATTTTTAACAATGTTTAGTTACACAGCAATGCAGGCACAGCCGTTTAATGGTAAAGGCAATCCGGATGGAAAATGTATGGAAGACTTAAACCTGAATGATGCACAGGAAAAACAGTTTAATGATTTTCGGTTTGAACATCAGCAGAAGGTTATTGACTTACGAGCAGAAATGCAGAAGAACAAGTTAGAGATAAAAAAGATGATGACGGCAAATGAAGTTGATGAAAAAAAATTACGCGACCTCACAAAGGCAAACAGCCAAATAGGAGAAAAGATTCATTCATCCAAAGTTGATATGTGGTTCAATATTTATAAAATTCTAAATAAAGATCAGCAGGAAGAATGGACAAAACATTTCGCAAGAATGGGAGATGGAAATCGCAATGGGAAGAAATTTGGAAGACATTCACGCAACTGCAGGTTCGAAGGTAAAAATTTTGATCGACCTTTGAAAAGAAGAATGCAATATAAAATGGATACTGATGACTAAAAGCATCATATCTTCTCCCCCTAAACAAAAGAACCTCCTAAACTGGAGGTTCTTGTTTTTAAAAGTTCGGTGTAAACTTTTTGCCTTTATGGAATTCATAAATAATCTTCGCCGCTTCTCTCGGATCATCCGTTAGTTGAAATAAATCCATATCATTTTTACTTATGTATTCTCCTTGGATTAAATTATTTTTTATCCACTCAACTAAGCTGCCCCAATATTCACTTCCCATAAGTATTACAGGAAATTTTGATGTTTTGCCTGTCTGAATTAATGTTAAAACTTCGAAGCATTCATCTATAGTTCCAAAGCCGCCGGGCAGTAGAATATAACCTTGTGAATATTTGAAAAACATTACTTTGCGAACAAAGAAATATCGGAAGCTAACTAACTTATCTCTATCAATAAATGGATTAGCTGACTGCTCATGAGGTAAGTCAATATTAATTCCAGTTGAGCTTCCGCCTGCTTCCTTTGCACCTTGATTTGCCGCTTGCATAATTCCCGGTCCGCCGCCAGTAATAACTCCAAAGCCGCGTTTTACAAGTTCCTTCCCAACGTCCACGCCCATCTGGTAAAATTTATTATTTTCCTTTGTTCTTGCAGACCCAAAAACTGCAACGCCGGGTTTCACCTTCCCCATCATTTCAAATCCTTCAACGAACTCAGCCATAATTCTAAAAATACGCCACAGATCTTCCTGCGAGTTGTGTAGCTGAACATCATTATTCAATAGATCATTCGGATCAAATTCCATATTGGTTACCTCAAGTATTGATTCAAAAAATTTGTTTATCAAAATAGAAATTAATGACGCAAATAAAAAAGCCGCTAATCATAAAATGAAAAGCGGCTTAAAAGTTTTAGTAATCAGTTTTCAATTCCTTCATGCTGACTAAGGAATCCTGCCATTCTGGCAGGCGGTCTGACTAATGACTTCTTATTTCAGAAGCATCATTTTCTTTGTAGCTAAAATTGAACTTGATGATTCAGCATCACCTGCTCTGAAAACATAAAAGTAAACACCTGAAGGCATTTCGGAAGCATTGAATGAAACTTCGTATCTGCCTGCTTCTTTCAGCTCGTTTACAAGTGTTGCAACTTCTTCACCTGTTACACTAAATACTTTTAGCGAAACATGGTTTTGTGAAGGAACTGCAAAAGAAATAATTGTTGCAGGGTTAAAAGGGTTTGGATAGTTCTGACTGATTTCATAATCCAAAGGAGCAATGTTATCAACAAGAACACTTTCTGAGTATTCATAATGACCGTTAAAATCAATTTGTTTTAGGCGATACATTATTTTCTCTGCTGATATACCTTCAATTTTATCTTCTAAAGTATAAGCAGTTGGTTCACTCATTGTTCCGTTACCTTTTTTAAATGCAATCATTCTCCAATCTGATTCAACGCCATCAGCAACAGTTTTTCTTTCAATTTCAAAACCATGATTGTTAAGCTCAGTAGCGGTGTTCCATTGCAACAGAACCGATGCGCCTTGCTGAACTGCTGTGAAAGATGTTAATTCAACAGGAACAACATCAGGAGTCCAAATTTTTACATCTTCAACCTGAAGTCCTTCCCCGATTGGTGCATCGTCATCAGATTCAAATTCAATTATAACTCTAATATTATTTCCAATTAAAGTTGATAGGTCAACAATACCAACAGAGTATGTTGCTGAGAATAATCCCCAATCAAATGGAGCATCTGAATAAACAAAATTACTTCCACCTGGATCTTGAGTTATATTACTTACAAATCTTCTTCCTGATTCACCTTCAACTTGTACATATGCCCCAAAGAAATCTACATCAGGGAAAACATCATTATCTACAAAACTTCCTCTAACATAAAAGTCTAGATAAGCGGTTGAAATTACAGATGGAAGATTTATCCATGGCGATGTTAATGAATTTTGCATGTTAGGTGCGTAAGTTCCTGTGCCATCATTGCAATCAGCAAAACTGGTTCCTGATACGGCAGTTCCGGTTCTGACGGTCCAAAGGTCTGCACCTGCTGCTGCATTATTTGTTGCTGTCATTCCAGTTGCAGCACCATTGTTGCTGAATAAAGTAGCAGATGAGTTAGTAACCATAATATCATCAACTTGCCAGCCGAACATAGTTCCATCGTCGGGGCTCGCAAATGCAGGATCTGATGCAAAAGCAAATCGAATATTTATTGTTTGTCCGTCGAATGCAGACAAGTCGAATGTTACTTGTGTCCAAGTAGCTAAAGAACCAGCCCAGCCTGCCATTCCTGGTCCTTCACCATGCTCAAAGCCAAAGCTGTATAAACTTGTAACTGTGTAGGCAGGTGTTGGGTTAGCAAGAACTGTCCATGTTGCGCCGCCATCCGTTGAAACTCTGACATTCATTCCATCCCAGCCGTCATAACCTGTAGGTTCGCCGCCAGGTCCTTCTACATTGAATCTATGATAGAATGAAAGTTGAGGACTTGTACCTGAAATAGCAATACCTTCAGTGTCAAGAACTTGGTACCAGCTATTGTTATATCCACCGTCATTACCCAAAGTTGGATCAGCCATCCACCAGCTTTCACCTGAACCGCCGTAAGCCATCCAGGAATCTAAATGCCACTGAGGTGCAATTCCAGTTTCATCAACGTGTGTCCAACTGCCGAATCCGGCTTCCCAGTCCTCAAGATAAAGATCTGTATCTTCTTCAATTGTTAATGCCGGTGAAGGTTGAGATTTAGCTTCCTTTACTTCAATGACGCTTTCTTTTGCTTGAACAACTCCAATTAGAAAAATGCATAAAAGTATGGTGAGATTTTTTTTCATAATGCCTCCAAAATGGTTAGTGGTAAATAGTGCTATTAATAAAAATGTTTTATTAATTAGTTGTGGTTTAAAAGCAATATAATAAATTCTTTTAAAAATCGAATAAAAAATATTGTTGGAAAAAATTTGTTAGTTAAGTTATGGGATCAGGGTAAGTATTTGAACAGAATAAATATTTATTTCAATCGCCTAACAAAATGTTGATTTAAATTTAATTGAGCAAGGATGAAACACGAAACAATGCGTTCTTTGCGGCAATAAAATCAGGTTTAACAGTTAGCGCATTATCATAATAAACCATTGCCTTCTTCCAATCGCCGGATTGCTCATAAATTTTACCTAAGCTATAATATGGGAAGTGGCGGGTATTATAATTTGGTGCTTCAATCGCCTTTTTTAACCACTCAATTGCTTCGTCATTTCTATTAAGCTTCATCAAATATGACCCAATATCATTATATGGATTTCCAAAGCTTGAATTTATTTCCAACGCCTTCATACATTTTTGAATTGCGTCTTCATATAGTCCTTTCAAGCTGTATGCCCATCCAAGATAAGTATATGCTTCTGCAGTGGGAAAAAAATCTATTGATTTTTTATAAGTAACAATCGCATCTTCAATTCTTCCTTCTAACTGAAGCTGTAATCCTAAATCTAAGTACTCTTTTGCAAAGTATCCTTTTTCTTTTTCAATCATATTATAACAATCAGTATTTGGAATATTTAGTTATTATTTTTTAATTCAACTTCTATTCCAATAAGACACAAATAAATAGAGATAAATGGTCATTTTATTTCTATCTTTGTTTTCAATTTTTTTTAAGCAATTTCTGATAGATTAATGAGTACCGATCCAATACGGAAAAAAAATATTTTTAATGAAAATGATATCCAGGGTGTACTGAATTATCATTACGATTTTTACAGCAGATATTTAAAAAATGAGCGGGATATACTGATTTGGCTTCCAAATTCAAGTCAAACATCAATCAAAAAATATCCTGTAATATATATGCATGACGGACAAAATTTATTCAATCCATCAACATCCTTCAGCGGTTTTGATTGGAAGGTTGATGAAACAGTTGATAATTTAAGTTCAAACAATATTATTGAAGAAGTTATTGTAGTAGGTATAAACAACACTAACGACAGGCTGGATGAATTCAACCTTTTTACCGAAAAAGGAAAAAATTACGCTTCATTTTTGATAAATGAATTAAAGCCTTTTGTTGATGAGATTTACCCGACAAAAACTGATAGAAATAATACGGCAGTAATTGGTTCTTCCATGGGCGGTTTATGCAGTCTACAATTGTTCTGGAAACACCAAAATATTTTTAGTAAAGCCGCTTGCATGTCAAGTTCATTTTGGATTGATGATAGGAGTATATTCAATTTCGTTAAGGATACTCATTTACACTCGCAAGACTTTAAATTGTACATCGATTGCGGTGACGCTGAAAAGGAATTAATTGAAGACACTAAAAGAATGAATCGGATTCTAAAGAAACTTAAAACTTTTGACGATGCAAATTATCTTTGGCATATTGAAAAAGGTGCGGTTCACTCCGAGGTTGATTGGGCGAAGAGATTTGATATTCCTATGAAATTTTTATTCGGCAAAAACAATCTTATTTAATAATCAATTAATTTTAAAATATGAGGCAAAATTTAAATTGAATCAATATTGTTTTCTTCAACGAATCCGATTATAGATTATATTTTAAATTATTTAACGAAAGATTTTTTTACAGAATTCTGCTGGGAAAAATCTGATAGTTTTAGATCCATATGAGTTGATTTTACAAAAAATTTTGTAAAACTATTTAATGGGGATTCTATTATTTTTTTCGTGTCTCCCATTTCCACTATCTCCCCTTCGTTCATAACTATTAATTGATCAGTAAATTTATCCAACAAATTAAGATTGTGAGAGATAACAATTATACTCACATTATTTTTTTGCCTTAAACTTAACAGCACGTTATATAAATTTACTTGAGATTCAATATCCTGAGCAGAAAATGGTTCATCTAAAATTAAAAGTTCCGGTTCAACTGCTAAAATTCTTCCAAGAGCAACACGCTGCCTTTCTCCCCCGCTTAACTGGTAACAGTATTTTTCTAATATCGATTCATCCAAATTCAATAAATGAATGAAATCTTTGAGATTATTAAAAGTTTTGGAGCTGGAAGGAAAGTTAATTTTGAGAGATTCTTCAAAAACATCTCTCACTTTCCTAAGTGGATTAATAATTTCTGCTGAATTTTGAAAAAGTAATTGAACTTTATTCACCCTTTCAGAATTATATTCAAAGTTGAAATTAATTTCACCGGTATAATTTTTAATAATTCCGCTTATAATTTTAGCAAGTGTAGTTTTTCCGCAGCCCGAATTTCCAACAATCCCAACTATTGCGAATTTTTCTACATCAAATGTAATAGATTTGAGGATTTTGTTTGAAGCAAATGGTTCTTTAGTATCTTTTGAATTTAAACTAAAGCTAATATTTTGAAGTGAAATTATTGCCGGCATACTAATGAGAATAAATTTGTTTATTAAATATATAAATTTGTTTTAGTTAGCCAAAATTTTCAAAAAGTAAAAATTATCAATTTTATCGAATGTAAATTTAATACTTCTAGCTCCTAATAATGAATTAAACTTAAATTTTTATGTAATTATTTTTTACAATACACTTGTCTCGATTGTAAATTTTAGTTACACTAAAAGTTGATTTTTTAGCTTAAAACGTGTTTTTGGGCATTTTTTTATCCCTATTCCTATGGCATAATCCATGCAAACATTATTGTGATAAATAGCACATAAATTAAATATAAAATACAGGTGTTATATGCGCAAAGTCTTCTTTCTTATTGTTCTGTCACTATTTTGTGTTACTCTTTTTGCTCAAAATGTTGAAGAAGCCACGAGGGTTAGGGTGCAGCAGGATGCAGTTACTATTCAATCAATTGAAACTGAAACTGCAGAAATTGAATCTCAAGACATTCAATCAATTGAGCTTAAAAGTTCTGCCCAACTTACCGAATTAGGCAGCAGATATGGTTTCGTAAGATCCACTTCTCAGATCGATGAACTTGGTTCACGATACGGTTTTGTTAGATCAGCTTCTCAGATTGATGAGCTTGGTTCACGTTATGGTTTTGTAAGATCAGCTTCTCAAATCGACGAACTTGGTTCACGTTATGGTTTCGTTAGATCAGCTTCTCAAATTGATGAGCTTGGTTCACGTTACGGTTTCGTTAGATCAGCTTCTCAAATTGATGAGCTTGGTTCACGTTATGGTTTCGTAAGATCAGCTTCTCAAATTGACGAACTTGGTTCACGTTATGGTTTCGTAAGATCCACTTCTCAAATTGACGAACTTGGTTCACGTTATGGTTTCGTAAGATCAGCTTCTCAAATTGATGAGCTTGGTTCACGTTATGGTTTCGT
>SWCD01006358.1_pt1 | contig 13939 bp, 17 predicted proteins | sample 4693011 | NCBI WGS metagenome assembly SWCD01 (sample SAMN10267278, study PRJNA491770) | bioreactor metagenome | isolation source: DHS bioreactor inoculated with marine | place: Japan: Omine Ridge, Nankai Trough | reverse complement strand
CCCCCCCCTCCCTCTGCCAGGCACCTCCCCGCAGGAGGGCCTCAGAGTCCCGTAGGACGCGCCCAATGCGAACAGAACACTATCTGCGCATTTGGGCGTTCGGACGCAGCAGAGAGGCTCTGAGGCGGGGCCTCAGGGGCAAGCAGCACGGAAGGCGATGAGGCGGAAGCCCTGGGCATCTGCCACCGGCAGGTGGGCGAGGGTTTGGTGATCCAGAACCGCTGCGCCGAGATCAAGATCAGGGCAGAGCGCAGACCGGGCGAGATCCAGAGGCAACTGGCCGAGAGAAGGGGGAGGCCGGTCGTGGCAAGCCCCGGAGGTGCTCGCTGAGGGGCTCGCGAGACTCCTCCGCCATGGCTGCGCCAGGGAGGGCTGAAACGGCACCAAACCCGATTCCGTGGTGCCGTCTGTGGTGCCGCACACCATTTTTCGGCAAAACAGAAAAGGGGCAGCAAGAGCCTAAGCCCTTACCGCCCCGCTATTTCCCGTGGTAGGGGCAGCAGGATTCGAACCTGCGACCCACGGTTTAAAAGACCGTTGCTAAATTCCGCAACCATCTACTATATCACACCTTACGCGCCCCGCGAAATCGTGGAGGCCATTTCGGCACCCTTCCGCGCCCCGTCTGCCCCGCCCTGACGGGCCTGTCCGCCGGAGAACGTCACGGTCGCCTCACGCGATTCCGCAGTTCATGTGTATAGTCTGGCCGATGGAGGACACGCCCCAGAAGACGCGCCCGCCGGCACCGCCACGCCCCCGCTCCTGGCCGACCCGAACTTTTTTTTCGATCCACGAGAACTCCCTGGCGGGCGCGTGTCGGGATGCGGCGAGGGCCGCGTGTACAGGGAGTGTTGACAGTTTTGAGCCTAGGCCGGACTCACTTGTACGCACTCACTTAACACATCAAGACGCACGTCAACCACACAAAAGGCCCCCGAATGCGGTAGATGGCGCGGGGCGCAACTCCAGAAGTTTGCATCTTGTGCAGAAACTAGCGAAAATCTCACCATTGGCATAGTGAAAGTGGACTGAAAACAGAGAACGCCCCCCGGGCCGTGCGGGAACACTTGACCGGGAGGCGCAGAAAGACGCAGGACAATGAGGCCCACGCGAATAGAAAGGATGACCGGCAAACCAGGCTCGGTCAACCTCCTTCCACCGATTTCTTCATTGTCTCCCCCCACCAAAGGCCAATCCCGCTGGCTGGTGGGGGCACGGGAATCTCGTCCCGTGGCGGAGTCCGTTGGTGGCGAGCCCTTGGCCGTGCTGGGGGCTCGCCCTAACTCCGGGGGCACGAATGCCGCGGGATCCGACTAAACCCCAGGCGCACCCGCCTGAAGAGCCACAATCTCTACCTGGGCACACCCCGCCAAGAGTTCGGGAGGTTCTCCGACCTCTCGACCTAATTGGAATTCTCGGAAAGTCCGAGCGCACCGTCCGCGACGCAATCCGCCGCCACGGCATCCCCCACATCCGTCTCGGGGGCCGGGTACTCGTGCTCCGGGACTCTTTGCTCGCGTGGCTCGCAAGTCGTGAGCACCAAGAGCCCACCCGCGAAGAGCGGCAGGCCGATGCCGAGCAGGCAATCCGGGCGATCACGAGGGCGGCTGCCCGATGAGTCGCCACACCGACCAAGCCCCCCCGCATGACCTCGCCGCAGAGCGAGCGATCCTCTGCGTCACGATCGACGGGGGCGAGATCGCGGAGGCTTGGGGGCTGACGCCTACCGACTTCTACTTCGATGGGCACCAAAAAACGTTCCGGGCCGCCCAAGAGATAGTTGCCGAGGGGGGGACGCTCGACGTCGTGACGCTCGGCGACCGGCTCCGGCGAGCGGGCGAGGTGGAAGTTGCTGACCGCCTCCCCGATCTGGCGGTCGCCATTCCGACCTCGGCGAACTCCTCTCGTTGGGCCGAGATCGTCCGCGACCTCTCGATCCGGCGCCAAGCTCTCGTCTTCTCATATCGCTTTGCCGATGCCGCCCGAAACGGCCTCGCGACGGAAGACCTGCTCACGCGGGCCGGGGAACGCCTCGAGGGCCTGCGCGAGCGCCTGAGCGTGGAGCCGGTGGGCCTGCTCCACGGTGCCGCGGTTATCGGCGAGCTGATCTCCGGCTACCTGCCCGAGGGCCTCCCGACTGGCATCGCCGCCCTCGATCGACACTTCGGCAGCGGCCTCAGCCCGCGCTCCCTCGTGACCATCGGAGGCAAACCTGGGCGCGGCAAGAGCACCCTCGCGAACCAGATCGCAGCCCACAACGCTAGCCGAGGGAACCCGGTCCTGTTCGCGACGCTCGAGGACAGCATCTACCGTCACGTCGGGGCCATCGTCTCCCGCATCTCGGGCGTGAATTCGCGGGAGATATCGGCGCCCGGTGGCTACCTCAACGATCGCCACGACCCGGCCATGTCTGCCGATTCCAAGCAGCGGGACGCCGAGCGGGCGTATGCTCTCTTCCGCGAGGAAATCGACCCACACCTCGTCTTTTCGACCGAGGCGAAACTCTCCCGCCTGGACGCTACCGTGAGGCGATGGGCTGCGACTCACAAGGACTCCCCCCACCGACTCGTCATTGTAGATCCGATCCATGCCGTACTCGCAGAAGGCGATGGCGCCGTCGAGCGCATCGATGGAGCAATCCGCGTCCTGACATCCTGGCGAAACGACCTCGGCTTGACCGCCATTGGCACCGTCCACGAAAGCCGGAAGGGCGAGGCCAAGTGGTCCTCGTCCTTTGAATTCGCCGCCGATGTCCGGATGCGCCTCGAGGCCTTCGACCCGGACGACCCGGCCAGGAGCGACGACCTCCTCGACAGCTACTGCGCGGAGCACCCGATCGTCTCCGTTGATCTCGCCATCCTGAAGAGCAAGGCAGACGGCGCCACCGGCAAGGTGCCCCTCGTTTTCAACAAGCAAACCGCCGCCTTCGCGGGCCGGGAGATCGAATCATGACCGCCCGCACCCGCACAGAGCTATCGGCCCTCTCCGAGGGCGAACTCCTCGTCATCCGCGCCGGCCTCGACTCGAAGGACCCGGTGGCGTACGCGGAGGCCCTCGCCGCGGATCAGGTGCTCCAAGCGTGGGGGGCCATCCCGACACCCGCCGAAGAGCAGGCCAGGCGCGACCGGCGGAAGATCCAGGAGGCAAGAACCCGGAGGCTGGACGAAACGCTCGCCCCCCTCAACGCCTCGGGAGTGTCCCTGCCCCTCGACTGGATCACGTCCGGAGCATGGGGCTCCCTCCCGTGCGCCGCCCTGCGAGTCGCCCCCGTGGTGGCATCTCTGCTCAAGGAACCCGGACAGCACCTCCGCATCGACCTCATCGCCGAAGTCGCACACATCTCATACGACACCGCCAAGCGGGGCGTCCGCGCCTGTGAGGCAGCGGGCCTGCTCAAGATCGAACGGAAGAAACTGAGGGACAACAACCTCGTCCGAACGTCCGCCTTCTTCACCCTGATTTCGGGGGTGCAGAAATGACACCCATAGATGGAATGCAATCTTGCCCCACCGACAGGCGCCCCGGGGGTGCAATCCTGCCCCCTCTCGGGGGTGCAATATTCCGCCACAGAGCCGGGGGTGCAATCCTGCCCCCCATCTACTCTAAGGGAGTAGAGGGCGAGCGACTCCTTCGGGTCGCCGCTCGCCTGCGCCTCTCTGAAACAGTGTGCGGGGGAGGGGAAACCGGACAGCACATCCTCGAGCACGGCGCCCAGGAACATCACAGCGAACGGGCTCAGGCAGGCACGCGAAACCCCTGCCTGCATCTTGTGCCTTCCACCCTGAAACGGACGCTGATCGCCCCTACATCTTGTGGCACGAACTCAGCGCGAACACAACTCCCTTCCGGGCGAAAGGTGCCCGATGTGGCCTCCAGATTTGGCGCCCGCCCTGAAACCCGCTATTCGCAAGGGATTGGGCGAGGGAGCAACGGTTACGGCAACCGATCCGCGGTGCCCGCCAGCTCTGTGGATTGGCGCCTCCTGGCCCTCCTGGCGCTGGTCCTGACAGCCCTCGTGCTCGCCCCGAAGGGCGCCCCCGAGCCTGCCGACGACGGACGGGAGGCCCTCCCGAGCACTTGCGGACAGAGCACACACCGTCCCCACCTCTTCGGAGGCGTGGCTGGCGTTCTTTCTCCTTCGCGGATGCCGCCGCGGCTGTCGGGTCGAGGGCTTCGGCTCTCGGCCCGGCGAGCATTCCGGGCTGCCAGGCCCCTCACCCAGGGCGCGATTGCCCTCCTCAAGGCCGGGCCGGGGGATCTCTCCTTCGGCTCGGCCACCTCGGGGAAGTGGAGTAACTCCAAGGTCGCCCGCGCCTGCGCCGTTGACGAGGGGACGGTGAGGCGGCACCGCTCCACCATCATCGGAAATTCCGAAGATGCCACCGCCCCCGTCCTCGTGGAGCGCAACGGCACGACCTACGAGATGGGCACCACGAACATCGGGCCGGGCGAGGTGCGGGCGTGAGCTACCCCTTCCCCATCCACCCCAACTCAATCTTCTGGGTTGAGACGTGCCTCGACCGCGAGGGCCTCCCGTTCTTCCTGTCGGATGGATGGCGCTCGCTCGGCTCGTGGTGGACGTGCCGCCTCGTGGATCCCGTGCGGATCTTCCTCACCGAGACGCCCCCCCGCTCGTGCCTCGTGATCGCGCATCCGGACGGGCACCTCGTGGTTCATCTCCCGGGCCACGTCACCCGCCCGGATCTCCCCGGCGAGGGCCGCGTCCTCGAGGCCGGCGCAGCTCACCCGGTGAAGCTCGTGGGCCTCCTCGAGACGCTTCGGGCGGACGCTCTCAGGGCAACCCGTGAGAGCCCCCTGGCGCCCCCTGTGGCGCGTCCTGCCGCTCGGAGGCGTGGACAGTCCACGAAGAGCGCGAAGACGCACCACGGCCACGCCAGGCGCGATACGAAAGGCGGCACACGATGACGGACTCTCGTCGCAAAGGAAAGCGCACGGAGCTTCAACTCTGCGCCATCCTCCGGCCCTTCTTTCCGGACGCCCGACGCAACATGGACCAGTACCAGAAGAGCGACGGGCGCGACGTCCTGGGCACCCCCGGCTTGTGCCTGCAACTCAAGGCCGGCAAGGCGCCCTCATGGCGCAAGGCCTTGGCCGAGGCGACGGGTTCCGCGGAGCCGGGCGAGATCCCCGTGGGCGTTACGCGGCAGGACCGCGAGGGGTTCGTGGTCCACATCATCCTCGACGACTTCCTGCAACTCCGACGATGGGGCGAGCAATGAGCCCCCTAGCTCATGTTTTGGCCAGGATGGCGCGAAGCACATCGACGAGATCCCGGCCCTCATTCGCCACAAGATTGAACTCGCTCTGCCAATCCTCTGTGGGTTTCTTCTCCCTCGCGAGGTTGTGCAACTGTGCCACGGCCACCGTCCACGCTTCAATCCGCTTAGAGACGCCGACCCGCTCCTTTGGAAGGAGCAACGCCGTTTCTGCGAGTTCCCCCCGCATCCTCACAAGGGATGGAAGTCGCTCATTGCCGGCCCCCAGCGTTAGCACAAGGCGGGCAACCTTGCAGAATGCGCTCAGCCTAGCACCCCTCAGCCACTTCTTCCGCTCAAGACGCCCCGAGAGGAAGTGTGTCACGACAGAAGTGACAGTGGTGCCCAATCCAGCCCCCGCTAGCAGGGCGAGAACGAACTGTCCAGTCGTCATATCCCATCCTCCAATGCACGCCTCCGACAGCCTCGGCAGCCTACACGCGCTGGCGGCGGCGGGAAAGCAGGAACGCGCATGAGTAACCCCCCAAGCGATCGAGACGGCTCCGGGCGCTTCGTCCCGGGTAACACTTGCGCCCGCACCTCCGGACTGTACGCCCGGTGCGGACTGGATACCGGGGAGCGCAAACGCGTGGGCCGGGTCAGGCGATACCTCCGCGAGGCCGGCTTGCCCGACGACCTGGCCGCGGTGCTGGCGACGTCCTGGCTCAACTGCGGCCGCGTGATCGAAGCGTTCGCTCGCCTGACGGACGACGGCGAGCGCATCGCGGGCTTTGATGTCCTCGAGCGAGCGACGCGCCTTCAGTTGCACATCCTCGATCGCCGCGACCGGGCTGCGGAGAGGGGCGAGCCCGGAGAAATCCCATTCTGGCAGCAGGCCGAAATCGCCCGGATTGAGCGGGAGGCTGGGAGATGAGTACCGCGCTCGACTTCTTCCGCCGGGAGATCGTCCTCGACACCGGCGACCGCTTCGGCGACGTGGCCGCGGAGTGGCAACTCGACATTCTCGAGGCCATCGACAGCGGAGCCAGACGCTTTGCGTGGATCGAAGCGCCCCGCGGGTATGCGAAGACATCGCTCCTGGCGATGGTAGCCCTCGGGCGGCTGATCCTCGGGGAACCCGGGCAGCGTGTGTATGCCGCGGCCGGTGACCGGGACCAGGCCCGCCTCCTCGCCGATGAACTACGCGGCTACGTCCGCCGGAACTCCCGCCTCGCCTCAGGGTTGAACGTGTCCGCGTATCGGGCTGAACTCCCGGCGAAGGATAACGTGCTAGAGGTGTTGACCGCCGATGCGCCGACCTCGTGGGGCCTGAAGCCCACGCTCGTGCTCGTGGACGAGGTGACGGTATGGCGTAACCGGGAGCTGTTCGACTCGCTCCTCTCCGCTACCGGAAAGATGGCCGGGGCGCAACTCCTGGCGATCTCCAACGCCGGGACTCTCGGCAGTTGGCAGTGGGATCTCCGCGAGGTGGTCCGCACGGACGAAGACTGGCTCTTTCGGACCCTCGAGCCGGGCCAGGCGCCGTGGATCTCCGACAAGTGGATCGAGTCGCAGCGCCGCATCCTCCCCCCGCCGGTCTTCGATCGCGTGATCCTCAACAAGTGGGGCACCGGTGAGGGAGCATTCTTCGAGCCGGCGCAAGTGGCGCGATGCGTCGTCCCCGCCGCGGACTTCAATGCGGAACTTCTCCGGCGTGCCGTGGCGAAGGTGGCGATCGGAGTTGACCTGGGCGTGCGCCATGACGCGACCGCCCTCGCGGTGGTGGGATGCGACCAGGAGGGCCGGGCGGTCGTGCTCGACCTCGCAGTGTTCCAGCCGGACAAGGGCGCGGAGGTGAGTCTCGAGGGCGTCGAGGATGCGATTACCTCGCTATACCAGCGGTGGAACGCCTCGGCGGTAGTCTTCGACCCGCACCAGGCCCGGCTCATGATGCAGCGAATTCAGGGCACCGTGAAGGTTGTGGAGCATCCCTTCACATCGGCCTCGGTTGAGAAGCTTTCGAAGGTGCTATTCGAGCGAGTCTCGCAGGGCAAACTCCGTTTCGCCGAAGGCGCGGGCCGCACGTTCGTGAACGGCCAGGAGTGGACCCTCGAGCGCGAGCTTTCGGAGCTTCAGTATTGCCAGACATCCTATGGCTTCAAGCAGGACCACCGCCCGCACGGCTTCAACGACAGGGTGACGGCGGCGGCGCTCGGGCTCTGGCACCTTTCCAGCGAGAGCCTGGCCGCGCCGTTCGTCTTCTACAACGACACGCCCGAGCCCCCCGCTGACCAGGGGCGTAGCTCGTGGAAGGGTGGCCGCCCGCATGGCCGGCACATCCACGGCACGCGCTTCGAGGTGGACGACTACGCGGAGAAACGAAAGCGAGCGATCGACGCGCTTCATCACGCGGCGGACAAGTTCAACAACGGAGGAATCTGAAATGGGGTTGCGAGAGATCGGGAAGATCGGGCAGATCGTTGCGGCCGTGGTTCTCGCGGTCGCGATGATTGCCACCGGGGTAGGGGCGCCCATCGGGGTGTCGATTCTGGGCTCCGAGTTCATCGCGTTGTCGGCGATCGGCACGACCATCATGATCGCGTCCTCCCTCGCCGTCGCGGTGGACCCCGAGAAGCAAGACGCCCACAAGATCGGACGCCATGACGCTGCTTTTGACTTCGACTCGTTCCGCAACCCCATCGGCACGACCGAGACGGTGCCCGTGGTCTACGGCTCCGAGGTGCGCATCATCCCCGAGATCGTACAGGCATCCGTCGAACCGCAGGACACGCTCAACGACTGGCACGCGGGTAAGGGCTCGGGATCGCTCGGGCACGAAAACCAGTCGATTTCCCTGACCTGCCTGTGCGGAGAAGGCCCCCTCCCGAAGGGGTGGCTCAAGCAGATCTACATCAATGGCTCCCCCCTCTGGGATGAGGGCACATCTACCAAGGCGGGCACCGGGGACGGCAGCACCACGGTCTTCAAACTGCCGGGCGAGTGGATCCACCTCGACACGCTGGACCTCTACGTCGCGGGCGTGCAACAGACGAACTACCAGGCCCCCGCCGCGAAGACGGCGCTGATTTGGAAGGTGAGCGCCGGGTGGGGCGAGCGTCGTGACGCGGTGACTTGGGAGGACGACTCCTACACCACCGGCATCGACTACGACACCCTCGAGATCACATACAAGAACCTGCCAAGGGGGTACGACTCGGACGACTTCACGCACGCCATCCACCCCAAGAGCAAGACGAAATTCGTCGTCAGGTGGCGGCAGTCCATCCCGAACGGGACGCGAGTGTACGCGACGTATGATTCCCTGGAGTCGGGCGATGTCCAGCTCGTCACCGACGAAGACGGTGTGACCACGGCAACCTTCGGGACTGCGCCGGCCAACGGCGCGGCGATCACCATCGGCTGCGTGAAGTCGAAGTTCCCGGGCGTGACGGTCGAGCACTTCCGGGGCGAGGTGAACCAACCCCCCCCGACCGGGCAGAACGAGATCCGGCAGACCTACGCGGTCGGCCCGGAGATGACCAAGGCCACACCTCGCTCGTGGACCACGAAGAACGAGGTGGACAACTTCGCCGTGAACATCGGGGCACTCCGGGGGATGGTCGAATACTGGTATGGATCGAGCAACCGCAAGAGCGGGGAACTCACGGCGCAGGTGGAGGTGAAGTACCGGCAGAACGGGGAGACGAAGTGGACCACGCTGCACTGCGGGGACAATGGCAAGGCGTTCTTCGAGATCCGCGGATGGACGTCCTCTCCGAAACACTGGCTCATCGACGCCAAGGCGAACATCAAGAAGGGGATCTCCAACGGGTACATCGGCGAGAAGACCCTGACGGAGTTCACCAACGCCCGGTATGACATCCAGCTCACGCGGCTGGACACCGACACCACGGACGACGAAAGCCAGAACACGATCTGGTGGACGCACGTCACCGAGATCGTGGAAGAGGTGATGAGCCACCCCGGTTCGGCGTACTTCATCCTCAGGGCCGTGGGAGACGAGGATATCAACGGAGCCGTCCCGCAGATCGCCGCCGACATCGCCGGGCGCGAGGTGTACGACCCGCGAGACGGGACCACGGCAGGCAGCGCGAACCCGGCCCTCTGCGCGATGGACTTCCTCGCCTCATCCCGCTTCGGCCCGGGCGTCTCCCGGTCATCCTTCACGGACGCATGGGAGACGCTTGCCGACTGGCACGATGAGACGATCACCGTGAAGACGTCCAGCGGGGCGAAGAAGAGCATGACGAGGTGCGAGGTGTGTTGCGTCCTCGACACCGCCCGCGACCCGTTCGAGGTGGTCTCGGACATCCTCATGCCCGCCTTCGCGGTTCCGATCCGCCGGGGGCAGGAGTGGGATATCTGGATCGACACGGCGGCATCAAGCTCGAAGACGTACTACTACTCGGGCTCGGCGTCAAACCAGATCGAGTCTGCGATGACGGCGAAGATGGAGGCGCTCTCCAAGACGCCCACCGAACTCCTGATCCACTACCGGGACGCGGAGTACGACTTCGAGAGCCGGGAGCTTCTGATCCCCGCCGTGACCGCGACCAAGAACCGGGTGCGGCAGGACGTGACGGTGAACTGCTGCGCGAGGCGTGAGCAGGTGGCGCAGTTCGGTTTCCACCTCATGCGGCAGATCGAGCTCATGCCGCGGCTCATCGAGTTCCAGGCGATGCCCGATGGCATCCTGTCGAGCCCCGGGGATGTCATCACCGTGCAGTCCGAGATCGAGGGGGCCACGACCGGGAAGCTTTGGCGGGTGCTGTCGGTTGGGTGGGACTTCGACCTGAAGGTGTCCCTCGTCTGCCGGGAGTACAGCTCGACGTTCTACGGGCAGGCTCCGGAGACCATCACCACGATCCCGAACAACACGGACCTCCCGGCATCGCAGAGCATCCCGGCAGCCGGGGAGATCCTGACAGCGAAGCCTAGCGTAACCATCACGGAGGAAACCTCGAGCGTGTACTCATGAAAACACCAACGGACACACCCACAACCCCGAGCGAGCACCCAATGATGCCCCCTCGCCCCCTGCGGCCCCGGCTCTTCCGCACCCGCCTCGTGGCCTTCGCCACCGTGGCGACGGTGGCCGCTCCAACCATCGCGATCTCCGGGGCCTACGCCCTTTCGGCCCTGGCCTTCGCCGCCGCGATCATCGCCCTGGGGCAGCTCTGGCGGGAGCACCGCGGGTGCAGACGACGCGCCATCGCCAAGCCTGTCCTCGGGTGCGACGCATGACCGGCCCCGAGGCAGCGCGAGCGGCGATGAGGTTCGAAATCCTGGCCCTCACCGCGACCTCAAGCGGCCTCCGGAGAACCGCTGGCAGGTTCGCCGCCGAGAACGTCCGCGAGGCGAAGCGCCAGATCCCCGCCGACAAGGGGGCGCTCGCGGCGGTCACTGCGACCCGGCTCCGTGGGGCACTCCTGGCCGAGCTTCGACGCGAGTTCCCGGGCGAAGTCGGTGGCGCGGACTACGACGCGATCCTCGTGGAGGGCGGCACGTCGGCCAATGGCGTGATCTTCGACCGCCCTGCCCTTGAGATGCTGCGCCGTGGATTCGAAGGCGCGGCCCTTGTGGTCCGTCGTGGTCCGCACGGATTCAATCATCGCGGCCCGGGCGTCGTGCCCTGGCCGATGGCCACCGACGCGAAGAGCGAGGCCGGTTTCTTCCACGGCCTCCGGATCACGGAGCATGGGGGGCGGGAAGTCCTCGCGGGGAGGCTCCACCTCTTCGAAACGTCGAGCGACGTGCGACGGCTCATCTCGGGGCGACACACGGCCGGGGAGCCCTGCGGTTTGAGCATCGAGACGCCCTACCCGGCAACGACAGGGGAGCCCCCGGAAGCGTCTCCGCGGGGCCTCACGCCTCGGTCGATGCTCCACTTTTGCCCGGAGCGCGGCGAGGCCGAGGAGATGCCCGTCGTGGCGTTCGTCGATCACCCCTCAGCCGGCGGCAAGATCCTCCCACCGGGGAGCCGGATCGCCGAGGGCCGGCGGGATGTGCTGCTTCACTTCGATTCAAAAATCACCGGGCCAAGCAGATAGCCCGGCCACAGGAGGTAGTCATGTCAGAAGTAGAGATGAACGAATACGGCGCGGAGGACGCGCAGCGCGATTTCGAGCGCGGATGGACCGAGACGACGACGCGGCCGGATGGCCCGGAACGCCCGGAGAAGATCGCGATGCCGCATGTCGCGAAGCCCTCGATATCCGTCTCCGCGACACCCGCCGAGCACGACGCACAACGGGCGCAAGATGCGGCGATCGTTCGCCGGCACGGCCTGACGTCTCGCGAGGAATACGAGCGTCGCCACGCCGAACTTCAGGGCGAGGAAGAGGCGGCACTCGAAGCAGGGTACGCCCTGGACGGCATGGAGGCCGTCGTCGTGGATGAGGACGGCAAGCGACGCAAGTGCTCGCTTGCCGAGCTGGCCGAGAAACTCTGGAACGCCCTTTTCGCCTAGGCGAAGGGCACAGCGAGGGAGGCAAATGATGAACGCGAAAGCAAAGACTACAGCCCCGAAGGAGAGGGCAGCCGCCCCGAAGAGGGAGGCGTTCGTGAGTTTCGAGGAGGCGGTCGGAAGACTGTCCCGAGAGTTCATAAACTCCTCCACGGGCGAGCCCCGGACGTGGGGCGCGATGTGGGGCTGCGATCGAGCCTATGCGATTTGCGAAGAGTGCTACCGCCAGAAGCCCGACGAGACGATTGCTATGCTCGATGCGCTGCTCGGCCAGGGCGTCACCTGGCGACGTGGCCTCGAGATCGCCCGGAAGCTCGGCGTGAACCTGGATGCCGTGCCGAGGAACATCTGATGTCGGGCGCACGTTCGTACATCGTCTCCGACACTGGAGAGAAGGCCCGCCAGCGCGAGCAGGCCGATGCGGCGATGGCCGCCCGTTTCGATGACGGGCACCGCAAGGCGCTGTTCGACGCCCGGCAAGCGGTCAAGGCGTTGATCGAGGAGTACCCGCAACTTCGTGACACCAACGCCGCGACGCTGCGGCTCAGCGGTGCGTTGAGCGGCGCCGAGGGAAACGTCCGCCGTCTCCGCGAAGATGCGGCACGCCTCGAGCGCCAGGGCGTTGACCTCCGCGTCGAGGCAAACTGCGGGAGCATCGAGGCCGACCAGAAGGCCGCCGAGGTGGCCCGGGAGCTGGCGACGGTTCGCGTCTCCATCGAGCAGGAGCAGGCGGCGATCCCGATCCTCCGTGAGCGAGAACTCGCGTCCTACCTCGGGGTGCTGGAGGCGGGCCTGGCCCTTCGCCAGGCGGCGATCGAGGCACACCGGGCCGAAGAGGGGGCACGGGTCGCCGAGATTAGAGAGCACCAGCGCGAAATCAAGCGCCTCGACGCCTTGAACGTCAGCGGCAGGCCGGCAGCCTTTGCCGCCCTTGCCGCGCAGTCCGCGCTCTCGGACGTGGTGGATGCGGTCAAGCGGATCACCCCGGCAGAGAAATAGTGCGCACGCACTCTTGACGCAGTACGCATGGGCGGCTAAACTCGGGACGTCATGTACATCTGTCGCAGAACTCAGAAGCGAGGCGAGAAGGAGGCAACCTACATCCTCCTCGCCCACAATTCGCGCACAGGTGAAGGGAAGTCGAAGACGCGGACTCTCTACCTCGGGGCCGAGCACAATCCCGAACTTATCGAGGGTTCGAAGAAGCGACTTCGCCGGGCTGGCTACACCCCCAAGCAGATTGAGGCGGTCCTCGACGCAATCCGCGCACGAGTGGATCGAAACGAGTACGCCTCAATCACGGTGCGGGGCAAGCTGGTTGCATGGCGTGACATCCGAAATCGGAAGTAGCGGGGCTCCCCGGGAGCAGCAACTCCCGGAGCGCCCCTGACCCGAGGGCCGCTCGGCTGAATGAGCAGCCGAAGCGGTTGCCCCGAGCTGCCCTCAACATAGCACCGGCCCCCCGTGGGCCGAAGGAGGAGGGCAGCATGGCAAGCACACATTCCATCCCCGTGAAGTTCGGCCACTTCACCCCCGGCCAGGACGCGACCCACCCGCTCAGGGGCGGGACGTTCGAACTGACGATCCCCTTCGATGCCGTGGACCGCCTCTTGAGCGATCCCGGCCCGGAGCTGATCGACTCCTGCATCCGCGACTACACCGAAACCGGCGACATCGCCCGGGCCGCGTACGGCGCCGGGCGGTGCGAACTTCTCCTCAATCTCGGGATCTCCCTCGATGACGTCGAGATGGCTCGCGCCATCGCCGAAGAGCAGGCCACGAGGGATGAACTCGTGGAACTTCTCGAGGCCTGCCGGAAGCTCTCGAAGCCCGAGCAGGATCGCGTCCGCGACCTTCTCCGCAAGCACCTCGCGGCGAACCTGTGAGATCCACCAGCACGACGGCGACGGGGGAGAGGCGATGCTCCCCCCTCGCCCCCACCGATCCCGCGGACCCGCTTTTCGCGGCTCTGCTCGGGATCTTCGATCCACGCGACGAACGCCGCCGGCACCTCGAGTCCGCGGCCGGAAGGAGGGGATGATGGCGAGGAAGAAGAAGGACGAACGGACCAACCGGCACTTTGGGCACATCTTCCAGCGGAAGGGGCGCCCCGGGTACTACGTCCGTTTCCAGATCGACGGCAAGCGCAGGACCATGTACGCGGGGCCAACCGAGGACGACGCGGAGAAGAAGGCCGCGGCCCTCCTTCTGGCCCGGGACCGTTACAAGGCCGGCC
>SWCD01005714.1_pt1 | contig 13944 bp, 11 predicted proteins | sample 4693011 | NCBI WGS metagenome assembly SWCD01 (sample SAMN10267278, study PRJNA491770) | bioreactor metagenome | isolation source: DHS bioreactor inoculated with marine | place: Japan: Omine Ridge, Nankai Trough | reverse complement strand
CGGAGGTGCAGGTGTTAGGCTGAAAGAATAGTTACAAATGCCAAGCTCGTAGCAAGAAACGATGGGGTGCTTGCGAGCTTAAAAAGCAGTCGCTTGCATGAAAGCGGTGCGAATGTCTCGGGATTCCGCCGAGGGCAGCGTCGTCTTCGACTTCCCAAAGCAAGCAGAGGCGTCGGCCTCGTCTAGGAATGTGCCTTAGTCCCCAAGTATTTCAGAAATTGGTTTCTCCGACTTCGTCGGCAAATTTGGCAACCGATTTACCAAATCAATGAAGCAGCGCGCGAATACGGCTTGAGCTTTTTCAATATCCGCTTCTTGGGACGTACTCCCAGTATGGAGAATCTCATTCCTGTGGTGTACGATTTTGACAACAGCTTTCTTGGCTGACGATATTCCCTTTTTTCCCTTCAGACAAATGCCGACACGCCGCTCAAGCCGGGAGTCTGTTCCTTTTGCATAGTTGTCCGTAAGCAGTGTTTCAAATGCAACAGCTAAAGCGACAACTCGCTCATGTGATGAATGGCGTGATCCGAACGACCGGCGGTACCAGTCGAGAGACTTTGAAATTCGCAGATAGACCCGCTTCCTCAAAGCCATACCTGATGAAAGATTGACGTGCTCCAAATAGGCTTGTTGAACGTATGTCATAGCCTTTTCGAGTTTTTTTTTGTCCTTACTAATAGATGCGACTGCCAAAGTTGTGGTGTTCAACGTGACAGGAACATCGGACAGTTGCGCAAGTTCCAGTGCATTCAAATTCATCGGAATCCGACGAAACTCGATAGGGTCATTCTCAGATAGTCGCGCTTCGCCAATGAGGTAGTGCCGAATATCAAGCGTCTCCCAATTATTGACCACCGCTGACGTTGCGATATTCTCAGATTTGATAGACCGTCCATCTTTGATTAATGCAGCGAGCATCATGATGAGTGTGGCTGCAAGCCGGATCTTCAGCGTGTAGACAAACTGATTTTCATAGTATTCGCCCGTATGTGAGCTGAGCCGAACCATCATCAGCGGATTCTTCTCGAGCCACTTTAGATGACCGGCCAAGTAGTGATGTCTGACATCAACAAAATCGATCTTGTTCTTCACGCCGAGACGCTTAGCCATATCATTTAGGCGTTCATGGGTTTTTTCGATCGAGTGGGTTTGCGCTGAGAGAGCTATGCCATAATCTTTGAAAGTGTAGTGGGACTTTAGATTAGATTTGCGATCAAATAATCGCGGCAACTCAAATCCGAACTCGTGCAGCGGATAAATGACGAAGCCAGGTAGGCCGGCCGCTGTCGTTGTAAAATTTTGAAGCACCGCATTCAGAATGGGAGACTTTCCGGCTTTCGCGTTCTGAAAAATAAACTCATCCAACACAGACCTGCCGATAAACACCTCATTTTTCCAGAACAACCTGGCTAAAGCACTACGCAGACTGAGCAAGTGATGCATAAGGGCTTTGAAATCTGCCTCGTCGAGATCATCTTCACCAGATGTAACAAAGTGTTCGAGACTTTTGTACGGAGCCAGTCGATTGTGCTGTCGACCTAAGTAAACATCAGCATGTCGCGTATGTTTGTTGCTAGGGACCATGAGTGTAGAAATATCGGTCATAATCAGAATGCCACTTATGAGATGGGGTGGAGTGCCTACTTTTTGTCTTTCGTCATTTTCAGACGTGTTGTCGAAGCGTCGCTGCTGGTACCGAGGCTGATTTGAAAGCTATAAAACCACGCCTGTCGAAATGATCTGACATTGTTCTCTCGTGCTATCTTTAAGGCTTAGTATTTAGGCGAACGGCGGTGGAGCCAGGCGCCGCAGCGCCCAAAGCTTAGCGCAGCATTACGTTTTTCTTTTGCGAACAGCTTTTATCCGAAGGTAGGGGATAAGGGAAATACGAACGGTAGCGATGCTTGCGACCTCAAAAATGTTGCGGTTCTGACCTGAGCCCCGTCTGGTTCCGATTTTATTGGGATCGCTTTTAAACTCGAAGCAAACATCACGAACTGCGTTCGGATCGCACTAGCGACGCCATATAAGCTTCCACTTCGCTTTCGACCCAGACACTTCTACGACCGATATGAACTGGGGAAGGAAAGGGGCGTACGGAGTCTTTGATTTGCGAGTACAATGTTGAGCGTCCAACGCTAAGGCGGTCGAGCACTTGGTTGAGGCTCAAGAATCGAATTGGCTGACGCGTATCTGCACGAGCCTGATCGATATCAAAATCGAACGGAACATCAGAGTTTGAAAGCCAGCGCTTCGTCATGCCAGGAGTATCCTTGGACTCCCGCAGTTCGGCCATTCAGTTTGAAGGGAGAACACGGGATTTCGCAATTTATCAAATTGCGGCGGAAGAATCGCGAAATGCGGGTGACAGCCTATCCGGGGAGGTGTCACACAAAAATAGATGTGCAGACAATGAGTTAGGTGTCACTGTGTGACACTCCCTTAATCTTGCCCTCCGGGACTCCATGATCCCATCCTCCGCTGCTTTCAGCATTTTCCAGGCTCACTTGATAGTCGGTGTCGCCAAATTCTCAGTCCGTCAAGGGCGCGCAAAAGGCGCGCCGCGAAGCGGCCACAGGCCCTTGACGGACTGAGAATTTGGCAAGGAAGATTGTTATTGCCCAGGGCATTTTATGCCATTGGGCATGATGGAAACTCTATTCTTTGAATAGCTCGTTCTTCGGTCTTACTAGCCCGGCGAGTCTCGTTATCGTGCCTTAGCGCCGATCTCGATCTCCGAACAGAAGCGCCTTTTTCCGGCAAACAGCTATATGCGCTGACAAGAATATTCTACGTATGAGTTACAATGGTTCAAAGTAATGCCCATCCCTGATTATCAAAGCCTGATGCGCCCCGTCCTGGAACATGCTGCGAAAGGAGAGGTTCGTATCGGTGCACTCATCGAAACAATCTCGACAGAGCTCGGTCTTACAACCGATGAACGTGAAGAATTATTGCCAAGCGGTAAGCAAACCGTCATCGCAAATCGTGTGCACTGGGCAAAAACTTATCTCAAACAAGCTGGCCTTGTTGCTCCGACGCGTCGCGGTCACTTCGTAATTACTCAGCGCGGAAAGGCGGCGTTGGCGGAACCGGAAGCTCGTATCGACAACAGATTTCTCAAGCAGTTCGATGAGTTTTTGGCTTTTCAGGAACGCAGCTCTGAGCGTGAGCAGGACGAAACGGAACTCGCAGAAAAAACGACTGAAATCACCCCGGATGAAGCGCTCCGTACAGCGCACAAGGCGATCAATGATAGTTTGGCGAGTGAATTACTTGATCGCGTTCGGCAATCGCCCCCAGCCTTTTTTGAAGATCTCCTCGTCAGTCTTTTCGTGGCGATGGGCTATGGCGGGTCGACGGAAGAAGCTGGGCGCGCATTAGGCCGATCAGGTGATGATGGAGTTGATGGTGTGATCGATCAGGACCCGCTTGGCGTCGATCAGATCTATCTCCAGGCTAAACGGTATGCGGAGGGCAATAATATTGGATCGGGTGCAATCAGGGACTTCTTCGGCGCACTCAGTCTCAAGAGAGCGACGAAAGGTATATTTGTTACCACATCAGCCTTTTCATCTTCCGCGACTGACACCGCACGCGGACTTGGTAGCCGGATCGTGCTGATTGACGGCTCTCAGCTCGCCCGCCTCATGCTCCGCTACAATATCGGCTGCCGTGACGAGGAAATTCTTCACCTGAAGAAAGTCGATGAGGACTTTTTCGACAACCTCAGCTAGATATATTTTGGCCCAAGAGATTGATTCTATGGAATAATTGTAACGCGCGCGAAACGCGGGCATGTTGAGAACAGGATGCTGTCGCCCGCAGACTTCGAACAGTCAGCAATCATGAAAATGTAAGGCGTTTAGAATGCCTTGGGGCACATCAGTTTGCCTGCACCGAGATCCTGAACCGAAGGTCCATTCTGACTCTCTAGCGTTGCGGCGGGACGCAGGTCCATAGGGTTGCAGGAGCATCGAGAGACCGTCCATTTTTCTGAGATGCGCTGAGGGCGAAGCCCCTAAGCCCAAGCAAGAAAGTCGGCCTCTGGGTGGACGCCCAGTGGTAACGAACACCTCAGGTGCGGCCTCGAAGCGACAACGCATGTTGGAGCCAGCGGTAACGCGCCGCGCAAGGGATCGACGCCGAATGGCCGAGACTGTTCGCTGGCTCGGTTTACGAGAACCCGGTCGGCGGAGCCGATGCGTCGTAGTTTGCTTTCGATATTTTTATAGTCGGTCCCTCAGAATCGCTAATGCGATCAGCTGCCAATATGCTAATCTGGAACATCATGAAAGACATAGCCCGAGAATTTCTAAAGAAACTGGATGAGGAAAGTGAGCGCTTATCTCGGATGGTGTCTGAGGATGAACTTGGCGTTGGATTTCTAACGGCCATAAAAGAGTTCGATTTTTATCGATACAACTATATTCGACATCGATCCACAGAAGAAACCGATCTTCATTTTCATTTATTACAACTCGGAATGCCCAGACTAATCACCGCGATACTTTCTCGGGTGCCCCAGTTTCCCTACCCAACGCTTACATTTAAGAGCCCTCCTGAGTTGATCATAGGTGCATTAGAGGCTGTTGGTGCATTTGGATTTGTTGAACACGGAAAGCAATTTGGACACGGAGTAATGGCGGGTGAGTGTGGCATCCGAAAAGCCGGAGAACAGCACTATGAGATCCTCATACCAAACAGTATGTCCAGCGCGGAGCGAGTGGAAGCAAGCGTAGAATCTCATTATTATAGGATTGGAAAAAAGCATTACGACACCGCCATAGAGGAACAATTTGGTAAGACCGGCGTCAAAGAGCGCCTTCAAACAATTCTTCAAGACAAAGTATGGGTCTTCCGAGATAGTTTTATCGGCTATGGCGCACATCCTGATCTTGACGACTTTTTCTTCGGGCAATCCTCAGTAGAACTACAGCAGCAGCCAGGATATGACAGCTTTAACTGGAGGCTTCAGTTCGGCGGCGTCTCCATGCAGAAGTATATACTTGCAATTACATTTTTCTTGTCCTTGGCATTGAAACATGAAGCTTTCGCTGCTGCACTGGTTAAAAAAGAGCCCAAAATCCGATTGCGAGATATCCTGACGATCACGTGCGACAAAGCGGAATTTCGAGAATCGTTATTCGCGGCACTCGATCAATATGGCCCGAGCTACGAAGGATATGTTCCGCTAACCGATGATGAGGCGGATACGATTTTGCGGGTTCTTTCCGTTACTCGGACGAGTGTTGAGCTGCTTAAGCCCACGATGGCGTCTATTCCGTTTTTGGTAGAGTTTTCTGAGACAGCATGGATACGGTGCAACGCAGGCATACAGCAAGGCGGCATAGACTTTTTGTTGAATTCGCTCCGATATCATTTCCCCAAAGACTACGATCGCCATCAACAAAACCGGGAGCAGTCCATGCAGCGAGCCCTTCGGCGTATTTTGGGAGAGTATATTCCCAAGCTGTCCTTTGTTGATAATGTGAGGCTGAGAACTAATGGACGAACAGTAACAGATATTGATTTCGCTGTGGTCGATGAATTCGGGTTTACCCTCCTATTTCAGTTGAAGCATCAAGATTCGTACGGTGGTGACATCCGCCAACGATCAAGTCGCGGTGGTAGACTAAGGGCTCAATGCGAGAACTGGTTGACAGCGGTACGCACTTGGATTGCTGACAATACGGAGACACAGCTAAATCGTGCGCTTCGAATGAATGCAGGCAAAGCTCTACAGAAGCCACGTCTAGTCATTCTGACGAGGCATTTTGCTCACTTTCTGTCTGAAGTGGAACTTGAACAGGACGCGGTATACGCAACTTGGATACAGCTTTTTGATGCTTTAATGAGGATGCACGCAGAGGGACGAGATGTTTCTCTTGAATCGTTATTCGCGGTCCTGTCCGAATATATGTCTCACTTGAAAGCTCAGGATTTTGATTTGGATGGTCTCGACACCTATCACTTGGAAAATCTTTCATTCAGTGTACTGCCCAATAACAATACTGAGTGAGTTTGATCTCAGGACAGCTATATCAAATTGGGGAGCAGAGTACATTGCTCCAGAAATCATGTGGTTTTTGCAGCGGTGATACACTGTTCAACAAAGTCGTCCGTCTCGCCTTCCTCCATAACCTCAAAAACAATCCCGCCGCCGAGCCTGTTCAGTGATTTCATGAACTCCCTGAAGTTCGCTTCTCCTGATGTAACCCATGCGTCGTCTTTCATCGCACGCAACACAGCGCCTGCGATGTTCTGGCGGCTGGTCATCCAGATGCGCTCCACAAAGTTGCTGCGGATGTCCGCTGATCGCAGGATCAACTCAAGCGCACCATCAATGTCATCGGGAGAACATCGGCGGGCGATCTCGTAGTTCCACCACAAGCGCGACAACGCCTGGTCATCACGAATAGCGGTCTGTCCTCCAGCGAAGAAGTGGTCGCTAACCTGCTTGATCAGTCGCTCGTCGTTTTCAGCGTCCAGCCAACGTGTCTTCGCATACTCAAAGGCTTCGATGTGTGCGAGCCGTACCCAGATGCGCTCCTCATTGGCCGTTGAAGGGTCCAGGTTGCCCAATGCCTCTCCGACGATCTTGGAGTTCGCCAGATCGATCTCGGAGATGCGCTGTGGTTTCGACAGATCCAGCGCGGACAGCTTCTTTTCATCAAACTCAATTCCAAGCGGGACGTCCCAGCCTGGTTCGTCCGCGAGGTCCTGAAACCCGTGGGTACGATAGCGGCCCATGTACTCGCCCATGTTCTTTTTCAGGTCTGTTAAAACGCGGTCGGAGAGGTATCTGATCTGTGCTGTCATTACAGGTTCTCCACTACACTGATTACCTTGTTGATTGGCTGGCGCAGAAGCTTTTGCGCAATGTCGAGAGGGGAGTTCTTCTCATCAGCGGGGTCGATGCCGAGGTCATCGCACTTGGCTGCAAATACGCGATACCATTTGTTTCCCTCCATACTTTCGCCTGCCTGCAGACGGGCAACCACTTCCATCACGGTTGGCATGTACACGCTGCTCAACAGCAGGCTTCGGACAACTGGCATTTTCCTCATGCCCGCAATCGCGTCGAACGTTCTTCCGGACGCGAGAATCGTTATGCGGTCACGCGAATGATCGACAAGAAAGGTGCTTTCAGGCACCGTGTCATCCTTCGCCAGCTCAAAGATGCTATCGAACGGCTTGTACTTTTTCCGGTCCATCGAGAACCTGAACTCAGGACCCATTGCGATGACAGAACCTTTTGCAATCGCCACGGAGTCGCCGAATTCGTCATCGATCAAATCGCTCTCAAAGTCGTCGATTTCTTCAAGCGTCCAGACCGCTGGCCGAATCTGGACCGTGCCGAATAGTTTGTCTGCGTCGAAAAACTTTTCGCTTTTTCCGATTGGAACAGGCTGCAGGCGATTGAAATATGTAGGGCGGCATATGAGGAAATATCCAATTGCGGCTTTCTGCTGCTCGATAAGTTCGACGAGCGGCTCGCTGTCCAATTCGAGCATCGCTTCAATGCGCAACTCATTTTCTTCGGTAAGATTCCGATCAAAGGCGCATCGAAACGCCCCGGAAACATAGTCAGAGGAGTACTCACTCAGCACGGGGTGCGGATAGCGCATTCTGTCATTGATCTTCATGCCGCTTCCTCCGCATTGTCCCCAAGAAGCAAAGCTGAAAGCTCAACTGGACCGAGATATTCTGTTTCAAACTCCACATCGACGCTGACACGTTCATTCTTGCCACAGGCCAGTATCAAGCTGCCGCGTTCCACTTTGCCCTTGCTGGCTGAGGTGATCGAGAGAGCTTCAGGTGAGCTGAGCCCAGTAGCGTCGACCATCACGCAGATGTTTCCATCCTTCGGTGATGTGAACATCAAGCGTCTTTTGCGCTTGTTCGTCTTGTCCGGTCGCGCCGTGCGTTCTCGCTCCAGTTCGATAGGCTCATCCAGAGTTACCGGTCGTGGTTTCGGGCCGGGTCCGGGTGGTGGCGGATTTGGATTGGGTGGCGTCGGTTGCGGGGGCTTGGGTTCGGGTCCCGGCCGAAGAACCTTACCTCGTGGCCGTTTGACCGGCGGGCGAGGCGCGGTAGGAACGGGTTTGATCGGGGTGGGCTGAAAAGAGCGCGGGTCTTCTTCCAGCCCCTTGTCATCTTCAATTCGCGTTTGTTCGGAAGCAAAAAGATCGTTCAGTTCATCCAGTTCAAGCGTCGAAGATGGGCTGGACTTTGCGAGTTCCTTTATCGTGGCCTTGACTTGTGCGGTCAGATCTTCGAAGGCGCGTTGCCCTTTGGCCCGCATTTCTGGATCTGTGATGCGCTCGGCTGACAGGTTGTCATGCTTGGGCCCCTCAAGTCTCTTGAACCATTCACCTTCCTGCTTTCCCGCAGGTTCGATAATCACGGCGAAATCCTGATGTAGTGGGAAGCGTTTGAAGGCTCCTTTGAAGTTTGCCAGGTTATCGGTGATGTACATGCCATTGCGGACAATGCCGACCGTGTAACCCATACCATCACGCATCAGCATGTGCATGTGGACGTCACCGAGTTCTGGAACGTTCAGAATATGGAGGCTCGTCGCCTCATCAACCAGTACAGCGTGTAGCGTTCTTGCTGTGTTGAAAGCGGTACCAGAGGAGATCTTTTCTACCGCTTCGATGACCTTTGGATCCTGAAAGAGCGCCTGAATCGTATTCTTGTTTATCTTGATCGCGCCGCCATCAATCTCAAATTCCATTTCGCGTCGCTCGACAGCCGTGAAAAAGTTCATCAGCAGTGCGGCAGCCATTTCATAGCGCCAGTCAGTGGGATTGTTCCGCATGCAGACTGAAAAGATCGACGTTCCTTTGGTGTCTCGACGGAGCCATTCCGGGATCTCTTCCGGTTTATCTATTGGAAGAAAGCCGTCGAGTTTTCCCCAATAACCCTTCCGGCGCTTTTCCTCGCCATCCTTACCGGTGTGTGAAACGAACAGGGTTTTGCCAATGCACAAGCGATGTTCATCGCCGGTAGAATCTTCGTAGAGCGTGGAGAAGAATGCGGTCTGAATGTCGGAAAGCGCAAATACAGCATTTTTGCCGATGCCAAATGAACCTCCGGAATCAATCTCGTCCTTGTCCGTTACGCCGTCTGCTTTGGCAAGAGTGTGAAATGGCTGTCCTTCCACACATGGCCCTCGAACGCCTTTCGTATTGAAATCGCAAATCCGAAGAATTCGGATTTCGGGACTATCCAGTGCCCGTTTGGCTTGTTCGAAGAAGCCAATGTCCTTTTCTTTTTTCATCCGCCGCGCCTTCGCGAGGCACAGATCTACCGACTCCCGATATGATTCAATGTCCGGGAAATCGTCAGTAGCGATGGTCACCATGTCGAACGTCATTCGAACGGGTTCGGAGGCTTTCGCGCGTGCGTCGCGGCTATTCTGCCCTGTCTCGCGAGCAACGGCTGCAAATGGTTTGTCGCGAAATGTTTCCACTCCAGCATCACTGAGCCCTTCGGCGTCGCCGCCAGGGTTGGGCAAAAACGCAAGTCCGATTTCGTTTGTCACAGCTTGAACCCTTCCTCTTTGGAGCTCCCCGCTCCCCCGAACCGGGCTTTTGCGGTGTTCAGTTCCTTCTGGAGGACCGCGAATATCTTCCGCACGTCCTCTTCCTCGTATTGATAGGCGCTGCGGTTCGACAGGTTGCCGATCAGCTGTAAATCCTTGATGGCCCGGTTCACCCGCGCCTCCGCCAACTCCACGAATTTTTCGCGTCTCTTATTCATATTTTTGTTCCTTTGTGTCTGTAACGTATAATATTTTAGAAATGTTTTCAACAAAAATCAAAATTTGCATGAAAAATGTTTTTGGGATGGTGTGTCCCGCAGAAATCGAGCGGTTGCTCGCCTGCTAGAAGAGGTCTCATTTCGTTCCATGACAGGCGCTTTTTTGAAGTTGGGAGAAAGGGGCGGTCGTTTTTGCGCTCAACTTTCTGGGGTCAAAATTGTGGAAAGCCCAAGATGCAGAAATTGTTCTCTTGATGTTCTCATTCCGAAATGTCAGGATTATTCCCAGCGAGAGAGGTGATTCGTGACCGAGTTTTCAAGATTGCGACAGGAGGCGGGACTGACGATTCCCGCAGCGGCTGAGCATTGTCGGCGCAGTGAGCGCCATGTCTACCGTTGGGAAAATGGTGAGCTGGAGCCGCCCGAAGAGGTTTTCAGGAAACTGAACTCAATCGTGCGGGCCAAACATTCCCCCGCCGGGAGCTTCACATTCATTGATCTCTTCGCCGGTATTGGCGGTTTGCGAATGGGATTTGAGGCAATCAATGGCCGCTGTGTCTTTACCAGCGAATGGGACAAATATTCGGTCGAGACGTACCGTGCCAACCATGCCTGCGATCATGAAATCGCGGGCGACATCACAAAGATCGACGTCCACGACATACCGCAGCACGATGTGCTGCTGGCTGGATTTCCGTGTCAGCCGTTTTCCATCGCCGGGGTTTCAAAGAAGAATTCGCTGGGACGCGCGCACGGATTCCGATGCGAAGCCCAGGGCACGCTGTTTTTTGATGTCGCACGGATCATCGAACATCATCGTCCGAAGGCGTTTTTGCTTGAGAACGTCAAGAACCTAGTCAGTCACGACAAGGGGCGCACGATTGACGTTATCCTGCGAGCGCTCCGGGAGGAGCTTGGCTATCATGTCCAGTACCGCGTGATCGATGCGAAAAGCTTTGTCCCGCAGCACCGCGAGCGGATATTCATTGTCGGGTTCCGGGAAGACAGTGAATTCGACTTCGACGCACTCGACCTTCCAGATCCCATGACGGGACCGAAGATGAGCGCAATCCTTCATAGCGAAGATGGCTCCGAACAATCGGACCAGCGGTTTATTGAAGGCGACCTCGGTAAAGTAATCGCCAAGTACACACTGTCCGACAAGCTGTGGAATTACCTCCAAGACTATGCCGCCAAGCACAAGGCCAAGGGGAATGGCTTTGGCTTCGGCCTCGTCGGGCCGGACGATGTCGCGCGCACACTTTCTGCGCGGTACTTCAAGGACGGGTCCGAGATTCTGGTGTCACGCGGCAAGAGAAGAAATCCCAGACGGCTGACACCCCGCGAGTGCGCACGACTGATGGGCTTTGAACGCAAGGGCGGAAAACCCTTCATCATTCCGGTGTCTGACACACAGTCATACAAGCAATTCGGAAATGCTGTGGTTGTTCCCGTGGTCGAAACTATCGCTCGACACATGGGGCCGCACATTCTCTCCCAAGTCACCGCGCTGGAAGACGCGGAGGAAGTGGCCGCCGTTGCCTGACGTCGTTGATCGACAGACCAGAAGCCGGATGATGTCCGGCATTCGCAGCAAGGACACAAAACCGGAAATTACCGTCCGCAAGGGTCTGCATGCGAGAGGCTTTCGCTATCGCCTCCACGACAAGACCGTTGCCGGAAAGCCCGATTTGATCCTCCCGCGCTATCGCGCTGCGATTTTTGTGCATGGCTGTTTTTGGCATCAGCATGGCTGCCACCTTTTCAAGATGCCGTCCACGCGGCGGGAATTCTGGAAGGACAAACTGGCAGCGAACCGGAAGAGGGATGCAAACGTCAGAGCCGCCCTGCTCAACAGCGGCTGGCGCATCCTCACAATCTGGGAGTGCGCTTTAAAGGGGCGAACTCGCCTAGAGTTTGCGGAAGTGATCGATGTCGCCAGCACCTGGATTACGGGGCAAGAGACTGAAGGAGAAATAGCGGGGGGACAATGACCGAGCAGACCGAACTGGACTTCGACAAACCGGATAACGACGCAGAGCTTTTGCAGAAGCTCTTTGATCGGGCAGACCGGATTCTCATCAAGAAACTTTCCAACAATGATCGCGACTGGGCGCGCTATGAGAACAAGCACCAGGCAGGCGTCTACATTCCTCATGAACAGAGGGACGGCGGATTTTTTCCCAAGCTGGAGATAAAGGCGCGCGAGAAAAAGGACGCTGATGTAATCCGTGAATGTTTCTTCTCGACCACCTGGCCCCAAGTTGACGAAAAGCGGGAAGATACGCGTCTAGTCAATTACACCAGCAAGGGCCAGGAAACACACATGACGCGCCTTCCCAAGGCTGCGTTCAAGGATCTCCTTCCGGCGTCATTTCTGGTGATGGGTCGTATTCCGACCGAAAACCCCATATACTATGAATGCCTGACGATAGACTCCGGCAGTGAAGAGGCCGAACTGCTCGCAGAGATTTTCGGCTTCGACGCAGACTTCCTGATCGGCGAGTATGAACCGGTCAAAGTTCGCACGAGTGAGAGGGAGCGCATCCTCGACTTCGTGGAGCAGGTCATCAAGGCTTGGCTCGATGGCAAGATTGACGTGTTCGCCGAGAACTCCGCAGTGATGCCCAACACAGTGCGACTGGCGCAACTCGCGCAGGAAAGCTACCTCAAGAAAAATGCCCTCGAGAAAATCGACCCGTTCGCCCTTAAAGCACCGGGCGACGCCTTACGCGAAATCAGTCGGAGCATTGAGTGGGATCTGTTTCGTGATTTTCAGCGAAAGGAAAAATCAGTCCAGTTGGTGCGCGCTGTCCTTGGAGACGCTCCAGTCAAGCTTGATGCGAGCGATATCATCCGCAGACTCATCGATGAGTTTCCCGCGATAGACGCGCTCATGCTCTCGGCAAGCCAACAACGAAAATCACGCGCGGGCTACTCATACGAGCATCACATCGAAGCGATGCTGACAGGAGGCAACATCCCGTTCGAGAAGCAGGTCGTCATCGAAGCGAAGAAGCGCCCGGATTTTATTCTCCCCTCACTCGCATTCATTGACGGTGACAGCGAACAGGCTGCAACCGGACTGATCCTCAGCGCAAAGACAACACTCCGGGAGCGCTGGAAACAGGTTGAGCGGGAAAAAGGGAAACGCGCCCTGTATCTGACGACGGTGGATGAGAATATCGCTGGCAATGCGATCGAAGACATGGCCAGTCTGGGCATTCATCTGGTTATCCCAGAGAGCCTCATGAAGTCAAAGTCAGCAGAATACGAGGGACACAAGAATGTTGTCACTTTCGCCAGCTTCTGCACTGACGTGGTGAAGCCCCACTTGACCGACTGGGCCCCATAACAATTGAACATCCACAAGTGATGAAACGGCGATACGTTTGCTTGGCGCTTATCTGGCTCGATGCCGATGGAGCGTCACCAGCCGTAGTATCCAACAGGGAGGGGTGACCCAGCCCCCTGATCCGGGCCGTTTACTTGGCGACTCCGTTCAAGACCAACAGTTTCAAAGCCGCGTCCGGAGCCAATAATCAGCCTGAATCTAACTGTGAAACGAAGCGATCAGGGTTGTCGCTATTCGCCAAATTGGCTAAATCCTTATTTATGAACGATAATATCAGGACTCAAACCGGTATAGCCCGTCGAGAGCATGGTACAGGATATGGTATTTTTCGGTACCATACTTGGAAAAAATCAAAATAAATTCAAACCTTACTTGTTCAGATCGATGCCTCTTCTGGCACCAGATGTTTCGGTTGGCCGTCCTGTGGGGCGGCCTTTTTTGTGGGGTCAGGGGGCGGCGGTCAGGTCGCGATAGGTCCCGGGGGTCTGGCCCGCCCAGCGCTTGAAGGCGCGGGTGAAGGCGCTCTGTTCGGAAAACCCTGTCAGGAAAGCCACTTCCGCAATGGAATAGCGCGTGTCGGCGAGAAAGCGCTCGGCCGTCTCGCGCCGCGCCTGGTCCACCAGGGCCTGGAAGGTCAGCCCCTGGTCCGACAGCCGGCGCTGCAGCGTCCGGGCACTCATGCCGAGATCCGAGGCAACTTGCGCCAGCGACGGAATGCCATCGGTCAGCACATCGGCAATCTGCAGCACGACCTGCCGGTCCAGCTGGCGATCCCCGGACTCGGCCGGCAGCATTCCCTCGGCCTGGGCGCTCAG
>SWCD01011704.1_pt1 | contig 13965 bp, 11 predicted proteins | sample 4693011 | NCBI WGS metagenome assembly SWCD01 (sample SAMN10267278, study PRJNA491770) | bioreactor metagenome | isolation source: DHS bioreactor inoculated with marine | place: Japan: Omine Ridge, Nankai Trough | reverse complement strand
GGCTTTGATCCCGCTTAGGCGGTCATGGCCTTGACTTCGTCCACCGTCTTCTGCACCGCGGCGACGGAGTGCTCGAACGCAGCCTGCTCCTCGTCGGTGAGGTCGAAGGTGATGATCTTCTCGACGCCGTTCTTGCCGAGCAGGGCCGGAACGCCGACGAACAGCCCGTTGGCGCCGAACTCGCCTTCCAGCAGGGCGCAGGTCGGGATGATCTTCTTCTTGTCGTAGACGATGGCTTCGGCCATCTCCAGGGCCGCCCAGGCCGGGGAGACGAAGGCCGAGCCGCTGCCGAGGAGACCGACGACTTCGCCGCCCGCCTTGCGGGTGCGCGCCTCGATCGACGACAGGGTGTCCTCGGAGATGAAGTTCGTGACCGGCAGGCCGGCGATGCGGCAGGCGCTGCGGATCGGGACCATGGTGTCACCATGGCCGCCGAGCACCACGGCCTCGACGTTCTCCACGGAGACGCCGGCGGCCTTCGCGACGAAGTAGCGGTAGCGGGAAGAGTCGAGCTGGCCGGCCATTCCCATCAGGCGGTTCTTCGGCGGGTTCATCTTCTTGTAGAGCGTGTAGACGATCGCGTCCAGGGGGTTCGCCACGTTGATGACGATGGACTCCGGGCAGTACTCCATGATCGCGTTGGCCACGTTCTCGGTGATGGCGAGGTTGACCGTGAGCAGTTCCTCGCGAGTCGGGATGGTGCCGTCGGGGCGCTTGCTGCGCGGGACGCCGGCGGTGCTGATGACCATGTCCGCGCCGGCGAGGAGGTCAAAGGACTTGGAGCCGACGATCTCGACGTCCGAGCCGATGATCGGAGTCCCTTCGGCGGTGTCCAGGCACTTCCCCTTGGCGACGTCCGGCTCCTTGACATCGATCGCGGCGACCTGCTTCGCGAGGCCGCGGCGGGCGATCTCAGAGATCAGTACTGCGCCGATGTTCCCGGTTCCGATGAGGGCAATCTTGCCGAGCATGCTTCCTTCCTTTCCTTCTGACGTTGTCGGGACGGTACCCGCGGGAAGGACCGACTGTGGGCAGGGACCTTCTTCCGTGGTCTATGGCCAGACAGTCAAATGCGGGCGCCAAGAGGAAAGCGTAATGAAAACGCGCGGGGCAAGCGAAATGAATCAGGCCTCTTTCAATTCCTGGATCAGTTTCAGCAGGACATCCTTGGCATCGCCGAACACCATGAGCGTGTTCTCGTTCTGGAAGAGTTCGTTCCGAATGCCGGCGAAACCGGGCGACAGGCTGCGCTTGACCACGAAAACCGTGCGTGCTTCGTGCACGTGAAGGATCGGCATGCCCCAGATCGGGCTGGTCTTGTCCGTGAGCGCGGCGGGGTTCACGACATCGTTCGCGCCGAGCACGATGACCACGTCCGTGTTCTTGAACTCGGGGTTGATGTCGTCCATCTCCACCAGGCTCTCGTAGGGCACGTCCGCCTCCGCGAGCAGCACGTTCATGTGCCCGGGCATGCGGCCCGCCACCGGGTGGATGGCGTGCCTGACGGTGGCCCCACGCTCCTCGAGGAGGAGCTGCAACTGGCGGTTGGCGTGCTGGGCCTGGGCCACGGCCAGGCCGTAGCCGGGGACGAAGATCACGGACTGGGCGTCCTCGAGGATCATGGCCACTTCCTCGGGACCCGCTTCCTTGACCGAGGTGTAGCCTTCCCGACCGCCGGATCCGGTGGAGTCGGCGATGCCGAAGCCGCCGAAGAGCACATTGGCGAGCGAGCGGTTCATGGCCTTGCACATCAGCTTGGTGAGGATCAGGCCCGCGGCCCCCACGAGAGCGCCGGCGATGATCAGGAGGTTCTCCCGAAGGACGAACCCGGTCATGGAGGCGGCGATGCCGGAGTAGGAGTTCAAAAGCGAGATCACCACCGGCATGTCGGCCCCGCCGATGGGAATGACGAGCGTGACGCCGAGGGCGAAGGCCGCCAGGAGAAGTACCAGGAGCATCACGGTGACCATCACGTCGCCCGAAAGGACGAAGGCCACGAGCGCGCCGAGGGTCAGGGTGACGAGCACCAGGCCGAGGTTGATGGCGTGGCGGCCCGGAAGCAGGATCGGGGCGCCGGTGATCTTCCCGGCCAGCTTGGCGTAGGCCACGATGCTGCCGGTGAAGGTGATCCCGCCGACGATGACCGAGAGCGCCAGCGTGATCGCGACGCTGGGCTCGGCGACGTCGGCCAGCGTGGCGTTCTTCCCGAGGGTGACCCAGAGGAGGAACCAGGCGATGGCCACCAGGGCGGAGGCGATGCCGCCGGACCCGTTGAACAGCGCCACCATCTCGGGCATGGAGGTCATCTGGACCTTCGCCGCGGCAATGGCGCCGATCAACCCGCCGACCACGATGCCGGCGATGATGAAGCCCCACGCGGGAGCGAATCCGGTGGACTGGTTGATTTTCACCAGCGTGGCGATGATCGCGAGGAGCATGGCCGCAGAGGAGAGCAGGTTGCCGCGACGGGCGGTCCGGACCTTGCCCTGAAGCTTCAAGCCGAAGATGAACAGCACGGCCGCGACCAGGTAGGCGAGGAAGATGATGTCGCCCATGTCAGCGATCCTTCTTCTTGAACATGTGGAGCATCCGGTCGGTCACCAGGTAGCCGCCCACGACGTTGATCATCCCGGCGGTGATGGCCAGAAAGCCGAGGATGTTGGCCATCAGGGGCTTCCCCGCCCCGGCGCAGGCCAGGGCGCCCACGATCGTGATGCCGGAGACCGCGTTGGCTCCGGACATCAACGGCGTGTGGAGGGTGGGGGGCACCTTCGTGATCAGTTCGAAACCGACGAAGATCGCCAGCACGAAAACGTAGAGTCCGACCTGCAGTTCGGGCCCCATCTCAGGCACCTCCTTCGCCGGGCTTGTCGCCGGCATCCGGCTTCTTCTCGGGCTCGAGGGTGAGACCCGGTTCGGTTTCGGGGTCGGGCTCCGGCTCAGCTTCGGGCTCCGGCTCGGGTTCCGGCTGGGGTTCCGGTTCGGGTTCCGGCTGGGGTTCCGGTTCGGGCTCGAGCGCGGGAAGCCCCAGCGCCTCTCTCACCACCGGATGCCGGATCTCTCCTTCGTGCGTGATCACCGAGCCGGCCGTGATCTCGTCCGTAAAGTCGAAGACGGCTTCGCCCTCGGTTACGAGGTGGGAAACCACGGCGAGGACGTTGCGGGCGTACATCTCGCTGGAGTGACGGGGGACCAGGCCGGGAACGTTCTCCTCCCCGACGATGGTCACGCCGTGCCGCACCACGGTCTGGCCGGGCTCGGTCAATTCGCAGTTCCCGCCCATCACCGCGGCGAGGTCGATCACCACCGTGCCGGGGCGCATGCCCTTGACCATGTCTTCGGTCACGAGCCGGGGCGCGGGCCTGCCGGGGATCAGCGCGGTGGTGATGACCGCGTCCGCCGCGGCGATGTGCTCGGTCAGGATGTCGCGCTGCTTCTTCAGGAACTCCTCACCGAGATCCTTGGCGTAGCCGCCCTTGTCCTCGGCGTCTTCAGCAGTGGGCATGTCGATGAACCGACCACCCAGGCTCTCCACCTGCTCCTTCACCGCGGGCCGGATGTCGTTGACCTCCACCACGGCGCCCAGGCGGCGGGCGGTGGCGATGGCCTGCAGCCCGGCGACGCCGGCCCCGAGGATGACGACGCGCGCGGGCTTGATGGTGCCGGCGGCGGTCATCAACATGGGGAAGATCTTGCCCAGGCGGTCCGCGGCCATGACCACGGCCTTGTACCCGGCGATGTTGCTCTGGGAACTCAGGGCATCCATCTTCTGAGCCCGGGAGATCCGCGGGACCATGTCCATGGAGAAGCTGTTGAGCTTCTTCGCGGCGAGGTCCTGCACCAGGTCCCGATTCAGGAGCGGGTAGAGGAAGCTGACGACGAGCGCCCCCTCCGGCAACATCTCCGCCTCCGACGAGCCGAGGTCGGCGCGATGCTCCGGTGGGTTGAGCTTCAGCAGGATGCCGGCGGCGCCGTAGGCGGCACGGGCGTCGGTGCTGATCCGGCCCCCGGTCTCCACGTAGTCCTGGTCGAGAAAGCCCGCGGCCAGGCCTGCGCCGGATTCGACGGTGACGGTGAGGCCGGCCTTCACGAGCTTGCCGACCGTCTCGGGGGTGGCGGCCACCCGGGCCTCTCCCTCGCTCGGCTCCTTGGGTACGAATACGTTCGCCATCGGATCCCCGGTTCAAGAGTGCGCGGAGGTTTCCCTGGGTGGGAAGCGATGGCGGGATTCTAGGCGGGATGGAGCATCAAACAAGATTCGCAATCCTTGGGCGGGTTCGTCGGATATCGTTCCGGCTTGGTTGAGAGCAAACTGAAGGGAGTTGCCGTGCGAAAGTTCCTGCGAGCCCTCTATTCCCCCGACGCCGAAAAGCGGTTCGGGGCGGTCCTCGCCCTGGCCGATCATGCGGAGGGCCTGTGGGCCGAGAATCCGGAAAAGGTGCGGGAGATCCTGCGGCGCCTGGCGTGGAGCCTGAACGAGGAGTCCGGCGCCACGGGATGGGGGGCGCCGGAGGCCATGGGGGAGATCATGGCCCGGATTCCGGAGTTGCAGAGCGAGTTCGCCGCCCGCTACCCGGGGTATCTCGTGCATGCGGAGACGTTCCTCGACAACGAGGTGCTCGATACGGGTGCGCTGTGGGCCATCGGGCGCCTGGGCTCCGAGTGTTCTTCGTGCACCCCGGTGGTGGAGCGTGAGCTGGCGCGGTTTCTTCTGAGCGAAAGCGCCTCGGTGCGCGGCGCCGCTGCGTGGGCGGTCGGTCAACTCGGGATGAGCGGACTTGAGGCGGGGCTTTCGTTTCTTGCTGAAGACCCCGGGAACCTCGTGCTGATTGTAGCCGGGGAAGTGGTGGAGCGTGAGGTGGGGGAGTTGGCGCGGGAAGCGCTGGAACTGGTGCGAGCTCCGTCGGAGTAAGGGGGGATGGAGGGCGCCGAGGCGCAGGCGCCTGGTTGGAGAGGGGAAGGGGAAACAGCTGAGGGGAGCAGTCGAGCGCACAATCCCAAGGGGGCCGCAGAGGGTGAAGCGCGGCCGACACGGCGGTCGGCCCTCCGGGAGAAGTCAGCCACGCGTCGTCGAATTCCGACCAAAAGGGCCCGGCACAGTAAGTCGGGAGATCACGGCACAGTAAGTCGGGAGATCATTCAGCGCCGATGCCCGATCTAGCACCGGCAGGGAATCGCGGGTGGTGAGTGGTGGGGTGAACGGGAAATGAACAGCCCGGGTCAGCGCCGCCTGGGCGTCTTCCCCTCTCCGCTGATCAACTCCCGGATCCCGTCTTCCGTCAACCCTTCCGGGGTGTGCGCACCTGCCATGTGAGTGATCTTCTCTTCCACCACCGTGCCGTCGAAGTCGTCCGCTCCGCCGGTGATGGCTCGCCGGCCGGCGTCGATGCCGGTCATGATCCAGTAGGCCTTGATGTGCGGGAAGTTGTCGAGCATCAGGCGCCCGACGGCGATCTCGCGCAGGGTTGCCTCGTCATCGGCGATCGGGATGTGGGAAAGGACCGTATTGTCCGGGTGAAAGCGTAGCGGAATGAAGGAGACGAACCCGCCGCTGTCGTCCTGCAGTTCGCGTAGCGCGATGTGGTGATCGACCTTCTCCGAAACGGTCTCGATGTGTCCGAAGAGCAGTGTGGCGTTCGAACGGAGCCCCGCCCGGTGCACGGCGCGATGGACCTCGAGCCACCGCGAGGGGCGGATCTTCTTGCGGAAGAGCTTCCTCCACACCCGGTCCGAGAGGACTTCCGCGCCGCCGCCCGGGACGAATCCCAGGCCGGCCTCCTTCAAGTCGGCGATGACCCAGTCGAGGTCACGTCCGGCCAGTTCCGCGAAGTAGTCCAGTTCCACCGCGGTGAAGGCCTTCAGCGTCAGGGTCGGGAATTCCGCCTTCAGCGTGCGGAGGAGATCGGGGTAGTACTCGTAGGGGTAGTCCGGGTGCAGGCCGCCCACCATGTGGATTTCGCTGGCTCCGGCCTCGACCGCTTCCTTTGCCCGGGCGCGCATCTCATCCAATGAGAACTCATACCCGTCGGCGTCCTCCCTCGTGCGGGAGAAGGCGCAGAAGAAGCAATCGAGCTTGCAGAGGTTGCTGTAGTTGATGTGCCGGTTGACGACGTAGGTCACGTCGCTCCCGTTCTTCGACTCGGCCACCTCGTTGGCGAGCGCCCGGACGTCCTCGAGCGGCGCCTGCTCGTAGAGATAGACGCCGTTCTCGCGGTCGAGACGGGTGCCGGCGCGGACCTTTTTCGCGATCTCAAGCATGGCTCTGGTTGGCATCGTGGCGTTTTAGGGGCCGCCCGGTTCAGCGTGAAGGAATTTAAGCAACCGCCCCGAAAAACAACACCGGGAGTCCTTTTCTCCCCCCAACCCTCTGCGCCTCAGCGCCTCTGCGGGAGACAGAGTCCTGCCTTTATGCAGCCGGGGCAACCTGCCGCCGCGCCCGCCCGCGCAACACCCACAAGAGCCACTCCAGCACGAGCACCAGGAGCGCCAGGAGGAGCAGCGGCTGGCGGAGGGGGTAGTTGGCCTCGACCGCCTCGGGATCGGAAGCCCGCTCCGTACCCGAGATCTCGATCGCCGCGCGCGGCGCGATGAGCGACTCCGCGCGAGAGAGGAAGGTCACCGCCTGCATCTCGGTAACCGGTCCCGCTCCCTGGAACTCGATCCTGTAGAGCCCCGCGCGCTCCGTCGCCGAGAAGCTGACCGGAGCGCCGGGCTTGATCGGGAGTTCGCGGGACTCGCCCGCGGGGTTGGTGATGACGGCGCTGGTGGCCCCCGGCGGGGGGGTGCGGGTCAGGAGCGCGCCGGTGGGGAGATAGCCGGTCTCGGTCGCTCCGCCCCGAAACGCGCGTTGCATCACGTTCGCGAAGAAGATCGGGAAGGCCAGGCGGAGCGGCAGGTTCGAGTCCTCGAGCCGAAATCCGGTGACGACTCTCGGGCCGGGACCCGGCAGCGCGACGATCAGGGGGCCCTCGGTCGCTTCCAGCAGGGCCGTTCCTTCCCGGCCGGTCAGCACCGGCGCCGCGTTCGCCACCAGCACCTCGGACCAGTCGACGCTCCGGTTCAGGGGGTGGGCCCCGTCCCAATCGACCAGGGTGGGCGCCTCGATGAAATCGCCGAGCGTGACCTCGGTCCCGGGCGGCGTGCATCCGAGCCACACCGCCGGCGGCGCGAGATGGCCTTTCCCGGGCGCAATGCTCTCGGGGGTTTCTCCATCGAAGATCGTCAGGCTGAATCCCCCCACGTCCGCGCCCGTCTCGGGGCCGACGTCGTCCGGCGACACGGCGTAGACCTCCACCGTGGGGTGGAAGTCCGCCAGGCGCTCGAGGACCTTGTTGCCGCGCGTCACGACGAGCACGCGGTGCACGGGAAGATCCGCGGCGAGGACGAGAGCCTGGTCGTCCGCGACGTAGGCGTCACTCGGGGTGAGACGCAAGGTGAAAAGGCCGGAGCCGTAGGTGGCCAGATCGAAGGCCGTCCCGGCCGACTCGCCCGCCTGCAGGACGGCGTCCCGCGATTCCAGAACGGTCCCGTCCTTCTCCAGCGTGAGCGTGCGGGTCTGCGCGCGGGTGCCCGGGTTCGCCACCTGGGTGTAGAGCCGGCGGGGGGCGTCGAGCCCCAGGTCCAGTTCCACGGAGACGATCGCCAGGTTCTCGGTCTCCTTGCCGGTGCCGACGAAGTGAAAGGAGGCATCGGCCAGGGTCGGGGGGAGTTCAGCCACCGGAGAAAGCGCGCCGTCCGAAAAGAGGAACAACTCGATGGCCTCCCCGGGCTCCGTGGCGGCGGCCGCGGCGGCGACGGCGAGCGCCTCGGCGGGATCGGTGCCGAGATCGACGGTGCGCACGCCCGAGAGGAGGGCCGCGACCCGGTCGGTGTCGTCCGTGAATCCGGTCAGGATGCGCGCCGTCTGATCGAAGGCGATGAGCATCGCGCGGTCGCTGCCGCGCAGCGTCGCCAGGAGCTCACCCGCTTTCGCGCGCGCCTGCGCCAGCCTGGTCTCACCGGACTCCTCCACGGTACTCATCGACGCGCTGCGATCGAGCAGGATGATCACCCGGCGCGATTCGCCGTCGAGCGCGAGATTGAGCACCGCCCCGGCGGCGGCCAGCACGAGCAAGGTCAACGCCAGCAGTTGCAGGAGGAGCAGGATACTGCGCGTGAGGCGGCGCAGGATCGGCGCGACGCGCTCCTCCTCCATGGCTCGCTGCCACAGGAAGATCGTCGGCACCTTCCTCGGCTCCCGCCGCTGACGAAGGAACCAGATCAGGATGATCGGGGCGGCCAGCAGTCCCATGAAGAGGAAGGCCGGCCCGAGAAAACTCATCCCTGCCCCTGGCCCGCCTGGTGCGCCTCGTACGCTTCATAGACCACGCGCTGCGCGTGACCCTTCAGCTCGTTCATCTTCACCAGAAAGAGGATCAGGAACACCAGCGCGACCGGCCAGGTGCAGCCGCAGGTCAGGGGCGTCAGCGCGTACAGCACTGCATAGGTCATGGCCTGCGAATACCCGCAGTCGCCGACATCATGCACCCCGTAGTACTCGAAGAGCCGCTGGTAGGACCGGGCCAGTTTCGGAAAGACGAAGAACACCCAGACGTAGCCGAAGCACGGAATGAGCAGGAGCCACACCTGGCCCGGCGGCATCTCGTGGAACGTGTCGGGAATGGCCTTGAAGAAGTTGTAGACGAAGTAGCAGATCAGCGCCTGGATGCCGATTCCGATGATCGCACCCACCGCCATGAATATGATCTGGACGGTCGGATCGACTTGGTTGAAGCCATGCGTTTCCATTCATCCTCCAGTTACCACTCAGCGCAGGATGCCCTTCTCGCGAAGGTGCGTCAGCACGAGGTCCTCGAACGGGGTGTCGGTACGTGTGAGAAGGTAACCCAGCCCCCGGCTCCGCGCGAAGTCCTGAAGCTCCTTCAGGTACGCCGCGAGGTTCCTCTGATAGGCACGGAGCACGCCGGTCGTGCCCGCCACGTCGACCGCGTCGGCCTCTTCCGAGTCGAGCAGCCTGAAATCCCCGACCAGTTCGGGTTCCAGTTCCTCGGGCGTGAGGATCTGGATGATATGCGCATCCACACTCGGGCGCACGAGCGCCTTCACCGGATGAACGGCCCCGCCGCGATCGAGAAGGTCGGAGAGCAGCACCACCACACCGCTCGGCCGTCCCTCGGCGGCAAACCGTCGCAGCCCGGGCCCCAGGGCGTTTCGCCCCTTCGGCTCGGCCGCTTCGAGGAAGCCGAACAGGCGACCGGCGGCCTGGGGGCCGCGCTGCCACGGCAACTCCGACAAACCGTTCTCCTCGAGCACCACCACCTTGACCCGGTTCATCGACGAAAGCGCCACATACGCGATCGCCGCCGCCACGCGCCGGGCCTGCTGGAACTTGGTGGGGTCGCCGAAGTCCATGCTGGCGGATCCGTCGAGGATCAGGTGAACCCGCAACTCCTCCTCGTCGTGGAAGAGCTTCAGAAACAGCCGGTCCATCCGCGCGAAGAGGTGCCAGTCGAGAAAGCGGATGTCGTCGCCATAGGCGTACTCGCGGTGATCCGCGAACTCCACGCTGCGGCCGCGGCGCCGCGAGCGCCGCTCCCCCCGGAATCGCCCGGCCAGCACCTTGCGCATACCCACCTGCAGGGTGTCCAACCGCGCCATGAACTCGGGCGTGAGGAGCGCCATCAACTCTCCGCGTTCAGCATGTCCCGGGAAGGCACCGCGGCGATCACCTCGCGTACCACGTGGTCCGAACTGACGCCGTCCGCCTCCGCCTCGAAGGAGAGCAGGATGCGGTGGCGCAGGGCGGGGGGCGCCGCGGCCTGGATATCGCGATAGGCCACGTTCACGCGGCCGTCGAGCAGGGCCCCGACCTTCGCCGCGAGGATCAGCGCCTGGGCGCCGCGCGGGCTCGATCCGTAGCGCGCGTACTTCCGGACGCTCTCCGGCGCGCCTTCGTCCGTGGGCTGCGTGGCGAGCACCAACCGCGTGGCGTAGTCGGCCACGTGGTCGGCCATGACCACCCCCCGCACCAGCCTCCGCCAGCCGAGAATCTCCGTTCCGGCCATGATCGCCGATGCGGTGGGCTCCTCGACGCGGGTGGTGCGGGAGAGGATCTCGTTCAGTTCCGTGCGGTTCGGGGTGGCGACGTTCAGCTTCAGCATGAAACGGTCGAGTTGCGCCTCGGGCAGCGGATACGTGCCCTCCATCTCGATGGGGTTCTGGGTGGCGAGGACCACGAACGGATCGGGGAGGGGGTGCGTCTCGCCGGCCACGGTGACGGTGTGCTCCTGCATCGCCTCGAGGAGCGCGGACTGCGTCTTCGGCGTGGCGCGGTTGATCTCGTCGGCGAGCACGACGTTGCTGAAGATCGGCCCGGCCTCGAAACGGAATCCGCGCGAGCCTTCCTGCTCGGCGATGACCATCGTGCCCACCACATCCGCCGGCATCAGGTCCGGGGTGAACTGGATGCGCCGGAAGTCCAGGCTGAGGGCGGTCGACAGAGTGCGCACGAGCAGCGTCTTGCCGGTTCCGGGCACACCCTCCAGAAGGCAGTTACCGCCGGTCATCAGGCACACGAGCACGCCACGGATGACGGTCTCCTGCCCGACCAGCACCTTGCCCACCTCGGCCTCCAAGGCTCGAAAGCGGTCGGCGAACTCCTTCGCCAGGTCTCTCGGGTCCGGCGCGCTCGGGCTCTGGTCACTCATTCCCGGTTTCCTCCCACAGGCGCCGATCGCGGGCGCGCTTCTTGGCTTTCAACAGGTCTTTCAAGGGCTTGGTTTCCGGAATATCTTCCGCGGGACCGGCCGCCGGACTCTCGGTCGGGGCGGTGTCCGCCGCCGAAGACGCCTCGGCCTGTGGCTCGAAGTCCGGCACTTCCGGGAGCACGGCCACGCGCTCCTTCCTCTTCGGCAGGCGCGGGAGACTGATTTTCGACCAGAACCCGCTGAAGTCGGGCCGTACGCGCCGCACATAGACGTCGATGGGCAGGATGAGCGCCGCGAGCAGGAGCAGCCAGGGACTGAGGTCGCGCGATGCGCGGCGGCCCTCGGCGACGCCGGCGAAGACGTCCGTCTGAGCCTCGATCAGCCGCGCTCCGGCCTCGTCCTGAAGCCGCCGGAAGAGCGGGGCATTCGAAGAGAGATCCGCGAATTCCTCCGGGTACGAGACCGCCACCGGGACCTCGAGTTGCGCCGTCCGCCCCGTTTCGGGATCCGGGTAGCGAAGGACGGCGATCCACATGCCTTCGCCGCGCACCGGGAAGGAACCCTCGTAGACCCCGCCGCCCTTCTGGTGCACCGCGAAGGGGCGCGAGGGCTCGTTTCCATGCGTCGCCAGGCCCGTGACTTCGAGGAAGTCGACGGCGTCCTGGCCCTCGCTGAAGGCGCTCATGCGGACGGTGGCCACGCCGCCGCGGGAGGTCGCTTCCGCCAGGAACCCGGAGCGGTCGGCCTTGCGCAGGATGCCGCGCACCACCTGGGCGAAGAACCGCTCGAGATCGGCCCACGCCGCCCACTGCCCGATCCAGCCACCCTTCATGGCGGAAGTGAACGCGGCGCTCTCGCCGAGGCCGTAGCGCCAGATGGCGAGTACGGGATCCCCGTCCGGCGTGACGATCGGCACCTCCGCGCGGTCTTTGGCCCCGACCACGGTGTAGGTGCCGAGGGAGGGCAGGGCGTCTCCGAAGCCGCGAAGCATCGGAGGCAGGTCTCCCGGTGCGGCGGTGAACTCGGGGACGAAGGGCTTACGGCTGACCGCGGTGCGCCGAAGCGTCGTGGCCTCCTTGATGAAAATCCGCGGCAGGGACTCCACCTCACCGGCCTTGATGTCGTAGGCGCGTCCGTTTCCCCATCGGGCCAGTTGGGCCATCGTCTTCGAGTCGTTCTGGCCGTGCGGGGCCACGCAGACCGTGGACACGGTGATCTTCTCGGCGGTGATCCGGCCGACGAGCTTGGGGTCCGGCTGGGCCGCATCTCCGTCGGAGATGACCACGATGTGCTTCAAGTGCGCCGGGCAGTCGATCAGGGACTCCGTGGCCAGTCGGAGCGAACCGTCGAACGAGGGCATATCGCCGGCGGGGAGGTTCGTGATCTTGTCGGCGAGAGCCGCGGCGTCCACGACCGGCTGCAGCGGGAGCGCCCACTGGTCCCCCTTCGGACCGTAGACCACGAGGCCGGCGTAGTCATCGGCGTTGAGCGTCAGGATCGAATCCTTGGCGATGCGCTCAGCCCAGTAGTTCCCGTTCTGGAACTCGCAGGTGTGGAGGATCAGGACCAGGGCGCCGTTTAAGAGCACCTGCTTCTGGCGCACCTCCATCTCCACGGGCAGCAAGCGCTCCAGGGCGGTATTGCGATATCCACCCGGGCCGTACGCCTGCTCTCCCCCGAGAACCAGGCAACCGACGCCGAGGTCTCGGACGGCCACCTCCAGGGCGGCGAGTTGCGCGGAGTTGATGTCGAGGGCGGAGATGTCGGAGAGCACGACGGCGTCGTAGGGCTGGTAGGCGAAGGGGGACTCGAAGAGGGCGGACGGCGGCTTCTCGATCACGGGGAGGTCCATGGACCGCAGCGCGGCGGCGATGTGGCTCTCCGTCCCGGTTTCGCTGTCGATCACCAGGATCCCGGCTTCCCCGGCCACGCGAACGCTCGCCTTGGCCTCGTTGTTCCGGCGGATCGTGTCCGCCTCGGCCTCGACCGAGACCGAGAGCTCATAGATACCGGCCAGGCCCACCTGCACGCGGAACTCCGGCCCTCGCGTCTTTCCGCGCGCGAGCGTCAACTCCTCGATCCCGATCGGCTGCCCGTTCACGAAGGCGTGCACCGTGGCGGGCGCGTCCTCGGTGGTGGAGGAGAGGATGGGGACGAAGGTCACCACCGACATCGACGGAGCGGAGCTCACCGCGTCGACGCGGAGAACCGAGATCTCCTCCGTCCGGCGGTAGTCGACCGGGAGGACGGCGAGATCGATGCCGTCCCCCGTCGCGCGCCGAGCCTCGAGAATCACCTCGCCGCGATTCTCGTTGCCGTCCGTCACGAGCACGATGCGCCGGTCGGGGCCCTCGGGAAACGACGACCTCGCCAGCCTGATCGCGCCGGCCAGGTCGGTGGCCTCGCGCTCGATTCGCGCGCGCGGGCGGGTGAGGTCCACGGCGGTGCCGGTGTCGACGCCGAACGGGACCTCCACCGCCGCGCCGTCGGCGAAGAGGATCACCTGCTCGAGATCGTCGGAACGCCGTTTCGTCCGGGCCATCGAGAGCCAGGCGTCCACACTGCGAATGTGATCCGCGGGGATGCTGTCGGATACGTCCACGAGGAAGCAGACCGCCCGCCCTTCACCGCCGGAGTCGAGTTTCAATCCGGCGAGCGCGAGCATGAGCAGCACGAGAATCCCGCCGCGCAGGCAAAGCGAGAAGAACCGCTTCCGACGCTCGCGGGCGGGTAGGAGCCAGAGCGCCGCGGTGATTGCCGCGATCACGACGGGCAGGAGGAGGAGCAGGCCGGGCCTAAGGAAGCTCACTCGTCCTCCGGGCCGGAGAAGAAGCGGCGAACGTAGCCGCGATAGGCCCGCGGGATTTCGCCGCGTCTCAGGGCTTCCTCGGCCTCGAGCGAGGCTTCCCGCATCAACTCCTGGTAGGCCTTGGGATCGTCGTCCGGAGAAGGCAGACTGCGCACGGTGCGAAGCAGGCGCGCCCGCCCTTCGGTGCCCGGCGTGCCCGGCACGAGATCGGGGTTCGTGGTCCGCCCGTCGGGGGTGGAACCCGGAAGGCCGCCGCGCCCGGTTCCCGGTCCGCCGGTGCCGTCCCCGTTACCTTCTGAACCACCGAACCCGGCGCCCCCCAGTGGCATGCCGCCGAGTCCTCCCGGGAGCGGGAACATGCCCATTCCCATGCCCGGGAGCAGCAGGCCCGTCATCTCGCCGCGGCACATGGAGATCTCGGCACCCGACTCCAGGAGCTTCTTCAACTCC
>SWCD01003871.1_pt1 | contig 13971 bp, 10 predicted proteins | sample 4693011 | NCBI WGS metagenome assembly SWCD01 (sample SAMN10267278, study PRJNA491770) | bioreactor metagenome | isolation source: DHS bioreactor inoculated with marine | place: Japan: Omine Ridge, Nankai Trough | reverse complement strand
GAGCGGCCACAGGGCCCGCGGGTCGCCGATCCGGCCGAGAGCTTCGGCCACCCAGGACCGCTCCAGGTCGGAGAGCCTTCGTCGGCTGACGCGCCCGGTGGCGAGCCACGCCGAGAGCTCCGGCACCGGCTCCGTACTCCCGATCAGGCCGAGGGCGAGGAGCGCTGAGACCGGGAGGTCCGCGGCGGCGGCGTTCATGGCCACCACGGCTTTCAGGCGAAGCAGGGTGACGTCGTCGTCAAACCCGATCAGGCCGATGGCCACGAGTGCCGCGGAACGGACCTCGGTGGAGATCGTCGCGTCCCCGGCGGTGGCGAAGAGGGCGGCGAGGGTCTCGGGGTCCTTCTGGCCGAGGAGCCCGAGGGCCAGCGCGGCGGGGACGCCCAGCTGCTTCGGTCCAGTCCGGAGCACCGTCCGGAGCAATCTCCCGTCCTCCGGCCCGCCGGCCCGGCCGAGAGCGAGAAGCGCGCCCGACCGAATGGGCGGGACCAGGCTCTCCGAGGCCACCGCCGTGCGGAGCGCGGGCAGCGCCTCGGGCACGACCATGCCGGTCCGGGCGAGGTCGAGGTCCTCGAAACGGCGTCGCAGGATCTCGTCCTTGTTGTAGCCCCACCAGAAGAGCCAGTGCTCGTAGGTCATCTCCTTCTTCGTGGTGCGGCGCCGGCCGCCCGGACGGCCCGGGACGGTCGGGAGCGCGGGGCCGGTCGAAGGCTTCGGCTCGGTCCGCTCGGCGGGTTCGGGATCGTCGCCCGGGTCCGCGTTGCCCGCCCCGGCGCTCGTCGGATCTCCCGGAGGCGGGTCGTTGGGATGGCGCTTGCCCGGTGTGACATCGCTGGCGGGACCGCGGTAGTTTCCGCCGCCCTCGGGCGGAGGGGACTGCGGCGCCGGGTCGGGGGCGTTTCCGGAATCCGGAGGCGGGCTCTCGCTCGCGGACTCCGGCTCATCCCCGGAAGGCGCCGGGCCCTGGGGGGCCTTTCCGTCCGGCCCCGCCAGGTCTCCCTTGCTCCCGTCCGCCGGGTCCGCGGACTCGACCTTCGAGGCGTGGTCGTCGTCCGCATGGGACTGGCCGGTGCGCATGAGCGCCTTCGCCACGGCCTCGGCATCGTTGGGATCGACGCGCTCATGGTCGCCCGGCAGCAGCACCAGGAAGGAGGTGAACGGACACTGGACGCCGGTCTCCAGGGAGACGGCGATCATCCTGGCCACCAGCTTGTCGGCGGCGGAGTAGGCCCCCGCGTCGAGGGCGGCGAACATGGCCTCCTCCGAGAGACCGGTCTTCATCCACCACTCTGCGGCCAGGTCCTTCAGCATCCGCTGTCCGTAGAGCCTCATGACCGACGGCGGACCGCCATAGGTCTTGCGGAACTCGACGGTCCGGGTGAAGGTCAGCTTCTCCTCGCCCGCCATGGCGGTGACGGTCACCGGGAAGGAGCCGCCCTCGCCATAGCGGCCCGCCAGGACCACCTGCTCCCGCGCCGGGGAGGCGGGAATCGGCACATCCCGGAGCTTGGCCCCGGGCACTTCGATCGTGATCTGCTCGAGCACGGGGTGGGCGGAGCGCTCGAGATACGCGGTGAGGCGAGCATCGAGCTCCTCTTTCGTCCGAATCACCACCGCCTGCCCGCCGGTGGCCCGCGCCAGGCAGTCGAGGAGGGCGGGGTTGACGTCATCGCCCACGCCGAAGGGGTAGATCCGGAGCCCGGCCTCCCGGCACCTCGCGGCGAGAGAGAGGATCGCATCGGGATTGGTGGTCCCCACGGTGGGCACGCCGTCGGTCAGGAGCACGAGGCTGCGGGATCGGCCCTCGGCCGCGGGGACATCGACGGCCTGACGAAGGGCCTGGCCGAGCGCGGTGCCGCCGGCGGCGTTGAGCCCCTCGATGAACTCCCGCATGGCGGCTCGGTGCTCTTCGGTGACCGGCAGCAGGGTCGGCGTGGGGCGGATCACCCCGGTGCCGAAGCTGACGATCTGAAGCCGATCCTCGGGGCTCAGCCGAGCGAGCAGGCTGAGCGCGGCGCGGCGCAACTCCTCGATCTTTACTCCCTTCATGCTCCGGGAGGTGTCCAGGACGAGCACGATGTCCCGGGGCAGCGCCCCCTTCGGATCCGGCTTCGGCGGGGTGACGAGGATCTCGAACCAGCCGTCTCCGGTGGCGCGACGGAAGCTGCGGGCGGTGAGTTCCGCGCCGGAGGCGAGGACCGAGGCGGTCACCACGATGTCCTGGTCGAGGGCGGCTTGATCCTGCGCGAACGCGGCGACGAACTCGTCCGGGGCCTTGCGCTCGATGGTCATGTCCGTCATCGGGGATTCGACGGTGACCAGGCCGAGGGCCGATTTCGCAGAGAGCGTGAAACTGAACTTCTGCTTCGTCTTCGTCGTGCTTCCGGCGAGGGCCAGGGGATAGACGTAGCGGTAGGCGCCGTTTCTGAGCGGGACCTGCTGGATCCAGGTCAGCTCCACCACGGTGTCCTTGCGGGGGACGACCGGGAAGACGGAGAGCCGGAACGCGCCGGTGCCGACCTGCTCCACGAGCGCCGGGTCCTCCTGCCGATGGACGATTTCCGTGTAGATCCGCCGGCCGCGCTGACGCTCGACGAGGATCCCGGACATGCGGACGCCGTTCAACTCCATGGCCACGTCGATCAGGGCCGCGTCGGGGGGCACGGGGAAGACGTAGATCGCCTCGAGGGGCCGGGAGTGCGGGTTCACGAAGGTCTGGCGGACCGTGGTCCGGGCCAGGCCCTGCTCGAGGTCGACGGTGACCTGCTGGGACTTGACCTCGATCGCGCGGCTGCCGTCCCGGGGGACGAGAACACCGGCGGCCAGCACCGGGGTGCAGAGGAACAGAAACGCTGCCAGGCACACGCCGGTCAGGAACGCGGTGGTTCTCATCCGGGCCTCCCCAATTTTCGCGGGACCGATATCGATTCCGGTGGAGGCGCAAACCGGGTGCCGAACCGTGGCAGGCTGGAAACTGTCGGCTACCGGCGATCAACAGGTTACCGCGTTACCGGAGCGGAGCGGGCACCGGCAAGATACCGACCGCACCCGGGGACGGGAATCGGCCCGTATCAGCCGCCGAAAAGCGCCTGGAAATGCCCGGGTCGGGCCACCTCCCCGCCCAGATACCCGGTGTAGCCGACGACGGCGGCCGCCCCGAGAAGGACGAGCAGGGAGAAGAGCCAGAGCTTGCCGGAATCGGGCATCAGGCGCGCGATCAGGTGGATGACGGCGGTGCCGAGGAGGACGTACATCGAGATGGTGCCCCAGAGTTCGTGGGCCTCCACCATCTCGTGGCGGGCCTCGGAGAGCCGGCCCAGGCCCTCTTCCGCGTCCTCTCCCACCAGGAAGGTGGGGACGGAGAGGACGGCGCCCAGGAGCACGCAGTAGAAGGCGATGCCCGCGAACCTCTGCCGGGACACGACCGAGAGGAGCATCGCCAGGAGCCCGGCCATGGTCAGCGCCACCGGGAAGTGGACCAGCACCGGGTGCAGGGCGCCGAGCGCATGGTCCTCGTCCTCTTCTTCCCCGTCCCCCGCGGCGGCCTTGGCCTCGTTGGCCCCGGGCACGGAGTCGTCCGCGTCGAGCCGGGCGAGGTACTTCTCGGGGTCGGCGTTGAAATCCTCCACGCAGCTGTCGCAGCAGAACCAGACCCGCCGTCCCTTGTAGTCGACAAAGATCTCCGCGTCGACGGGTTCGCCCTCCATCACCGGGCAGAACTTGTTGGTCGGCTCGTCGGCGAAGGCCGGGGTGGCAAGGAGGGTGAAGAGCACGGCGATCAGGGAAAGGGTCAGGGCGAGTCTCATGGGTCACCTCAGGGTTGTGAATGGGGGGATTCTAGCAGGGAGGGAGGGTGGGCGGGGCATGTCGGTTTGTTGGGGGGAGTCGCGTCGTCGGAGTCTGGTTTGATTCAGGGGAAAAGGAAAACGGATGGGGGGGGGGCCTCGGACCCGCAAGCCCATGGGGGCGGGGTGGGGTGGGACTGGAAGCACCTGAAAGGCTCGGGGTCGGGGCCTTTTCCTTCCTCGTGAAGGGCGGCCAACTTAGGATGAATTGCGTTCGCAATCCTCCTCCTTTGCCGGGAAAGGCGAAGGTCATGCCCCTCACACCCATCCCCGAAATTCTGGAAGAGCTTCGCGCGGGCCGCATGGTCATCCTGGTGGATGACCCGAAACGCGAGAACGAGGGCGACCTCGTCTGCGCCGCGGAGAAGACCACTCCGGAGATCGTCAACTTCATGGCTTCGCACGGTCGGGGCTGGATCTGCCTGACCATGGAGGAGGAGAAGGCCGATCAGCTCGACCTGCCCCTCCTCGTGCCGAGAAACGAAAATCGGTCCAATTTCGGCACCGCTTTCTGCATGACCTTCGAGGCCAAGCGAGGCATCACGACCGGGATTTCGGCGGAGGAGCGGGCCACCTCGATCCTCACCGCGGCCCGGGACGACTGCCGCGCGAAGGACCTGGTGCGGCCGGGCCACATCCAGCCGCTCCGCGCCCGTGAAGGCGGAGTGCTGGTGCGCACCGGGCAGACCGAGGGCTCCGTGGACCTCTGCCGCCTGGCGGGCCTGACGCCGATGGGCGTCATCTGCGAGGTGATGAGGGAGGACGGCCGCATGGCTCGGCTCCCCGAGCTGGAGGTCTTCGGCGAGGAGCACAACTTAAAGATCTGCTCGGTGGCGGACATCATCGAGTACCGCCGCTCCCACGAGAGGTTGATCGAGCGGGTGGTCTCCGTGAACCTGCCCACCCACCTCGGCGAGTTCACCGCCCACGCCTACAAGTCGGCCTTCGACAACCAGGAGAACCTGGCCCTGACGGTCGGGTTCCCGGAACCGGTCCGGGGCGAAAAGAGAGAGGTCCTGGAGCCGGTGCTGGTCCGCGTGCACAGCGAGTGCCTGACCGGCGACATCATGGGCTCGCTGCGCTGCGACTGCGGCTCCCAGCTCCAACAGGCCTTGAAGATGATTCAGGACGCGGGGCAGGGGGTGCTGCTCTACATGAGGCAGGAAGGACGCGGCATCGGCCTGTCGAACAAGCTGCGCGCCTATAAACTCCAGGAAGATCACGGCCTGGATACCGTCGAAGCCAACGAACGTCTCGGCTTCCGCCCGGACCAACGGGAGTACGGCATCGGTGCCCAGATCCTCTACGATCTCGGGGTCCGGAAGATGCGTCTCCTGACGAACAACCCGGGCAAGCGGGCCGGACTCAAGGGCTTCGGGCTGCAGATCGTGGAGCGGGTTCCCATCGAAATCCCCGCCAACCCCATCAACCGGGGCTATCTGGAGACCAAGCGGGACAAGATGGGCCACATGATCAACGTGGACGACGCCTGAAGGCGCGGGAATTTCCCGATCCCGGCGGCGTCCAATCCCTCGGGGTGGGATGAGCAAAAGCGAAAGCGACCTGATCGAGAGGACCCGCCTCGGGGATCAGGAGGCCTTCGCCGGGCTCGTCGACCTCTACCGTGACCGGATCCACCGTCTCGTCTACGGACTCCTCCGGGATGCCGGCGACGCGGAGGATGTGACCCAGGAGGTCTTCATCAAGGCCTTCTACCGGATCTCCTCCTACAAGGGGGATTCGGCGTTCTACACCTGGCTCTACCGGGTGGCGGTGAACGCGGCCACGGACTGGCGTAAGAAGTGGTGGAAGAGACGGGGCCTCTCCCTCTCGGAGAGCCCCACCGGACCGAACGGTATCCCCGACGAGTCCGCCAGGCCGGAGCGCCTGGCGCACGGTCGGGAACTGGGAAAAAGGCTCGAGGAGTCTCTCGCGCGCCTCCCGGAGAAGTACCGGACGATCCTGGTCTTGAGAGAGTACGAAAGCCTCTCCTACGGGGAGATCGCCCGGGTCCTGAAGCTCCGAAAGGGGACGGTGGAGTCGAGGCTGTTTCGAGCGCGGGAGCGGCTCAAAGCCATGCTGGAGCCATACATGTAGCTCCGGGGAGGTGTTGGATGGACTGTCTGGATGCCCGGCGCGCCCTCTCCCTGATGGCGGACGGGAACCTCGCCCCCGAGGCCATCGGCCCCCTCGAGGAGCACCTCGGCTCGTGCCCCGAGTGCGCTCGATTCGCCCGAACCATCGAGGCCGTGCAATCCCACTTCGCAAATCTCCCCCGGCCGGCCGCGCCGGAGGGCCTGACCGCGGCGGTGCTGGCGCGCGTGGTCGAGCCCGGCGCCCGCCTCCTCACGCTGAAGCCACTCCTCAGCCTGACCGCCGCGGCGGCCGCGGTGCTCTTCATCCTCACCGGCTCCGCATCGCTCGTCGTGAAGAGTGCGGGAGGGGAAGCGCCGGAGGAAGTGCGTCCCAGCCTGACGGCGGACGGCGCCCTCAACTGGATCATGGAGGAGATCGCCCGGGAGAGAGCTCCCCGGATCGGTACGGAGGAAGAGAGATGAGAACCCTCATGCTGGGGACGCTCCTGGTCACGTTCCTGTCGGGCACCACGACCGGGATCCTGATCGGCAATTCCACCGCCGAAGCGCCGAAGCCCCTCACCTGGATCGACCAGGATCTGCAGGTGATGAGCCGGACGACTCCGGGCATCTCACCGGAGGATCTGGTCAGGGCGCGCGAGATCTACGAAGATCATTGGCAGCGGATCCGGGCCCTGAAGGTGGAGGCGGAGGCGATCCTGGGAGATCAGCTCCTCGCGGTCCAGAATCAGACCAAGAAGAAGATCGAGGGGATCAGGGCCCCCTATCTTGAGTCTTCCTCCGGCGCGAAGTAGCGAAGGGTAGAACAGATGGCCAGATCATTGGGACTCGACATCGGCTCACACAGCGTGAAGCTGGTGGAACTGGAGGGCTCGCCGAAGAAGTTCAAGCTCATCCGGTTCATCAGCAAGGAGATCGGGGAGGTCGGCGGCGTCCAGGAGACGATCGGCGCCGTCCTGAAGGAGGGAGGCGTCCGGCGGGACGGACTGATCGCCGCGGTGGCGTCGCAGAACGTCGTGATCCGCGAGATCATGATCCCCTTCCTGCAGGAGGACCAGATCCGCAAGGTTCTCCGGTTCGAGGCGGAAGCCCACCTCCACAGCCATGCCATCGAGGACGTGGTGGTGGACTTCGTCAAGGTCGGCGAGGCGAAGGACCAGTCGAAGGTGCTCATCTTCGCGGCCCCCAAGGTGAAGGTCCGCGAGACACTCGACGCCCTGAAGGTTCACGGCGTCGACCCCATGCACCTCGACCTCGACCTGATCGCCCTGTTCAACGCGGCCAAGGCAACGGGTGCCTTCGAGGAGCACCCGAACTCGATCATCCTCGACATCGGCTCCGCCACCACGCTCGTCCTCTCGGTGCAGGACGGGGAGCTCAAGAGTTGCCGGTCGATCCGCACCGGATCCGAGTCTCTGACCCAGGCGATCTCCGCGGACCTGGCGGTGGACACCGACTCCGCCCGCTCCCGGATGGAGGAGGGCGACGGTCGAGGCCGGCCGGACGACCTGCTGCAGCCGCTGCCGCTCGACCCGGTGGACATTCCGGAGACCGAGAAGACCGTGGACGAGCTCGAGAGCGCGCTCGTGGTCAAGCGGCAGGACGACTTCCTCTCGCGAATCTACCGGGAGACGACGCGGTCGATGTCCCTCTCCGGCGGCGATCGGGAGGTCACGGCGATCTACCTGACCGGCGCGGCCAGCCTCTCCGGGGGCATCAAGGAGCGCCTGGAGTCGCGCTTCCGGAAGCACGTGCTCCCGCTCAGGCTTCTCGATGAGAACGACCGGGCCGTGGCGGCCGCGGACTACGACCTCGCCAACGCCAGCATGGGCGTCGCCCTGGGCTGCGCGCTGAAGTACCTCGGCTACGAAGGGCTCTCGGTGGAGTTCCGGCGGGAGGAGCTCCGGTACACCCGGAAGTTCGACCTGATCAAGGTCACACTGGCCACCACGGTATCGCTCGTGTTCATCCTGCTGTTCCTCACGTGGCTCAACTACACCAACGAGCGTCGTCAGCGCCGGCAGGAGTTCATCAACGTCCTCGCCCTCCTGAACAGCAAGTTCGTGGAGACTACGAGGGGCGAGTACACCAAGATCCTCGAAGCCCGGGCGGAACGTCTGCCCCAGGAGCCGGACGACATCTTCCGCAAGTTCACCGCCTGGAACTCCCAGATCCGGAAGATGCACCGTCACATCACCGACGGCATGGGCATCAACGTAAAGGGCATCCCGCCCGTGCGATCCGCCCTTTCGACCTGGCGCGACCTCTTCGACCGACTGGAGGCCCGCCGGGAAGAGCTCGGCTTCATGGTGATCAACGACTTCAAGATCAACCAGAAGAGCATCTCCTTCGACGGTCTCATCGGGAACCGCGGCAATGTCGACCTGGTCCAGAGCGAACTGAAGCTGCTCCCCTACGTGGAGCCGACGGGCATCACCCGCGACACAGTGGAGCTGGATCAGAAGACCGGGAAGTTCAAGTTCGGGTTCACCGTTGAACTGAAGCCCACGGAACCGGAGTAGGAGGGGATCATGGCGACCAAGAAAGCGAAGAAGGAGAAGCAGGAGAAGGAGCCCCGCCCCGCCGGCCAGGAGATCGACGCGGTCAAGGGCTTCATCGTGGTCATGTTCCTGCTCATCCTCGGGCTCGGCGCGGTGATCATCTACACCGTGAGCGACCTCAACAAGTACGAGGTCGGCCTGAAGCAGGCGGAGCGCGGAGCCCCGGCGATCGTCAAGACCGCCCAGGAGGTGCAGGAATACCTGAAGCTCATCAAGGACACCGGCGAGACGGTCCTGATGAACTCTCCGGAGCGGTTCTTCGGCCGGATCTACACGCACCCCGAGATCGACATCGACAAGGCCGGCGTGGCGCTTCAGGACGTGAAGGAAGCGAAGATCCGCAAGCCGTACAAGTACATGGAGATCAGCTGGGACATCGACATCAACGCCCTGACCCGCAAGCAGGCCGCGCTGTTCCTGCACGGGATCGAGTCCGACTCGCCGAAGGCCAAGGTCATTGAGCTCTCCATGCGTCGCAGCCGGCAGCGGGACGCGCCCGAAGGCGTCTGGGACGGCCGCTTCGTGATCGGCTACCGGGTCGCCCTGACGGGCCGGTAGGGTGACCGGGAGTGGGCGTGACGATCGACGGCGTTCCCTGCCGGAGCATCCATTTCGCCGGCGTGTTCGGCACCGGCATGAGCGCCCTCGCCCAGTATCTCCGCTTCGAGGGGGCGGAAGTTTCCGGTTCGGACCGCCTCTTTGGGAAGCCGGAAACCGCTGACCTTCAGGCCTCCCTCGAGAAGCTCGGCTGCCGCATCGTCCCCCAGAACGGCTCCGGGATCACCGCGAAGACGGACTTCCTCTGCCTCTCCACGGCCATCGAGGAGGACAACCCCGACCTCGCCGCCGCCCGCGCGGTCGGCGCGAAGGTGGTCCACCGCTCCGAGGTCCTCGCCGCGGCCGTAAAGGACCGACGGACCGTGGCCGTGGCGGGAACCAGCGGCAAATCCACCGTCACCGCGATGATCTTCGAGTTCCTCGCCGCCTGCGGCAAGTCCCCCTCCCTCCTCTCCGGCGCCCCCCTCGTCCGCCTCGAGGCCGAGGGCCTGATCGGCAACGCCTTCGCCGGAGAATCAGACCTCCTGGTGGTCGAAGCCGACGAGAGCGACGGCTCCCTGGTCCGCTACCACCCCGCCCTCTCGGTGATCCTGAACGTCAGCAAGGACCACAAGCCGATTCCGGAGATCCGGGCGCTCTTCCGCACCCTCGCCGGAAACTCCGGGCGCGTGATCAAAAACGCCACGGACCCGCTGCTTGCGGACCTCCGCGCCGACGCCGGCTTCGGAGACGACCCGATGACCCTCGGCCCCGACGGCGTCACCGTCCGCCGCCACGGCCGGGACTACCGCCTCCCCCTCCCCGGCCGCCACAACGCGGAGAACCTGATGGCCGCGCTCACGGTCTGCGACGAGTTCGGCTGCGACCCCGACCGTCTGCTCGAGGCCGTCGCCGGCTACCAGGGCGTCGCCCGCCGGTTCACCGTCACCCGGACAAAGAGCGGCGTGACCGTCGTCGACGACTTCGCCCACAACCCCGCCAAAATCCGCGCCGCCGTCGAGGCCGCCCGGGGCATCTCAAAGCGCATCATCGCGATCTACCAGCCCCACGGCTTCGCCCCCACCCGGTTTCTGCTCGAAGAGTACGCCGAGACCTTCCGCGAGATCTTCAAGGAGGGCGACCTCCTGCTGCTGCTCCCGATCTACTACGCGGGGGGGACGGCGGTGAAGGACGTGAGTGCGGCGGACGTGATCGAGAGGACCGGTCCGGTCGATTTCGAGGCCCACGCGGTGGCGGATCGGGAGGAGGCGGTGGCCCGGGTGGTGGCGCACGCAAAGGCAGGCGACACGGTGCTGCTGATGGGTGCGCGGGATCCTTCGTTGCCCTTTTTGGGGCGGGAGATTGTGGAAGGGCTGGGGGGGGTGGGGGAGAGGTAGTCAGGCTGGCCGGATGCGCCTGGTGTCCCCACCCGGCTGATCCTCGCGGAACCTCCCGCATCGCCCCCTCAGATACCCATGGGAATTCGGACAAGTTGGGGTGGAAATCTCCTTCCACTCGGCCAATCCTCTCCCTCTTGGACATCTGGGGATGACCACGTGAACGCTCCTGTACCCGGGCAGCTTGTTACGGTTCGACAGCGACAATGGGTCGTGACCGATGTGCGAGAAAGCACGCTTCCACCTGAGAGCTTCGAGATGCTGGCGGACACTGCTCCGCAGAATCTCCTGAAACTCTCCTCATTCCGCCTCTTCATATTATTGGTATCAACGGTATCCGCTAATATAGGGAGGAAGCTCCAGGCCATGTTCTAGGAAAGATCCATGAAACAGGGCAGCTGGTTCACGGGGAGGGGGCCCCTACGATGACATCGACTCGGGCAGGTAGATTCGAGAGACAGCCGTACGATGTGCTCGCATTCATCCCCTCACCGCTTCCACCCGATCCTCCGGTCAGGATCGAGCCCGATCTGCTCCCGGCACTCTCAGCCGCGCAACTCAATCTCGGCCGACTCGACGGTTGTACCCGGATCCTCCCGAACCCGGACCTGTTCGTCGCGATGTATGTAAAGCAGGAGGCGGTGCTCAGTTCCCAGATCGAGGGCACGCAGGCCTCACTGACAGACGTACTGCTTTTTGAGGCCCGGGAGGAGGGCGAGGAACCGGAGCCTCTCGATGTTCAGGAGGTCGTCAACTACGTGGCTGCAATGAACTACGGGCTGGAGAGGCTCGAAGCTCTCCCGCTCTCTCTGCGGCTCATCCGCGAGATCCATGGGGTGCTGCTTGCCGGCGTACGCGGATGCGATCAGACCCCGGGAGAGTTCCGGCGCTCGCAGAACTGGATCGGTCCGGCGGGCTGCGGACCGTCCGACGCGACTTTCGTCCCGCCGCCACCAGTCGAGTTGATGGCTGCTCTCGGAAACCTGGAGGAGTACCTGCACGACTCGACACAGCCGCCGTTGGTGCATGCCGCCATCGCGCACGCGCAGTTCGAGTCGATCCACCCGTTCCTCGACGGCAACGGGCGCGTGGGGCGCCTTCTCATCACGTTCCTTCTCTGTCACCGGCGAGCGATGCGCCTTCCGCTGTTGTATCTGAGTCGTTTCCTCAAGAAACACCGCTCCGAATACTACGACCGGCTACAGGCCGTCCGAACCGATGGAAACTGGGAGGGGTGGGTAGGGTTCTTCCTGCGTGGTGTTGCAGAGGTCGCAGAAGATGCGGAGGCGACCGCGGGCAGAATCCTGAGCCTCCGGGAGAAGGACCGCACGGTGGTTGAGAAAAGCGGCAAGTCGGCCGGGACGGATGGCCGTGTCCTCGACCTGTTGTTCCAGTACCCCATCCTCACGGCCCGCTTCCTCGAGCGAAGACTCGGAATCTCCTACGCCACAGCCAACAACGCCCTGTCCCGGCTTGAGAAGCACGGCATCCTGACCGAAACAACTGGTTTCAAGCGCAACCGGCGCTTCAAGTACGCCGGCTACCTGGACCTCTTTCAGTCTACAACGGGTGACGATGAAGAGCCTTGATGTCGGTTGCCCACCATCACGCAGAGTGGCTCAGCCTCGTCTGCGAACGGCGGTTGAAAAGCGGCTTCTAATCGCAACGTTCACCTCCTACAGAGTTCCTCAACTCCGTGCGGCCCTCGTCGATGCGATGGAACGCGGTGCAGATGTCACCTTCCTCCTTGAGGCCGTCGAGGGCAGCGCGGGCAAGGTCGCTTTCGACGCGGTGCTCGCACTCGGCGACGACCTCGCACAGACTGCCACGGTCCTGCATTGGCCCCTCGACCGCGCGCGCTCGGGACGCAGGTGGCCGAACTGCTGGCTGCGGGCACGCTGCAGCGTGCGGCACACCCCGAAGGGAGAGCCTGACACGGTTCGGCGGGAGGAGGTTCCTGCCCCCTTCTACCGTAACAACCGCCCCTCCCGCTCCACCGTCTCCTGCTCCTCCGGCGTAGCCTTCTCACGGGCTACCTCCAACGCCTCCCGCGCCTCCTCCTTCAACCCCCCCTCAAAAAACACCTTCGCCGAACGCAACGCGATCAACGCATTCTCCGGGTCCAGGCGCATGGCCTCCCTCGACGCTTCGGCGGCCTCTTCGTGGCGGTTGTTTGCCGAAAGCGCCACCGCCAGGGTGTCGCGGTATTCCGCGTTCTCGGGCTCCGCGGCCACGGCCCGGCGGGCGAGGTCCACGGCCCGGCCGGAGGTGGCGAAGTTGGCGGCCAGCAGGTAGGAGAGGTTGTTCGCCGCAGGGGCGGTGTCGGGGTGAAGGCGGAGGACTTCCTCGTACCACGCCTTCGCCTCGCCCTCGCGACCGAGGGTCTGGGCCAGGATGCCGAGGCTCATGCGGACGCGGACGTTTCCGGGCACCAGTCTGGCCGCTCGCTCCAGTACCCTCCGGCCCTCATCGAGATCTCCGGCCTTGATCGCGGCTTGGGCCAGTAGCTCGAGGGCGGCGACGTTCTCCGGGTCGATCCTGACCGCGGCGCGAAGCTCCGAAAGAGCCTCCGCCGGTTTGCCGTCGGCCTTCAGGACGTTGGCCTTGAGGACATGGGAGAGGGAACGGAACTCCTCCCGCTTCCCGGCCTCCTCCGCGGCCTTGAGCGCCCCCGCCGTATCGCCGCTGAGACGGAGCGCCGCCACCAGGTTGGCGTGGGCGGCGCCCGTGTCCGGTCGCTCGGCCACGAGCCGGCGGCTGACCGCCACGGCCTCCTCGTGCTTCTTTGCGGTGAACAGGCAACGGGCGAGGAGCAGGCTTGCCCCGACATCGCCGGGGTCGATTTCGAGGGCCTTTCGAAGGACCGCCTCCGCCCGGTCGAGCTTACCCTCGAAGGCGAGGGCCGCGGCCATCAACCGGAGCGCGCGGGTGCTGCCGGGCTCCAGGGCGAAGAGCGCCTCGGCCTGCGTCCGGGCGGCCTCGAAGTGCTCATTCCGGAGGTGGATCAACCCGAGGGCGGCCATGGCGTCCCGGTGCTCCGGCTCGCCGGCGAGCACCCGCTGGAAACACTCCTCCGCGGGATCCAGCCGTCCCTGGCTCAGGCGCAGCAGGCCTTCCAGGAAGTCAGCGGCGACGGCGCCGTCATCGGCGGCGCGCAGCAGGGCCACATCCCTTTCCACGCTGGCGGGATCCCCGGCGCCGAGCAGGGCGACGCCGCGATAGAAGACCGGGCCGCTCGCCCCGGGCACCAGCTTCGCGGCCTGGTCCAACTGCCCCGCGGCGAGGGAAGAGTCGCCCGCGAGAAGCTCCTTTCGGCCCTGCTCGAGGAGGCTCATGGCCCTGACGACGCGCGCCGGACCGAACGCCGGCGCCACCTCGAGCGCGCGCTCGGCGGCCTCCTCGATCTCCGCCCGGTCGGCGCGGGCGGCGATGAGCCCCTGCAGCAGCACGGTCCGCCCTTCCGGGTTGTCCGGCTGGGCCGCGAGGGCCCGACGGCCCAGGCGCACGGCCTTCCGGGCATCGCCCTCTGTGAGTG
>SWCD01005672.1_pt1 | contig 13973 bp, 13 predicted proteins | sample 4693011 | NCBI WGS metagenome assembly SWCD01 (sample SAMN10267278, study PRJNA491770) | bioreactor metagenome | isolation source: DHS bioreactor inoculated with marine | place: Japan: Omine Ridge, Nankai Trough | reverse complement strand
TGACGGCGCGGGCGTGCTCATCGTGGATGATCTCGTGGACACGGGCCGCACGCTTGAGGTGGTGCGCCAGCACCTGCCGCGTGCCCATGTCGCCACCGTTTACGCCAAGCCGATGGGCCGCGCGCAGGTCAACACCTTCGTGACCGAAGTCAGCCAGGACACCTGGATTTTCTTCCCCTGGGATATGGCCCTGCAATATGTCGAACCCTATCGGGGCGCCTGACATGACCAACCTGCCCCGCACCGCCTGCACCTTTTCGCCCCCCGTGATGGAGGCGCGGCGCTGGCTCGATGGGGTCACATTCCCGCGCCACCGCCCGCTTATCAACGTGAGCCAGGCCGCCCCCGTCGCCCCGCCCCCCGAGGCGCTGCGCCGCGCGGTGGCCGAGGCGGCGCTCAATGAGCCGCAGGCGCATCTTTATGGCCCCGTGCTGGGCCTGCCCGACCTGCGCGCCGAAGTGGCGGCGCAGTGGTCTGCCAGCTATAGCGGCACCATCGCACCCTCTCAGGTCGCCATCACCTCGGGCTGCAATCAGGCCTTTTGCGCGGCAATCACCACGCTCTGCGCCGAAGGGGATGAGGTTATCCTTCCAACCCCTTGGTATTTCAATCATAAAATGTGGCTCGACATGGCAGGCGTGCGCGCAGTTCCGCTGCCTGCGGGCGCCGAGCTCTTGCCTGATCCGGATCACGCAGCGGCGCTCATCACGCCGCGCACCCGCGCCATCGTGCTCGTCACCCCCAACAATCCGGGCGGCGTGGAATATCCCGCCGACCTCACCCGCGCCTTTTACGCGCTGGCCCAAGAGCGCGGCATCGCCCTTATCGTCGATGAAACCTACCGTGATTTCGATGCCCGCCCCGGCGCGGGCCATGATCTCTTTCACGATCCAGACTGGGCCGATACGCTCATTCAGCTCTACTCATTCTCCAAAGCCTATCGCCTGACCGGCCACCGCGTCGGCGCGATGGTGGCCTCCCCGGCCCGTCTGGCCGAGGTCGAGAAATTCCTCGACACCGTCACCATCTGCCCCAACCAACTGGGCCAGATCGCGGCCCTCTGGGGGATGCGCAACCTTGGGCAATGGCTGGCCGGTGAACGCGCCGAAATCCTCGACCGGCGCGCGGCGATCCACGACAACATGCCGAAACTTGCAAGCCAAGGCTGGCGCCTCTTGGGCTGCGGTGCCTATTTTGCCTATATGGCACATCCTTTCGCCATGGACTCGGCCCAACTGGCAAAGGCGCTGGTGCCCGAGGCGGGCGTTCTTCTGCTCCCCGGCACCATGTTCCGGCCCGTCGATGACGCACAGGGCGCGCGCGAATTGCGCGTGGCCTTCGCCAATCTCGACCGTGCGGGCATCGACACGCTCTTTGACCGGCTCTCGGCCCTCCGCTGGCCCCTTGTCGCGGGCGGTCACAGCGCGTAGACAGTCGCCCAACACGGGCGCAAGCCACCAACAGTGAGGGGGCCATCATGGCGGGCAAAGGTATCTACAAGGGCGCGATGTGGGTTCTCATGGGCCTCTTGATCGTCGGCCTTGCCGGGTTCGGCGCAACCAACCTCTCGGGCAATGTGCGCAGCATCGGCCATGTCGGCACCGCCGAGATTGACGTGACCACCTACGCCCGCGCCCTGCAAAACGAAATCCGCGCGCTCGAGGCCGAACGCGGCTCTTCCATGACCTTTGCCGAGGCCCGCGCCGCCGGGGTCGATACCGATGTGCTGGGACGTCTGGTGGCGCGCGCCGCGCTGGAACATGAGGCCAATCGCCTTGGCCTCTCGGTCGGCGACGAGAACCTGCGCGAGCAGATTCTCGACATTCCCGCCTTTCAGGGTCTCGACGGCAGCTTTGATCGCGAGGCCTATCGCTTTGCCCTCGATCAGGCAGGGCTGAACGAATCCCAGTTCGAGGAAAACATCCGCGCCGAAACAGCCAGCACGCTGGTGCAGGCCGCCGCCTTGGCAGGATTGCAGACGCCCAGCACCTATATGGACACGATGATGACCTATCTGGCCGAGCGGCGCAGCCTTGCCTTTGCCGTGCTCGACCGCAACGCGCTGCAAACCGGCCTACCGGTCCCGTCAGAGGATGACCTCAAGACCTATCACCAGAGCCATCTGCCCGATTTCACCACGCCCGAAACCAAGACCATTACCTATGCCTGGGTCACGCCCGCGATGATCCTCGACAGCGTCGAAGTGGACGAGGCCGCGCTGCGCGAGGCCTATGCCGAGCGCGAGGCCGAATTCAACATGCCCGAACGCCGGCTGGTGGAACGCCTGGCCTTTGCCGATACCGAGGCCGCGACCCGCGCCCGCACCCGGATCGACGAGGGCATCGCCCTTGAAATGCTGGTCTCCGAACGCGGGCTCGACATGGCAGATATCGACATGGGCGATGTCACCCGCGAAGAATTAGGCGCAGCCGGTGATGCGGTGTTCTCCGCCGAGGCCGGCGATGTGGTCGGCCCGATCGACACCAATCTTGGCCCCGCGCTCTTTCGCGTCAACGCCGTGCTCGCCGCTCAGGTCACGAGTTTTGAAGAGGCGGAACCGCGGCTGCGCGAAGAGCTTGCCACTGACCGCGCCCGCCGCGTGATCGAGGCTCAGATCGACACAGTGGATGACCTCCTCGCCGGAGGGGCCACGCTCGAAGATGTGGCCAAGGAAACCGATCTCGAACTCGGGAGCATCGATTGGCACTCTGCTCTGACCGAAGGCATGGCGGGCTATGACAGCTTCCGCACCGCCGCCGAATCCGTGGCCGAAGGCGACTACCCCGAGGTCGCGCAGCTCGCCGATGGTGGCATTTTCGCCCTGCGTCTCGACGGCATCCAGGAGCCGCGCATCCAACCGCTCGAAGACGTGCGCGACGCGGTGCTGACCGGCTGGCGGGCTGAGGCCACGGTGGCCGCGCTGCGCGCCCAACTGGAACCGCAGCTTGCCGAATTGCGGGCAGGCGCGAGCTTTGCCGATCTTGGGCTGACCGCGACCGAAGTGACCGACATGACCCGCCGCGATTACCGCCCCGACGCACCCGCCGAATTCATCGACACTGTGTTTGCCATGACCGAGGGCGAGGTCCGCGTGATCGAGGGCGAAGGCCGCCTCTTCGTGCTGCGCCTCGACAGTATCGCACCGCCCCTGCCCGCAGACGAGGACGAGGATCTCGCCCGCCTGCGCAGCGCCCTTCAGGATCAGGTCGCCGCCGATCTCGGGCAGGATCTCTTTCAGGTGCTGGCCAATGACATCCGCGCCCGCGCGGGCGTAGAGCTGGATCAAGCGGCCCTCAACGCCGTGCATGCCAATTTCAACTGAGGACCGCGCAATTGGAACTGACCCCGTCGTTCGAGGATTTCGCCCGCGCCTATGAGGCGGGGGAAAATCAGGTGGTGCATGCGCGGCTTGCGGCCGATCTCGACACGCCCGTATCGCTGATGCTCAAGCTGACTGGGGCGGCGCGTGATGCCTTCCTGCTCGAATCCGTGACGGGCGGCGAATTGCGCGGGCGCTATTCCATCATTGGCATGAAACCCGATGTGATCTGGCAGTGCCACGGCACCACTAGCCGAATCAACCGTCAGGCCCGTTTCGATCACGACGCCTTCGAGGATCAGCAAGGCGATCCCTTGGCCAACCTGCGCGCCCTCATCGCCGAGAGCCGCATCGCCCTGCCCGAAGGCATGCCCGCTGCCAGTGCCGGTCTCTTTGGTTATCTGGGCTATGACATGATCCGGTTGGTCGAACACCTGCCAGATGTGAACCCCGATCCGCTTGGCCTGCCCGATGCCGTGATGCTGCGCCCTTCGGTCGTGGCCGTTCTGGATGGCGTCAAGGGTGAGGTTATGGTGGTGGCCCCCGCTTGGGTCAGCAGCGGACAATCGGCGCGTGCGGCCTATGCACAGGCCGCCGAACGGGTGATGGATGCGGTGCGCGATCTCGAACGCGCCTTGCCGCAATCCAGCCGCGCACTTGGCGAAGCCCGCGAAGACGCGGCCCCGGTGTCGAACTTTACCCGCGAAGGCTACAAGGCCGCCGTGGAAAAGGCCAAGGACTACATTCGCGCAGGCGACATCTTTCAGGTCGTGCCCAGCCAGCGCTGGACGCAGACCTTTCGCCAGCCGCCCTTCTCGCTCTATCGCAGCTTGCGGCGCACCAACCCGTCGCCCTTCATGTTCTATTTCAACTTTGGCGGCTTTCAGGTGATCGGGGCCAGCCCCGAAATCCTCGTGCGCGTCTTTGGTCAAGAGGTGACGATCCGTCCCATCGCAGGCACCCGGCCCCGTGGTGCCACTCCCGAAGAGGATCGCGCGCTCGAGGCAGATCTTCTGGCCGACAAAAAGGAACTGGCCGAGCATCTCATGTTGCTCGATCTGGGCCGCAACGACGCGGGCCGCGTCTGCAAGATCGGCAGCGTCCATCCGACCGAGAAATTCATCATCGAGCGCTACAGCCACGTCATGCACATCGTCTCGAATGTGGTTGGGGACTTGGCCGAGGATCAGGATGCGCTCAGCGCCCTTTTGGCCGGTCTGCCCGCAGGCACGGTGTCGGGCGCGCCCAAGGTCCGCGCGATGGAAATCATCGACGAGTTGGAGCCCGAGAAACGCGGCGTCTATGGCGGCGGTGTCGGCTATTTCAGTTCGGGCGGCGATATGGACGTCTGCATCGCCCTGCGCACAGCCGTGGTCAAGGAGGAGAACCTCTATATTCAGGCCGGCGGCGGCGTGGTCTATGACAGCGACCCCGAGGCGGAGTATATGGAAACCGTCCATAAATCGAACGCCATCCGCCGTGCAGCGGCCGATGCCGCGCGCTTTGGCGGTGACGCCAACGGCTGAGTCATTTGACTCAGGTCAAAGCGCGCGCGCTCTTGCGGGCGTAGGTCTACCACATCATATTCCAATTCAGGAATATAATGGAGGGAAGCCCATGATCCGCATGACCCGATTCGCAACCCCGGCCCTCTTGGCTCTGGCCTTGGCTTTAACCCCACTCGCCAGCGCCGCCAGCGAGGCCCTGCCCCTGCAAGAGCCTGTGGCCGCCGAAACGCTCAGCAAGAGCAAACAGACCGCCCCCGGTCTCTATATCACCGCCGCGGATGCCGGCCGCGTGCTGGCCGACAACCCCAATGTTGCGCTCATCGACGTGCGTACCCCGTCCGAGGTGAACCTGATCGGCTATGCCACCGCCGCCGCCGCTAATATCCCCTCGAAACTGATGGACCCTGCCCTCTCCTTCGACGCCAAGAAAGGCATGTATAAAATGGTCGATAATCCCGCATTCGTAGACGAGATGAAGGCCTGGCTCGCCAGCGATGCCGCCGCAGGCGTGGATACCCTGCTGGTGATGTGCCGCTCCGGTTCGCGCAGCGCGGCGGCAATCTCCAAGCTGGTAGAGGCCGGGGTGGATGTGACGCTCTACAATGTTGTGGACGGGTTCGAAGGCGACACGAACGACGCAGGTGCCCGCGCGGTCAATGGCTGGCGCAATGCTGGTCTGCCATGGACCTACAAGGTGCGTGAGGGCCTGCGCCCCGGCTATAACTGAGACTTGCGGCGGGCTGTGCCCTCGGGCAAGACAGGCACATGGCCCGCCTCATTCTCTTCAACAAGCCCTATGACGTGCTGTCGCAATTCACCGACCGTGGAAGCGCAGGCAGCCCCCGCGCCACGCTCTCGGATTTCATCGACGTGCCGCGCGTCTATCCCGCCGGTCGGCTGGATCGTGACAGCGAGGGGCTGCTGCTGCTGACGGATGACGGCCAACTTCAAGCGCGCATCGCAAACCCGCGTTTCAAAATGGAAAAAACCTATTACGCCCAGGTCGAGGGCCTGCCCGATGACGCGGCCCTTACGGCCCTGCGTGCCGGTGTCACGCTCAACGACGGCCCAACGCGCCCCGCGCGCGTGGAACTGGCGGCGCCTCCAATCCTCTGGCCGCGCACACCGCCCGTCCGCTTTCGCAAATCCGTGCCCGATAGCTGGCTGAAACTGACCATCTCGGAGGGCCGCAACCGCCAAGTGCGCCGTATGACCGCCCATATCGGCCACCCCACGCTACGCCTGATCCGCTGGCGCATCGGAGAGTGGACCCTGGATGGCCTCAGCCCCGGTCAATGGCGGGGCTGAGACGTCGCACTCAGAGAAATTCCGCCTTCGCCTCGGGCACCGCCCGCGCAACCGCCAGAGCCTCGCCCAGATCGACATCCTTGGACATCAGCGCGCGTCCGATCATTGTGCCGGCGATATTCGGAATATAGCGCAGCCGCGCCACATCATCGACCGTCCGAACCGTGCCGCGCGCAATGACGGCATGCCGCGTTCCAGCCGCCAGCCCGGAAATCAGCCCCAGACTGCCATCGCTGTCCTCGATATCGGCGTCAATATCGGTGATCAACAAACCTGCCAGCGGAACCCCGTCAAAGGCTGCGATGAACTCGGCCGGACCAAAGGCCGACGCCGTGCGCCAACCGTCGGTCATCAATTGCCCTTGATATATGTCGACAGCCACAACGATCTGATCCGGGTGATACTTGGCCAAGGCCTTGACCGCATCAGGGTTCTGCACGGCCATTGTGCCCAGCACGATCCGCCCTGCGCCCTTGTCGATCCAGCGCTCCACTGCCTCACGCGTGCGAAACCCGCCCCCAAGCTGCACCGGAATACCCACGGCACGGATGATCTGCTCGATGAGATCATCATTGTCGCCCGCACCGCGCAGCCCGTTCATATCCGTCAGATGCATCCAATCGGCACCCGCCGCCACAAACCCGCGCGCAGTCTCGACCGGGTCCACATGCCAACGCACCGGTTCCTCCAGCCGTCCACGAGTCAGGGTGACACATTTGCCGTCAAGAATTTCCAAGGTGGGATAGAGGATCATCGCCATGCCCTTTTGCTATGCGTGTGGGCGCAAATTGGGGGCAATCCGCAATCCCGGCTGTCCCCGGTGCGGCATCATGAGGCCCTTTCGCGGCTTGATTCGGAAACGAGCCCTCCGGGCCTATTCCGCCTGCAACACCGCCGAGACCGGTGCCAGCGCCACGCTCGCGGCCCGGTCCGCCAAACCCCACAGCAGAAGTGCGCTGATCGTATCGGCCCGCAAACGGCCCAGCATGATCACGCCGTCCTCCTGCTGATCGGCCCGCATCGCGGCCTGATCCAAAAAGCGGCGGATCGCGGCGGCATTCTGCCCCTGCCCGTCGAAATCCCGAAACAGGCTGGCCGAGGGCACGCCCTCGCGCGCAATCAGCTTTTGCGCGGTGTTGAGCCCGCTCGGATGCATCACCAACCCATGCCCGCTCTCTTTCAGGATCGGGGCGAGTTGCGCCGTGGCCTCGCGGCTCGATTGCAGGCCGGTGCCCGTGCCTTCCAGCACCGCCACCGCCTGCGGCACCTGCGCAAACCACGCCTGCATCGCCACCTCGGCATCCTCAGGCCGCGCGCCCTCTGGCAGATCGGCCATCGCCAAGACCTCGAACCCGGCCGCATGATAGCGTTCCGCCGCCGCTGCAGCACCAGGCCAGGTCACATCGACCGCGAAACTCAACGGATAGGGAAAACTCTGAAGCGCCTCGATCCCGATCGGGCTCTGCCCGTCGTCCATCAGGATGATCGCCATCAGCGGCTTGCCTTCGGGATTGTCGAACGCCACCCGATTGCGCGCGAGCGCCCCCTCCACCGTCTGCGGCTCTGCGACACTGTCCACCGTAGTCTCCGGCGTGTCCGGCGTTGGCGCACCGACACTGGGTAAACGGTTGGTTGTCACCCCCTCGGCCCGGTTGCCGATTGTGCCCAACGCAGGCAAGGTCTTGGCTGCGCTCTCCGTCTCTGCGTCAACCTCGGGCAAGGGTGCCGCCTCGGCCTGCGCCTCGGCTTCGGGCGACATATCCGTCACCCCCTCTCCCTCTGCGCCAGAGGCGTCAGGGATCAGCACCGGTGCCGGCTCTTCCTGCGGAAAGATCGACCCGGCCTCTGTCCCCTCCGTTTCCTCATCTGGCGCGCTCAGCCCCGCGCTCTCCTCAGCTACCTCAGGTGCGGGCGGCTGCGCCGGATCAGTCGAAATCGCCACGACCCCCTCGCTCGACGGCACCACCGGCGGCGTTCCCTGCGGACTGGGCAACACCGGATCATCGCTCTCGACCGTCACACCGGCCCCCTCAACCGCCACCTCGGGGGCCTCGGCCAAGGCCGCCACGTCGCCCGTCTCGGGGGCTGCCGCCGGTGCCGTCTCGACCGCGCCGATCCCTGCACTGTCATCCGGCGCGGGCGGTGACACCTGCGACACCCCCGTCGCCTCGGGCGCGGGCTGTGTTTCGGGCAGATCCGCCTCCGCATCCTCGCGCCGCAGATCGAACCCCGATCCCGCCGGCACTTCAAGGCTGACCGCCTCGGGCGGGGCCTCGCCCGGTGCGCCGCTCAGCACAGACAGCGTGCCCAACGCCAGCCCCGAGACCAGCGTTCCCGTCATCATGCCTGCCAATACTCCGCGTGCCACTGCCTTTGCCCCCTGATCTGCCTGTTTTGCCTGTTATCCGGCCTAGCGCCCCTTGACGGTGCCGCGCAAGCCTGAACAAGTATACCGCGACCGGCCCCTTGGCCTCCAGCCCCCTTTGCATGAGGACAGGCGCGAATGCTGCTTCTGATCGATAACTATGACAGTTTCACCTATAATCTCGTCCATTATGTTGGCGAATTGGGTGCGCAAACCCGCGTCGTGCGCAACGATGCGCTCAACGTACAAGAGGCAATGGCGATGCGCCCCGATGGTATCCTGCTCTCGCCCGGCCCCTGCGACCCGGATCAGGCGGGCATCTGCCTGCCGTTGACCCTCGCCGCCGCCGAGGCGCGTATTCCGCTTTTGGGTGTCTGCCTTGGGCATCAGACCATCGGTCAAGCCTTTGGCGGCAAGGTTATCCGCCATTCCGAAATCGTACACGGCAAGATGGGCCAGATCCACCATGAGGGCAAAGGCGTCTTTGCCGGTCTGCCCTCGCCCTTCGAGGCGACGCGCTATCACTCGTTGGTGGTAGAGCGCTCCAGCCTGCCCGACTGCCTCGAAATCACGGCAGAGCTGGCCGATGGCACCATCATGGGCCTGCAACACCGCGACCTGCCCATTCAGGGCGTGCAGTTTCACCCCGAATCCATCGCCTCGCAGCATGGCCACGCCCTGCTCCAGAATTTCCTCGACATGATGCAGGTCCCGGCATGAGCGATCGGCTGAAACCGCTGATCGGGGCCGCCGCTGATCGCTCCCTGACCCGCGCCGAGGCGGAAACCGCCTTTCAGATCCTGTTCGAAGGCGAGGCGACGCCTGCCCAGACCGGCGGCTTTCTCATGGCGCTGCGCACGCGCGGCGAAACCGTGGATGAATACGCCGCCGCCGCCGCCGTGATGCGCGCCAAATGCAACGCGGTGCGCGCGCCAGCGGGGGCGATGGACATCGTGGGCACCGGCGGCGATGGCAAGGGCACGCTCAATATCTCGACCGCCACCGCCTTTGTCGTGGCAGGCGCAGGCGTGCCGGTGGCCAAACATGGCAACCGCAACCTCTCGTCCAAATCTGGGGCAGCGGATGCGCTCACGGAAATGGGGATCAAGGTGATGGTGGGCGTGCCTGTTGTCGAACGCGCGCTGGCAGAGGTGGGCATCGCCTTCATGATGGCACCCATGCACCATCCGGCGATGGCCCATGTCGGCCCCGTGCGCACCGAATTGGGCACGCGCACCATTTTCAACATCCTTGGCCCCCTCACCAACCCCGCCGGTGTAAAGCGTCAACTCACCGGCGCGTTCTCGCGCGACCTCATCCGCCCCATGGCCGAAACGCTGGGGCAATTGGGCTCGGAGCGCGCTTGGCTCGTGCATGGCTCGGACGGCACCGACGAGATGACGATCACCGGCCTCTCTTGGGTCGCCGCCCTCGAAGAAGACGGCAGCATCCACGAGACCGAATTGCACCCCGAGGATTTCGGCTTGCCCGTGCATCCATTCGAGGCCATCTTGGGCGGCACCCCGGCGGACAACGCCGCCGCCCTGCGCGCGCTGCTCGATGGGGCGCCCGGAGCCTACCGCGATGCCGTGCTGCTCAATGCCGCTGCGGCCCTCACCGTGGCCGGACATGCCAGCGACCTGCGCGAAGGCGTGGCCCAAGCCGCCGAGAGCATCGACAGCGGCGCAGCCCGCGCCAAGATCGCCGCCCTCGCGAAACTGACATCGGAGACCGTATGACCAGCCCGACCATTCTCGACAAGATCAAAGCCTATAAGCTCGAGGAAATCGCCGCCGCCAAGGCGGCACATCCAATGGCCGAGATGGAATCGCTGGCGCATGAGGCAGCACCCGTGCGCCCCTTTTCCGACGCCCTGCTCAAGGCCGCCAAGACCGGCTATGGCCTCATTGCCGAGATTAAAAAGGCCAGCCCGTCCAAGGGCCTGATCCGTGCCGATTTCGATCCCGCCACCCTCGCACAGGCCTATGAGGCCGGTGGTGCCACTTGCCTTTCGGTGCTGACCGACACGCCCAGCTTTCAAGGCGCACCCGAATTTCTCGGACAGGCCCGTAACGCCTGCGACCTGCCGGTTTTGCGCAAGGATTTCATGTATGACCCCTATCAGGTGGCCGAGGCGCGCGCCTGGGGCGCCGATTGCATCCTGATCATCATGGCCAGTGTTTCGGACGCCCAAGCCACCGAACTGGAAGAGGCCGCCCTTCATTGGGGCATGGATGTCCTGATCGAGGTCCACAACCGCGAAGAGCTCGACCGTGCCAGCCGCCTCAAATCGCGGATGATCGGCATCAACAACCGTGATCTCAACACCTTTGAAACCTCGCTCGACACCACCCGGAAACTGTCCAAATTCGTCCCCCCCGAGCGCATGATTGTCTGCGAAAGCGGTCTTGCCACGCCCGCGGATCTGGCCGACATGGCCCGCTACGGCGCGCGCACCTTCCTGATCGGCGAAACCCTGATGCGCGCCGAGGCTGTGACCGAGGCCACCCGCAGTCTGCTCGCCAACCCGCTCACACCGGGCGGATTCTGATGTCCGGGCTCAGCCATTTCGATGGCCAGGGGCATGCCCATATGGTCGATGTCTCGGACAAGGACGTGACCGCGCGCGTGGCCATCGCTGAGGGCCACATCAAGATGGCCCGTGAAACCTTTGAAATCATTGCCGAAGGTCGCGCAAAGAAGGGCGATGTTCTGGCCGTCGCCCGCCTTGCCGGGATCATGGCGGCCAAGCGCACGCCGGACCTGATCCCGCTCTGCCATCCGCTCGCGATCACCAAGGTCACAGTGGACCTGACCCTTGATCCCGACCTGCCTGGCGTCCGCATAGCCGCGACGGTCAAGACCACCGGTCAGACCGGGGTCGAGATGGAGGCGCTGACCGCCGCCTCTGTTACCGCCCTCACGGTCTATGACATGACCAAGGCCGTCGATAAGGAAATGGAAATCGGCGGCATCCGGGTTCTCCTGAAAGATGGTGGAAAATCAGGGCGGTATGAGGCGACATGATCACCGTTGACGCGGCCCTCGCGCATCTTTTCACCCTCGTGCGACCGCTCGACATCGAAGAGGTGCCGCTGGCACAGGCCGCAGGGCGCATCCTTGCCCGTGACGTAGCTGCCCGCCGCGATCAACCGCCCTTCGCCGCCTCTGCCATGGATGGCTACGCGGTCTGTGGCGCTGATGCGTCCCCCGGCACCACCCTTACCGTGATCGGCGAGGCCGCGGCAGGCCATGCCTATCCCGGTGCCGTGTCATCCGGCGAAGCGGTGCGCATCTTCACTGGCGCGCCCATTCCAACAGGGGCCTCCCGCGTGATCATACAAGAGGATGTGACCCGCGACGCCGACCGCATCACCTTGGGCCAAAATCTCGACCGCAAGGATCATATCCGCCCATTGGGCTGTGACTTTCGCGAGGGTCAAACCATCACCGCGCCCCGCCGCCTGCGCCCCGCTGACATAGCGCTCCTGGCCTCGATGAACGTGGCGCGCGTGCCCGTGCGCCGCAAACCGCAGGTGGCGCTCATGTCCACCGGCGACGAATTGGTCATGCCCGGAGAGAGCCCCGGCCCCGATCAGATCATCGCGTCCAACACCTTTGGCCTCAAGGCGCTCTTTGACGCCATGGGTGCCGAGGCGCGCATTCTGCCCATCGCGCGCGACACCGTGGCCTCGCTCACCGCCGGCTTTGCGCTGACGCGCGGGGCCGATCTGATCGTCACCATCGGCGGGGCCTCGGTGGGCGATCATGATCTCGTCGGTCGGGTGGCGGGCGATCTGGGTATGGAGCGCGCCTTTTACAAGGTCGCCATGCGTCCCGGCAAACCGCTGATGGCCGGGCGCATGAACAGTGCGGCCATGGTCGGCCTGCCCGGAAATCCGGTTTCAGCCATGGTCTGCGGTCATGTGTTCATCGCGCCCATAATCAACGCCATGCTGGGTCTGGGCACCGCCCCTGCCCCGCGCCTGCGCGCGCCGCTGGCCGTTTCCCTGCCACCCAACGGCCCACGCGAACATTACATGCGCGCGGCCCTCACGCCGCAAGGGATCCATCCCGAGGATAAACAGGACAGCTCGCTTCTCAGCATCCTCGCCAATGCCGAGGCGTTGATGGTGCGTCCGGTCAATGATCCGGCGCGCGAGGTGGGCGAGATGATGGACTATCTCCCGCTTTAACCGCGCCCTCCGAAACTGATCACCTCAAGCTCCGTCACCACCATGTCGAGCGGCTGATCGGTCGGCTCAAGCGGCAATTCCGCCGCCTCCTGCGCGCCATAGGCAAAGCCAATCGCCATCGTCCCGCGCCGCGCGCGCAACATTTCCAGCGTGCGGTCGTAAAACCCGCCACCATAGCCCAGCCGCCCGCCGCGCCGGTCAAAGGCCACCAGCGGCACAATCAAGATCTCCGGCTCGAAAAAATCGTCAACCTCCGGCACCATCGCGCCAAACGGCCCTGCCCGCAGCGTGCATCCCGGCCCCCAGCGCGAGAAATCGAGCGGCTGGCCCTCCCCCCGGATCACCGGCACGCCCACCGGCCCATGCGCGGCCGCCTCTTCCATCGCGGGCAGTGGATCAATCTCGGACCGGATCGGCATATAGCCCGCCAGTGGCACGCCGCGATAACCCGCCAAAACCCCGGACAAGAGCGCCGCCGCCCCCGGCCCGCGCGCACGATGCGCCTCAGCCCGCCGCGCAAAGGCCGCCTTGCGCGCCGCTGCCTTCACCTCACTCAGATCGCTCATATCAAAAACACCGTCGCCAGCCCCAGAAACGCAAAAAAGCCCACCACATCCGTCACTGTGGTGACAAAAGTACCCGATCCCAGCGCCGGATCGACACCCATCCGGTCCATGATCACGGGAACGGCCGCCCCCGCCAATCCTGCAACGACCAGATTGATCACCATCGCGGCACCGATCACATAACCCAACTCCGGCCCCCCGAACCAGACCACCCCGACCACGCCCATCACCAGCGCGAAAATCAACCCGTTGATCAGCCCCACCAGCGTTTCACGCCTGAGCACCCGCCAGACATTCGCGCCGGTCAGGTCCTTGGTCGCCAGCGCGCGCACTGCCACCGTCAGGCTCTGCGTGCCGGCATTGCCCCCCATTGAGGCGACAATCGGCATCAAGACCGCCAGCGCCACCAGCTGCGCGATCGCCAATTCGAACTGCGCAATCACCAAAGACGCCAGAATCGCTGTGCCGAGATTAACCGCAAGCCATGGCACCCGCTGTTTGGAGGTTTCGATCACGGAATCGTTGATTCCGCCCTCGCCCACACCAGCCAGACGCATGATATCCTCTTCATGCTCTTCATCCAGCACAGCCATCGCGTCGTCGATGGTGATCACCCCGACCAGACGTCCATCCTCATCCACAACAGGGGCTGAAATCAGGTGATACTGGTTGAACATGTAGGCCACATCGCCGTCATAGCGCGTGACCGGA
>SWCD01012419.1_pt1 | contig 13990 bp, 14 predicted proteins | sample 4693011 | NCBI WGS metagenome assembly SWCD01 (sample SAMN10267278, study PRJNA491770) | bioreactor metagenome | isolation source: DHS bioreactor inoculated with marine | place: Japan: Omine Ridge, Nankai Trough | reverse complement strand
CCTTCACCTGCTGATCACTCTCGGCGCGGACCTTTTGCATCTCGTCGCGCAGCGCCTGGCGGTCCACCTGGTTCGCGTCCTGCATTCCGGCGAACATCTTCTCCCGGAACTTCCCCATCGCCTCTCGTCGGGCGGCAAGGATCGCGGCCAGTTGCTCGGCCTGGTAGGCGTCGAGTTGAAGCTCTTCCGTCAAGCGCTTCAGCGTATCGGCCGTGTGCTGAGCCTCCATCTCGGTCCGCATGCGGCTCCGGGCCTCGCGTTCGCTCTCCTCCCGCTCGGCGACGACGTCCAGGATCTTCTCCTTGAGTTCGGCTTCCTGGATCGGGAGACCGGAGGCGGCGGACGCGGCCGGCGCCGTGGCCTCGGTTTCTCCGGGGATCGTGGCGGAACCCGGCGCCATCGCCATCGGCGGCGCCAGTTCCCATTGCCGGACCTGCTCCCTGAGCCGCGAAAGCTCGGCCTCGAGATCGTCCAGGCGGGCCATTCGATCGCTCGGAGGGCCGGCGTTCACGACCGCGTCGGAGGACGGGGTCATGATCACCGCGCCCGCGATGCCCCCGATCAGACCGGCGACCAGACCGACGAGGATCAGCAGTGGTGCTCTCATTTTGAAACCTCCCGACAGACTCGGCTCTCACCTTCAATGGGGTTTGAACCAGATTCCCACCGGAGGGTTTCGCCGCAAAGTTCCGGAGCGATCCCGACACAATCGCACGAATGCCGACGAATTTGTCGACTCCAGTGAGTCGCTTGCGCTCATTTCGCACGGGCACGGCCCTTGCGTTATCGGTTCACCGAGGCAAGGGACGGAGCAAGACAAGAAAGGACACTCCCGTCATGCGAACGAGTTGGAGCTTCTTGGGAGGCATCGGCATCATCATTCTGGTGCTGACTCTCGGCGGCCCCACCGCCCGGGCCGCGATCGACGACCCCTTCCCGGTGGACATCGTAGTCTCCCCGAGCACCCTGGTCTTCGGATCCGAAGGAGTCTGGGTGACGGTCCACGCGGAGATCCCGTACAGCGCTGTGGTGGGCGTATCCGTGACGCTCGATGGCGTACCCGTCGTGGTCACCAAGGCGGACAACCGCGGAGAGCTCGTGGCGAAATTCGACTCCGGCGCCGTGAAGAGCATCTTCACCGGCCCCGGCACGTACGAACTGGAACTGACCGGCCTGGCAGAGGACGGATCGACGTTCCGTGGCACGGACGAAATCCGGGTTATCTCAGGCAAGGTCAAGTAGGTCGCCCTTCGAGGCTCCGGCGGTCCGGGCTCTCGCCCGGGCTGCCGGCGTCTTCCCCCCTTCCGCACCCGCCATGAGGCATTCCCTCCTGAACGGAAGTGAGATCGCCTGCCTCCTCGAGACGCGCTGGCGTCAGGAGAGCGAGGACAGGTAGTCCGCCAGCTCCTCGTGCTTCAGTCCGCGGGCGATGTCCGCAGCGCTCTGACTGCGGTCGTTCATCGCCGTCACATCCGCGCCGTGCTCGAGGAGCAGGTCCACGAACTTTCGATCCCCCTGCTGGGCGGCGTGATGCAGGAGCGCCCACCCGGCGGCCTGCCGGGCACGCACGTCGGCCCCCTCTTCGAGGAGAAGCCGGACGATCTCGAGTCGCCGAGCGGCGGCGGCGCTGTGAATCGGCCGGACGTGCATCTTGTGGCGCGAGACCTTCTCCTTCGAAGCCCCACGCTCGAGCAGAAGCTTGACGGTGTCCACATGACCGAACATGCAGGCGAGGTGCAGGAGGCCGAAGCCGTCCGGAGACTCGTCGTCCGGCGTCGCCTCTCCGGCGTCGAGGAGCTTTGCCAGTTCCTCGGTGCGCCCGAGCGCCGCGGCCTCATCCGCGGTGAGGGCGGAGACGGTCGAGAGCAGAAAGTCGAGGACCTCCTGATTGCCGAGGTAGACCGACGCCAGAAGGAGCGAGTTTCCGTTGAGATCCTTCACTCGCGCGAGGTTCGGTTCCTCCTCGAGCCGATACTGAAGCATCTGCATGTCGCCCGCCTCGATGGCGGCAAAGGCCAGGTTCCGTCGCTTCGCTCTGCGCATTTTCATGCGCGGAATCATAGCCCCGACCCGGGCAAACGACGTGGGAACAATGAGCGACTGAGAGTGAGACCGCGAGCCCACGCTTCCCCGAAAATCAGCGCGGGCGACCCGGAGGCCGCCCGCGCGTCTATCTCGGCGATGCGGCGTTCAGACCAGCATCGTCTTCGCGTACTCTGATCCGACGGCACCCTTGCGACACCACTTCGAGGTCATGAACTCCGAAGAGTGACGCGCCTGGATTTCGGCGGCGTCCGCCAGCGTGGCCTCGGTGGAAGCCTGGATCGTCGCGAGGATCGCCTTGCGGGCGGCCGCGGTCGCCGGGCTGCCGGCGGGCGGCAGTCCCGTAGCGGCGGCACCCACGCCGTCGAGGGCCCCTTCGACGAGTTCCCGCCGTGCGATGCCGTGATCCTTGCCCGCCGCGATGGCGAAAGCCTTGGCGATGGCATCCTCCGCCGGGCCGGCGTAGTCGATCAGCCAGCCGACGGCCTCTCCGGCCTTGACCGGTCGCCCGGTAAGCAGGAGGTGGAGCACCTTGTTCCAGTCCCCCGGCTTCGCCTTGCGGAGCGGCCAGTGGCAACCCTCCATGCCCGGCACCACCGGCAGCGTCACCTCCGGGAAGCCGAAGGACCCCCCGTCGTGACTCACGACGTAGTGGCAGTGCAGGAGCAACTCGAGCATTCCTCCGAGCGCCCGCTTGCCGTTGAGATAGGCCACGGACACCTCGAAGTCGTCGTTCAGGCGACGTGCGGTGCGGGTCCAGGGACCGGCCACGGCCATGCCCGCCTCCGCATCCTCCAGCGCCGGGTAGAACTCGCTCGTGTCGGCCCCCACCATCTGGGTGGAGAGGTGGAAGTCACCGGTCAGGATGACCCGTTTGATACCTGCCGCCAGCAAGTAGTCGAAGGCTCGATTGAGTTCATCGTTGACGTCGTGGTTCATCGCTTCGCGGGCAATGGTCACGACACCGACCTGGCCGTCGTGCTCCGCGTTCACGTAGAGCTGCTGCCACTCCGGATCGCCGATCAGCTCGAACGCTTCCGGATGCCAGGCCTGGCCGGCGGCCGTCGGCACCTTCCGGTGGAAGTCCTCCACCACCTTGATGGCGATGTCCGCTCCGGCGCGCCTGATCATCGCCAGAATGCCGCTGCGGAACTGCGCACACAACTCACCGATGCCGTTCATGTGCGTCAGGTGGCCCCGGCTCTCGTGAAGCATCAGGCTCGTCATCTGGAAGAGCGCACCGAGGATGTACGTGGCGAATTCCTCGCTCTCCTCGCCCTCGATCTTCCAGTCCACCAGCGGGCGGAAGTGGTTCAGGGGATACCAGGTCTCGCCGGTCACCTTCTTCTCTTCCAGTTCCGGGGTGGGCTTGAAGAGGTCGCCGTAGCTCTCACTGAGGTGATGGAGACAGGACCAGGTCAGAAAGTTCGCGCCGGCCGCCCCGATGGCGTCGTGTGCGCGGCACGGGTTCGGGCCGACGAGCTTCCGCACGTACTTGTCGATCTTCCAGACCGGCATGTTCGTGTCGTGGTGGTAGTTCAATGCCGCCTGCGTGACCCCGCAGAAGAGAACGTCGAGAATGAAGGACCAGTAGTCCCCCACCGGGACCGGGATCAACCCCAGTGCCCACAGGAGCTTGCCGATAGCGCCGTCGCCGGTCTCCACCGTCTCCCAGATCTTGTTGATCTCGTGCGGGAAGGCCGGGTGCGCGATGCCCACACCGAGTTCCGAACTGGGGAAGCCGGAGGTGACGGAACGGATCTCGATGCCGGGGAAGGCCTCCCGGAAGACGCGGTAGTGCTCGCGCTTGATCGGGAGGATCTCGGGGATCGCCTCGAGCAGGAACCGCGGATTGAGCTTCTTAAGCTCCGGCGGCAGGGTCTTCCCGTCATACGTCAGGCGGACGATGTTCCCCATGATCGCATCGGCCTCCCCCTTGCCGAAGGCGGCCAGCAGACCGGGGTACTTCGCCCCGATGCCGTCGGGCGCATTGGGGAAGTCGAGGGCGACCACCCGAACCCCGAAGGGCAGCAGTCGCGACCCGAGTTGCATGACCTTTCCCGCGCCGACGATGCCGTTGGCGCCGGAGATCACCAGTGAGCCGCGCTTGCCGGCCTCGCCGAAGATCTCGGTGACGAGGGACTCGGCGGTGGCGGGGAGCTTGCCGTTCTTGAAGATGTCCAGAACCGAGCCGAGTCCGAGGGTCTCGAGCGTGGGCTGTCTCATGGAAGTGACCATGTCTACCTCCCTCCTTCCGAAACCTTGAAGAGCCCGGCGATGCCGACGTCTCCGGCCGCGCAGCCGAAGATCAGCACATAGCCTCCCCCGAGATCGACCGCTTCCTCGAGCGCCTCGATCGCCACTCGCGTCAGGGTGGGTCCCTGCGGGTGTCCCCAGACGAGCGGACAACCAGTGTTGTTCATGTGGTGCCAGTCGACGTTCATCTCCTTGGCGAAGATCGCGTCGTTCACGGCGAACGGGTTGTGGTTCTTGATCACCGCGACATCGGAGAGGGAAAGTCCGACGATGCCGAGGAGCTTCTGGACGGCCATATGGGGCGCCTCGGGCATCAGGCTCGGGTTCGTTCGAACGTCCGTCTTGCCGACGAAGGTGATGTCGATCTCGGGCCGGGGAGAGAGTTCCTTCGCCTTCTCGGGCGAGGTCACCAGGAGACACGCCATGCCGTCGGAGGCGTGCGTCTGCCCGCCCGCGGTCACACAGGTGTCGAGTTCCCGCATTCCGGCGAGGGTGTCCGCGTCCAGCTTGCGGACCCCGAGGTCATCGTCGATCCGCCCCAGGGGCTTCCCCGCGACGTTCAGGATGTCGAGCGGCACGAGCACGCGGTCCAGGAACCCCGACTCGCGAGCGCTGAAGTACTGCTCGTAGCGGTGTAGGGTCAGTTCGTCGACCTCCTTCCGTTCGATCTTGTACTTGCGCGCCCCGTTTCCGGCACAGGCGATCATTGCGTTGCCGGTGGCCGGGTCGAAGCCGAAGTTGTCCCACACATCCGAAATGGCCTGCGTACGCTCGTAGGAGCGGCGTTCCGGGAAGACACCTACCGGAGAGTCGCTGGTGCGGTCGAACGTCAGCACCCCCACGACGTCGTTGGATCCCCAGTTCACCTCGTTCGCGGCGAGGTTGATCGCCTGAAGTCCCGTGGCGCAGGCCTGCTCGACGTGGCAACCGGGAATGCGCCTGCCGATACATGAGGCCACGAGCGGCCCGTTCCAGAATTTCCAGTGCCAGGGAATGGTCGAGCCGATCACGAGATAGTCGAGCTCGCTCTTCCGGACGCCCCGCAACCCGAGAATCCGGTTCATCGACTCGCCGGCGAACTGACCGAAGTTGACCTCGGCCAGGGCGGAAGTCTGCCACGCGGGGAAGTAGCTGCTACCCCAGGTGCCGTAAGGGATTCTGGCGTTGGGGAACATCTGGGGTTCATCCATGTTCAGATCTCCTTGGACCACCCGATCAAGAGGGCGCACCCGCCGGACGGCGGGATGCCCAGCCCACGGGCACCAATGTTAGGCGCGAGGAGCCGTCCTATCAAGGCCGAGCGTTCGGGTTCACGCGTCCAGTGCCGCGACGAGGCGCTCTCTCCACACCCTGGCGACGGGCCGCTCCGACCCGCTGTCGCCCCGGCTCGAGTGCTCGTAGTGGAGCAACTTCGTCAGGGTGATCACCCGAAACAGCGGTTCCACCGCGAGGTAGTGGGAGCGATCCCGTCCGGTGGCCCGGGAGAAGTAGGTCTCGAGAAATCGCTCTTCACCCGCGGGCCCGAAGAACGTCAGACCCAGGAACAGATTCGCCGCGAAGTGTTCGTATCGCATCCGTTTCACGTCGATCGGAATCAGGCGCCCATCGGGGGTGGCGATCGCGTTTTCCGGCGTGAAGGCGCGATGGCAAAGGCTGTACTTCCCGAAGGTTCTGAGCTTCGGCAGCTCCCGGCGAAGGAAGGAGAGGATGTCGTCGGCACGGTCCACCACCGCGGCACAGCCGTCGGCCTCGGCCCTCCTAAGATGGCTCTTCACCCGGTCGAGAAGTTCATTGCCGTATCCGGTGAAGTGGCCGAACGTCAGGTTCCCCCAGCGGGAGCGATAGACGTTGTGCATCTCGGCCATCTGCGCCGCGAGAAGGTCGGCGGCGACAGCCTGATCAGGGAGATCGGAAAGCGGCACGCCCTCGATCCACTCCTCCACGGTAACGCCCCCGCCGAGCCGCTTTCTCGTCCGCCTCGAACGATCAACGAAGAGGATTTCCGGAACGGGAACACCGCGCTTGCGGACATGCCGGACCACCCGGACCGTGCGCACCACCCCGGCCTTCGTGGGATGACATCGCAGAACGAACTTCCTCTCACCCGCCGTGACGAAGAGCGCGAGGGAACGCTCTCCGGTCGCCGGAGACTCGAGGACCGGTCGCGTTCCCCCGAGACCCAGGGCGGGGAGCAGCACCTCCTCGGCCCAGGGGAGAGCGGCTTCGCAAAGGCGCTCCCTCCGCGCCCGCATCCGCTCCCGCTTGCTCACTCGATCCGTCATGGGTCTCCGCGCCGCCTGGATCCGTCACCGGAAACCGACCGGTCGGTCATCGGGCGAGCCGTCGGCCGACACCCTCGAAGAAAGCCTCCGCCTTCTCTCGATTCCCTTCCTCCGTCAGCACGCCCCCCACATGGACGCGGGTCCTTCGGTCGGCCACGACCTCGTGAACCTCGAACCAGGAGTTTCGAAGCTGGATGCGGCCGACGCCGCGCTCCATCGACGAGTCCCTGATCACCACGCCCTCCATCGTCGCGACCTGCGCCAGCACCGCCTCCCAGACGGGCATCAGGTTCGCCTCGTAGTCCCGGGCCATGTCCACGGGCACTGTCGTTGGCAGGCTCATGGCGCGAAGTCTAAGGGCCTCCGCCAGCGGGCGCAACGGTTGAGCGTCGCGGACCTCAATCCGGCGTCGACCCCGTCAATACCCCGAACAGCGCGGTGGTGCCGGCGATGAAGCTGAGGATCAGGGTGATGTAGATCGCCGGGCCGTGCCCGGAAGAGAGCGACGTTCCCCCGGCCGCGAGAGCGCAGGTATCGAGTTCCCGGAAGGCATCGATCAGCGTCAGGGTGCAGGCTCCGAGCAACATCAGGCCCGCCGGCACCAGCAGAACCGGCGGCCGGACCGGCAACAGGGCGCGGGGCATCGTCGCCACCAGCACGGTCAGGAGGGCTCCGAGACCGGCGAGGATGATGGTGTAGCTGCCGAGGAAGGCGCCGCCGAGGCCGTTGTGGTTGGCCACCTGTTCTCCCGCAGGACCGAGATCGACGGTGACCGTGTGCCAGGGCAGGAGGACCGAGAGAGTGCAGATGACGGCGAACAGCGCCGCGATGGTTGCCAGGGGTCGTCTGACCATCTAATCCTCCTGTCGGCGGTAGCCGAAGACCATCGCCGCGGCCTGGCCGTGCAGACTTCTCCGGTGATCCTCAGGGCTCGTCTGGGAGTAAGTGCGTCCGTAGCACCGAGAGCGCCGCTGCGCCCGTCCAGCAAGGCGCGAGGAAGGCGCAACCTTACTGGTTTCAACCGACGAGCAACGCAGCTGGGCGGGATGCAGCGGCCCTCGAATGCAGCAGTTATTCCCAGACGAGCCCTCAGGGGCTCGTGGCGGCGCGAGCAATCCACGGGCTCAAGGCCGTCTTCGTGGGGCAGGTCCTCGGGATCCGCGTCCTGGTGGCACCCGAAACACCCGATCTCCGCGTGCGCCGAGCCCCGATGCGCAGCGGGGTCCACGAACACGGAGATTTCCGCGCCGTCGCGGAAGCCGGTGAGGTTCTCCCGCTGGTGGCACATCACGCAGAGATCGGCGTCCTGGGCGAGCGCGACGGAAAAGCAGGCGAAAGCGGCAAGCAGCAGCCCACCGTAACAAAGAAAACGCATGTCTTTGTTCTGACGCATCCAACCCATTGAACGACGTTCTAACGTACGTTCGATGGGTTGGCGAGACAAAAGCCCGAAGCCCCTCGAATCGGGACGCGGGATCAGGGATTCACTGCCTGCCGAAGTACTTCCGTCCCAGGCGAAGCGCCACGCTGACCAGGCCGATCAGGACCGGCACCTCCACCAGGGGACCGATGACCGCGGCGAAGGCCTCTCCGGAGCGGATCGTGAAGACGCTGATGGCCACGGCGATCGCCAGTTCGAAGTTGTTGCTGGCGGCGGTGAAGGCCAGGGTCGTCGTCCTGGGGTAGTCCGCGCCCGCCTTCCGGGAGAGCCAGAAGGACACGAAGAACATCAGCACGAAGTAGATCAGGAGGGGGACGCCGATCCTGAGCACATCGAAGGGTCGATCGATGATCTTCTCCCCCTGCTGGGAGAACATGACCACGATGGTGAACAGCAGGGCGACGAGGGTGATCGGCGAAATGCGCGGCACGAACTTCGTCTCGTACCAGTCGCGACTCCTGACCCGAAGCAGGAGGAAGCGGGTGAGCATGCCCGCGATGAACGGAACCCCCAGGTAGATGAACACGCTGCCCGCGATCTCCCCCATCGAGATGGCCACGGTGGCGCCCTCGAGTCCCAGCGCTTCCGGCAGGACGGTGACGAAGACATAGGCGTAGACGGAGTAGAACAGCACCTGGAAGACGGAGTTGAAGGCCACGAGGCCGGCGGCGTATTCCGAGTCGCCCTGAGCCAGGTCGTTCCAGACGATGACCATGGCGATGCAGCGGGCGAGGCCCACCAGGATCAGTCCCCGCATGTAGTCCGGATGGTCGGAGAGGAAGAGGACGGCCAGGCCGAACATCAGGATCGGCCCCACCACCCAGTTCTGGAGGAGCGAGAGCCCGAGGATCTTCACGTTCTTGAAGACGTCGGGCAGCTCCTCGTAGCGGACCTTCGCCAGCGGGGGATACATCATCAGGATCAGCCCGATGGCGATGGGGATGGACGTCGTGCCCACCGAGAGCTTCTCCACGGCCTTCACCACGCCCGGAAGAAACCGCCCGAGAGCCACGCCCAGCCCCATGGCGATGAAGATCCACACGGTCAGGTAGCGGTCGAGGAATCCCAGGCGCCCGGGACGGCAGCAGGTGTCGGTCATGGTCTCTCCAGCAAGTGGTGTCGATCAGGCCAGAAGAAGGCGGAAGAAGGAGACCCAGGCGATCATGGAATCGCGAACCTCCCGGAAGGCCTCGAGGCGTTGCTCCTCGGTGCCCCCGGCGCCGGCCGGGTCCGGATAGCCGACGTGGACGGCGGCAGGGGCGCCGGGCAGGACGGGACAGGATTCGCGGGCGTGGTCACAGACGGTGACGGCGATGTCGAACTCGGCGTCTCCCAGGTCGAGGACGGAACGCGGACGGGCGCCCTCCGTCACGATGCCCACCTCCGAAAGAGCGACCAGCGCCAGGGGATTCACGCACTTCGCGGGACGAGTCCCGGCGCTCTCGGCAACCACGAGATCTCCGAGGCGATCGTTCAGGATCGCCGCGAGCAACTGCGACCGTGCGCTGTTTCCCGTGCAGAGCACGAGGACCTTCCGTCTGTCCGGCATCCGCCAATCCCTCCCGATCCGGGCCTGTGGCGTGCATACTAAGGTTCTGGAGGGAAGTCACCATGATCCGCATCGAAGTGAAATTGCTGGACCAAAAAGAGGCGATCTCGATCTCCGAAGGCGGCAGGCTCAACGCGAATGCCCTGAGAAACCTCTTCGTCGAAATGCATATGCGTCGCGGCGATGACGAGGCCGAGCCTATTCGCTACCGAGGGCCGGAAGGGGATGCCGGCGAGATCAACCCGGCGCTGATCGCCGAGCTCAGGATGTTCCGCGACGACGAGGATATCACCGACGAGATCATCATCGCCGGGGAGTGATCAGGCGGAGCTCTTCTCTTTCGGTGGATCCCGTCTGAGCCGCTCCTGCACCGCCTTGATCAGGAGGGGCCAGACCGCCGTGGCATCCGTCAGCACCTCCGCAAAGCGACCGCCATCCTCGGGCGAGAGGAACTTCCCCCAGGAGACGCCCTCCTGGTAGGTGCACCCCGACAGGCCGCCCCAGTGCACCGGTTCGGGACAGATCCGGACCCCGTAGCGGAATCGCCGAAGCGGCTCGTCGATCTGCAGGCGGACCCGGCGGATCTCCAGATAGGGAGCCACCTGCTGGGCCCAGTTCCGGGGCACGCCGCCGCCGATCGTGAAGATCCCGCAGCGGGACGCCTGCCGGATCAGGTCGGTGTACTGGTCCAGGTCGCGAAACGGATCGAAGACCGGGCAGGGGACACCCAGTGCGCGGGTGCGCTCCCGATGCAGTCCCACATCCAGCCCCATCTCCGAATCCGTGAAGGCCGGCACGAACACGGGAACACGGTGGTGAAAAGCCGACTTCAGAATGCCGCGCCCTTCGACGTGCTCGATGAGCCACGCCCCGAGCAGGCGATTGAACTCCGCGCTCCCGTAGGGCTCGGCGGTGTCCATCTCCTCCAGCACCGCGTTGATGATGATCTCCACGTCGTCCAGGCTGCGCTCGAGTTCGAGCGTGTCGTACACGCGGTCGTAGCCCTTGGCGTAGAGTTCGACGTCGGACATGGAGGGATTGTGCTTGAAGTGCACCCCGCCCGCCGCCTCGACGAAGCCGTGAGCCATCAGCGCCCCGGTGGAAACCACCGCCTGTACGAATCCCTGCTCGATCATGTCGCAGACGACGAGGCCCATCTTGGCGATGGTCATCGCCCCGGACAACGTCATCACCACGAAGCAGTCCGGATCGCGCACCATCGCCTCGAGGATGTCCGCCGCCTCTCCCAACCTCCGGCCGGCGAAGGCCGTGTTGGACATGGCCCGGATGAGATCGTCCATCGAGTCGACCTTCTCGAGGTCGAGCGGGCTCAGCGGCACAAGTCCGTCCATGATGCCGTCGTGGAGATCCCGAACTTCCTCGATGGTCTCGCCATCGGAGGGAAGATTCAGGTCCTCTGGATCGCCAAGATTGCTCATGCCCCAATCCTGATGCGACCAGTTCCGGAATGCAAGGACCGCGCTTTGCCCTCTGCTATATTGCGCAAGGCGAATTCCACGGGAGGACGATATGCCACGTTTCACCTTCATGCTGCTCCTGATGTCCCTCTTCGCAGTTCTGCTTTCCGGATGCCCGGCCAGTGAGCCTCCGGCCGACAACGAGATCGCCGGCGAGGAGGAGGGCGTCGTGGCTGTTGGCAAGGACGCCACCGCCCCCTTCAAGGTGAAGTTCGAGATGTCGAACGGGGATATCCTCATCGAGATCCACCCGGAATGGGCTCCCATCGGCGCGACCCGCTTCAAGGAGCTCGTCACGGCCGGCTACTTCGACGGCTGCCGGTTCTTCCGCGTCGTCCCCGGTTTCGTCGTGCAGTTCGGCCTGAACGGCGACCCCGACATCACGCGGAACTGGACCCTCCGCAGCCTGAAGGACGACGCCGTGATGACGACGAACGCCCGGGGCACCCTCACCTTCGCCACGGCCGGACCCAACACCCGCACGACCCAGCTCTTCATCAACCTGGCCGACAACGGCCGGCTCGACGGAGACGGGTTCTCCCCCTTCGGCGTCGTCGTCGAGGGGATGGAGATCGTGGACAAGATCAATGCCGAGTACGGGCAGGCTCCGGACCAGACTCGGATCACGGACGAGGGCAACCACTACCTTAAGGAGTACTTCCCGCGGCTCGACTACATCAAGACGGCCACGATCGTCAAGTAGGGTGCCGGAGCTTCCGGAAGTAGAGAGCTTCTGCCGCGAGATGGCCGCGGGGGCGACCGACCGGGTCGTCATCCGGGTCGAGGTCGGGGATGGGCGGATCCTCGACGGCGTGACGGTGAGGAAGCTGGCCGGGACCCTCACCGGGAAGCAGTTCGTCGACGTTCGCCGCCACGGAAAGCAGGCGTTCCTCCTGATCGAGGGCGGCGGCGCGGTCGGCATCCACTTCGGCATGTCGGGCCGGCCGGTGTTCCTCGAAGAGGGCGAGTCCCCGCCGCCGCATTCGCGCGTGGTCTTTTCTTTCGCGGACCGCACCTCGTTCGTCTTTCGCTGCCCGCGAATGTTCGGGAAGGTCCGGCTGCTCGCGGATGTCGATCAGTTCCTGGCCTCCCGCCGCCTCGGCCCCGACGCGCTGGCCGCGGATCTCCCGACCTTTCGGACGGCCCTCGACGGCCGCAGGGGCGCGGTGAAGGGCGTGCTCCTGAACCAGGGAGTTCTCGCCGGCATCGGCAATGTCTACGCGGACGAGGTTCTCTTCCAGACCGGCATCGACCCTCGCACCCCGGGCTCGAGCATCGACGCCGAGGACCACCGCCGGCTCCATCGCGCCCTGAAACGTATCTTCAGGACATCCCTGGCCCGCGACACGGACTGGGCGGCCGTCCCGGCAACCTGGCTCATTCCCCACCGCGGCCGAAAGGGCCGGTGCCCCCGCTGCCACGGCCCTCTCGACACAGGGACCGTGGCCGGCCGAACGACCTTCTGGTGCCGAGCCTGTCAGCCCGCGCAGTGAGGGCCGGAAACGGCACGCGTAAGCAAATCTTGAATCGCAGGGGCACGGTCGGTAGATTTCCGGGCTCCGGTGAAGAACCGGTACAAAGCGCGCCTGTAGCTCAACGGATAGAGTAGCGGGCTTCGAACCCGTTGGTTCCAGGTTCGAATCCTGGTGGGCGCGCCACTATTTTGACAATCCGCCCTCTTAGCTCAGTTGGTAGAGCAACGGATTCTTAATCCGTGGGTCGCAGGTTCAAATCCTGCAGAGGGTACCAGACATAAGAGAAGCGGCCGGACATGCGAGCATGTCCGGCCGCTTTGATTCCCTTTCGACGGAGTCGCTCAGGAGCCCTTCTCGAACTTCTTGCGGAGGCGCTCCAGCTTCAGCCGGTACTGCTCGTCCTCGGGCAGGCTCTTGTCGATTTCGGGCTCGGGAGCACGCTTCGCCTTGGCCTCGATGATCCGGGGCGGGCGGTTGCTCTCAAAGCCCTCCCGGCGCGGGCCACGGGACTTGTCGCCCCTCTTTCCGCCGGGGCCGCCACGGCCTCCGCCGGGTCGCTTGCCCCCCTTGCGGTCGGGGCCCCCACGACCCTTGCCTCGGTCACCCGGGCCTCCACGACGCTCGCCCGGACGGCCACCGGGTCGGGCGCCGGGACGTCCACCGGGCTTGCGGTCGCCGCCGCCCGCCTGTCCGCCCGGGGCGGGGCGTCCGCCCGCGGAGGGACGCCGGGGCTTCCGGGTGCCGGGGGTTCGGCGGGAGAGCGAGAGCCGCTTGCGCTCCTTGTCCACGCCGATCACCCGGACCTTGACGCGCTGCCCCACCGAGACCGCGCTGCCCGCGTCCTCGATGAATTCGTCGGACAACTCGGAAACGTGGACCAGGCCCTCCTGATCCACACCGATGTCCACAAAGGCCCCGAAGCTCGCGATGTTGGTCACGACGCCTTCCAGCTCCATGCCCTCGGTAAGGTCATCGATGGTCTTCAGGTCCTCACGGAAGGCCGGAGCCTCGAACACGCCGCGGGGGTCGCCTCCCCCGGCGCGCAGCTCACGAAAGACCTCATGGACCGTTTCGGAGGCGAAGGTGTCGCCGACGAACCCTTGCGGATCCAGGCTGCTCAGGGCCTGCTCGTTTCCGACGAGTTCACCAGGCTCCACCCCGAGTTTCTCGGCCATGAGTTCGACGAGGGGATAGGCGTCCGGGTGCATGCTGGTGCGATCCAGCGGGTTCGTTCCATCCGCGACGCGGAGGAAACCCGCTGCCACGCGATACCGCTCATCCTCGATCTCCTCGAGTTCGCAGAGTTCGGCGCGCGTCGCGAACGGTCCCTTTTCCGCCCGGCGCTCGACGATGGCGCGAGCCTGCTTCCGACCGAGGCCGGCGACGTGCTGCAGCAGGGTCTCGTCCGCACGGTTGAGGTCCACACCGACCCTGTTCACACTGCATTCGACGATGGCGCCGAGGGA
>SWCD01016858.1_pt2 | contig 14007 bp, 11 predicted proteins | sample 4693011 | NCBI WGS metagenome assembly SWCD01 (sample SAMN10267278, study PRJNA491770) | bioreactor metagenome | isolation source: DHS bioreactor inoculated with marine | place: Japan: Omine Ridge, Nankai Trough | reverse complement strand
AAAAAATGTTTGACTCCATCGCAGGTCAGTACGATCTGATGAACAGAGTCATGACCCTGGGCCAAGATCAACGGTGGCGCAAGTTTGTAGTCGCAAAGGCTGGTGATGCTCAGCAGGGAAGGGTGCTTGACCTTGCAACAGGCACCGGTGATATTGCAGCTTTGTATAAAGAGTCGCATCATGATGCGACTGTCGTGGGTGGAGATTTTGCCCAGAACATGCTGGCTGAGGCTGGCAAACGCTTTACTGATACTGATATCTCCTGGCAGGCTTGCGATGCCAATTTCCTTCCTTTCGGCAATGATCTCTTTGAAGCTGTGACCTTTGGTTATCTATTAAGAAATGTCGATCACGTCCCCACTGTTTTAAAAGAGGTCTACAGAGTTCTCAAAAAAGGTGGGCGTATCGTTTGCCTGGATACAACCCCCCCTGCTAAGAATATTTTGTACCCCTTTATTCGTGGTTATCTACGTTGGGGAATACCCATGCTAGGCAGGATGATAGCCAGTGATGAGGCCGCTTATGCCTATCTCACTGGTTCTACGATGGATTTTTATAAAGCCGACGATCTTGCTGAAGAATTTCGAAAAGCTGGTTTCCAAAAAGTAGCCTATAAAAAGTTTATGATGGGCACCATTGCCGTGCATTGGGGAGAGAAATAAAACTAAAGCAGCTCCCCAATGCTCATCGCCTGGCCTTTTTTTATTTCTTCTCCTCATACATCTTCAAGATAACCACGTCTTTATTGGGGACATCACCATACATTCCTCTTTGGCCTCGTGGTACCGAGACAATGGCATCAGCAACGGCCAGGCCTTTAACAACTTTTCCAAACACGGCATAACCGTAGCCATCCATGCGCATGGAGCGATGATCTAAGGATATATTATCGTTAACATTAATGAAAAATTGGGCTGTGGCACTATTAATATCTTGAGTGCGGGCCATGGATAGGGTGCCACGTTTATTTTTTAGACCGTTATGGGCCTCATTCATGATAGGTGCTCTGGTCGGTTTTTTCTTCAGGCCTGGCTCAAAACCACCGCCCTGAATCATAAAACCAGGGATGACACGGTGAAAAATAAGACCATCAAAAAAGCCATCACGTACATAGGTGCGGAAGTTTTTACAGGTAATAGGGGCCTCTTTATCGAAAAGTTCGATGGTCATATCCCCCATACTGGTTTCCATAATGATTCGGGGTTGGGCCTCGCCGGCAAAAGACACTGATGACAAAGAAAAAGAGAGTAGAAGCAGAAACAGAAAGAATATTTTTTTGATCATATTGGATCCTCATGAGAAGGTTAAAATGGGGGTGGTCATGAAAAAATGTTATGAAATTACCATATTTCGATATAAAATCTTATGAAAGATTTATGTTTAGATTGTTTTTTGATTTATGATTAGCCATGCAGAAGCCCATTGATTTACATGCCCAAAGCACTCCTCAATGCTCCTGTTCTGAAACCATTATCTTTGCCCAAAAGATTTTCAGAACAAGTTCAATTGCCATTGTTACATGCTTAGCGCTCCTTTCTTTTATCATTCCTCAACGCGATACGGTTTCTGTTGCAAAAGTTCAAGATCCTGTTGAGCCCCTCATTGTAAAGGCAAATGAACTTGAACCACCAGATCCTTCTGTGCCAACGCATACTCCTTCATCTTCCTCAGAGCTTAAGGAAACACTTAAGAAATATGGTCTCTGGACAATCAAAAATCACTCTACCATTGACCCGGTACTCTTCACATCTTTCCCTGACAACCTGCATACTTTATCCATTGCCAATAAGAAAACTTCATTCCTGCATACCCTTTTGCCCATAGCAATGTACGCAAATCAGATGGTGGAAAATGAGCGCCAACGACTTCTTGAAATTCTGGCAATATCCGAGTCGCTTCCAACAGATTTTTCTTTAAAAGAAATTCCAGAGAGCTGGCAAAAGATACTTTCTCATAACGATAAACAATGGCTTCTCGGTTTGGCTAAACGATATAAGACTGATTCAGTTTCCCAGCTTAAAAAAAGGGTGCGTCCTGTGCCGGTCAGTCTTCTCCTGGCACAAAGTGCTTTAGAGTCATCATGGGGAACGTCTCGTTTTGCCAGGGAGGGCAACAACCTTTTTGGTATCCGTACCTGGGGCAAAAAAGGCCTTGTGCCAGGTGAAAGAGCGACAGGAAGCAAGTTTCTTGTCGCTCAATATGATTCCATTCTTGATTCTGTTAATGCCTACATCCTTACCCTCAATAGTCACCACCTCTATGTGTCATTTCGTACACTTCGTCTGGAGAGCCAAGATCCTGAGGTCTTGAGTGAAGGATTACTCTTTTACTCTGAGAAAAGACAGGCCTATGTGACTAAAGTAAATAGGATTATTCGTTATAATAGGCTTAAGCGTTTTGACACACTAAACCTTGCCAGCCTTGAAGAAAGTGGTCCCCAAAACGTGGCAGTAAATTAATTCTTTATTGCTTCCTCAGAGAATTTCTTTTGCTTCTTCCTTGTTTTGCCATATCATTAATCTGTTTATATTTTTCAGTCGATCTGAAGAATTTACGCCGTTTTTTTGACTATGATCTTAAATCTGAGGTTTTTTATGTTTAACAGAAATATTCTGTTTCCCCTTCTCCTGTTTTTTTTATGCTTACTGCCTACCATCACTCTGGCTGCCGGAAATGCAACCATTTTGATTTATCATCGTTTTGGAGACGATCGATACCCATCAACCAATGTAAGCAATGAAGCCTTTTCAGAGCAGATGGATTTCTTGCGTGACAACGGCTATAAGGTCATTCCCTTTGCTGACCTTGTCACCCATATAAAAAACAAAACAAACATTCCTGAAAAAACAGTGGTTATCACCATTGATGATTCCTATGCCACTGTTTATGAAAACGCCTGGCCTGTTCTTAAAAAACATGGTTATCCTTTCTCCGTTTTTGTCTACACCAAAGGTGTGGATCAAAATTATGGCGATTATATGAACTGGTCCCAGCTACGCGAGCTTAAAGAACACGGAGTTGACATCCAAGATCATAGTTTTGGCCATAAGCACTTGGCCTTTCGTCAGGAAAACATGGACGAGTTTGGCTACAGAGCGTGGATAAGTGGTGATCTTGCCAAGTCCATGGCCCTTTTTTCAAGAGAACTGGGAGATACCCCTCGTTTCCTTGCCCTTCCTTATGGTGAGTATAATCAGATCGTCATAGAAGAAGCCAAGGCCTTAGGGTATGAAGCCATTTTAACCCAAGACCCAGGTGCCGTTGGCACTTACTCCGACCTTTACAATCTTCCCAGACAGCCTATCCTGGGTGATGAGTGGGCTTCCATGCCGCATTTTGAGAAGATTCTTAAATTAGCTGATTTCCCAGTCACCGATCTTACTCCACAACCTCAGCAGTTAGCTGATGCCATGGTGACCAGGTTCCAAGTAACCATGATTAACCCCGAGGATTACATCCGCGGCAGCTTTGGTTTTTGGGTGAGTGGTTTGGGTTGGCACCAAGGCCAAAGGGAAGGGGATACCCTTTATTTTACAACAGATAAGCCCTTGAAACGTCCAATAAGCCGGGTAGTTGTCAGTGGAAGGGTGGCCAAAGATAGAAAGCTTGCCACCAGAACCTGGATGCTCATTCATCCGGATGGAGCAAAGGCAGGGAAATAAGCAGTGCGTGAGCTTATAGCTCGACTTGACTGGCCTTTACTTGTGATACTCTGTTTAACTATTGGGCTGGCTCCATTCAAACCACCCCACCTCTTTGAAAAAATAGGAATGTTGAGCCAGGGAAATCTAAAGAACACTGTGGACTGGTTTGATCTTGTGTTTCATGCCAGCCCCTGGTTTTTGCTGATTACCAAGCTTGGCTACGAAGTCTCTGATCGTTATTTCCCAAAATGACAGATTGGGTATGTGCACTTCTTGCAAACACTGCAAAGGCCGCCATGCCCCAATTTGGCAAGATCTGCACGGTCTAATTTTTCTCCGGCGAGAACCCTTGGCAAGACAAGATCAAAGACAGTAATACGATGGAACATGCCACAGGCGGGTAGGCCCATTACAGGTACATCGCCAATCTCACCCACCAAGAACATAGCCCCTGGCAAAACCGGGGTGCCGTAAACAATATTAGTAGCTCCAGCCTTGGCAATGGCCATCCTGGTTACATCATCTGGGTCGACAGACATACCGCCGCTGGTGATGATTAAGTCAGCCCCTGCATCAATACAGGCTTTGATTTCAGCAGCAATTTTATCTATGTCATCCGGAGCAAAGGCAACTTTAACCACTGAAGAGCCTAATTCATCGAGCTTTTTTCGAAGTACTGATTCAAAGGCATCTTTGATACGGCCATAAAAAACTTCATTGCCAGTAATGATCAACCCTGCCTGGGCTTTCCGAAGCTTTTTTACTGAAAGAACACCTGTTGAGGGACAGATACTTGCTGCCTGGTCAACAATATCTCTTTGTGAGGTGAGTGGAATGAGCCGGGTTGCTGCAACCTGGGTTCCATCTTTAACCGGGGTATTATTGTGTAATGTCGAGCACATTACTTCGCCAAGCAGGTTGAACTCAAACAGCTTTTCAACGTTAACTTTAAGAATGCCGTCACACTCTGCAACTAAACTAAGTTTACCCTCGCTTGGGCCACCACTAACGACAACACCAGTTCCGGCCAAGGCCTTGGCCATTATTTCTGCGGCCTCGTTCTCATGGATTTCGTTATCATCAAGAGAAAGCACGTAAATATGGTCTTTGCCGAGGCGTTTAAGATGCTCAACATCCTCACTGCGAATAATATGTCCTTTTTTGAAAGCAGCACCTTTGAAGGAGTCTTTGGCGCTATCTTCTGTTTCTAAGGTTCTAATTTCGGTAACATCGTGAGGGAGGACCATACCCACAGCTTGTTCAACGGGGATTGTTTTTGATGCCATATTTAGTCAACGAGTCTGTTTTTAAAGGAAATTTTTTTTGTTACATGAAATTGGAAGGCAATAATACTAAGCGTATCTTGAAATGGCTAGTATATTGACAAAGGCTTTAAATAAGATAGAGTTAGCAGGCCCTAATCAGTTATTTTTATTCTCTTTTTAGTGCTAAGTGAAATTGAACAGGTGGAGAAGATTTTATGAGTAATAACAGGGGAAACTGGCAGTCTAACCTTGGTTTTCTACTGGCCGCTATTGGTTCAGCCATTGGTCTTGGTAATGTCTGGCGGTTTAGCTACATGGCTCATCAGTATGGTGGTGGTGCTTTCCTTGTCCCATATGGTGTGGCGTTACTTGTTGCCGGTCTGCCCATCATGCTCGTTGAGTATGGTGTTGGTCATTTTGAGAAAGCTTCTTCTCCGTTAAGCTTCCGTCGTATTGGCAGTCAATATGAGTGGTTGGGATGGTGGATGCCGGTGGTTGCCATGTTCGGCATCATGCTCTACTACTCAGTTATTATTGGCTGGTGCGTAAACTATCTCTTTTTCTCAGCTTCCCTTGGTTGGGGAGCTGATCCGCAAACCTTCTTTTTTAGTGAGTTTTTGGAACTTACTGACTCTGCTGACAATCTCGGCACCTTTCGAATGCCCATCCTTTTGGCCACAGCTTTTGTCTGGTTTTTATGTTGGTTGATCTGTTTTCGTGATGTTAGCCATGGCATCGAGCGAGCCAGTAAAGTTTTTATGCCGGCCCTTTTTATTTTGACCCTTGTCATGGTGGGTTGGACACTTACCTTAGAAGGCGCCAAAGAGGCAATCATTAACAATTACCTCTCTGCAGACTGGTCTCAAATCAATGTTTTTGCCACTGATCCTGATACCAGGAGCCAAGCATTAAAGACTTGGGTTGCAGCCTTTGGTCAGATCTTTTTCACACTCTCTTTAGGCTTCGGCATTATGATCACCTACGCCAGCTATCTTCCCGATAAAACAAACATCGGTCAGAATGCGTTGGTAACATGCGTTGTGAACTGTGCATATTCGCTCATCGCTGGCCTTGCTGTCTTCGGTATTGTTGGTTTCATGGCCCAAAGTCAGGGTGTAGCCTTTGATGATGCCATTAAAGGTGGTCCACAGCTTGCTTTTGTTGTCTACCCGAAAGCAATTTCATTATTGCCAAGTTTTAACTCTCTTTTTGGCATTATGTTTTTCCTGATTTTGGTTATCGCGGGACTTACCTCGGGTGTTTCTTTAATTGAGGCTTTTACCTGCTCTTTTACAGACAAATTTTCCTGGGACAGGAAAAAAGTTGTCACCGTAATATGCGCCCTAGGTTTTGTTGGCAGCCTGATTTTTAACACCCAAGGTGGTCTTTATGTTCTCGATATAGCAGATCATTTTATTACAAATTATGGTCTTGTTCTAGGGGGTCTTTTTGAGTGTCTGCTTGTTGGCTGGGTCCTTAAAACGGTTGTTTTGCGAAAGCATTTTGCAGAATCCGGCAGTAAAATTCCTCTTATCTGGGATGTTTGTGTAAAATTCATCACCCCTGCCATTCTAATTGTTCTGGTTTCTTTTGCGCTCTATGTTGATTTTGCTGAAAATTACGGAGGCTATTCCTCTCAGCAACTTATGCTTTATGGTGGTGGTGCTATGATCGCCTGCCTGGCAGTGGCTCTATTTTTGGCCTTTGTTGCCTGGGATCCTAAAAAGCTTAAGCGCCGCCACAAGCCAGAAGAAGATGAGCTTCTTGTTTAGATCTATCATATGACCACATCATCAAAAGAAATTTATCAGCCCCTTGTTGCTGCCCACGATTTTATCTCATCGAGATTACTTTATTTTTTTAATAACGATGATTTCGCTGATGCTGAATTCGCAGTAAATGAGTTTGACGTCTTTGCTATCTTTGTTGCCACGATAGCTTATCTAAATAATAAAGAGCCAAGCGAAGAAGTGGGAGCTGTAGTTGAAGATTTTCACACAACGATGATAAATATTATTTTTCAGCGCATTCTTTCCTCCCAGGCTGAAGAGCCGAGTGCAGACAAGGAAAAATCTCTTTACGAGTTAATTAAGAAAATTTTTGAAGAGCGTTTCCGCCAGTATTTTCATATTTTCAAAAAAGGAAATGATAGCGACCCGCAACAAGTTTATATAAAACTGGCTGATGCCTTTCTTGACTGCGCAGTTAAAGAATCAGGGCCACAGGAAACACTTACTCGTTTCACGTCTTTTGTTGTTGAGCTTTTTGACGAGGTTTCAGTGTTACTGGAAAAAACAGAACCCCTCGCTACCTCTTAAGCAGTAGAGCTAAATATCAATTTATGAAAAAGATTAAAGCAGGCGTTATTGGCGTTGGATATCTGGGTAATTTTCATGCCCAAAAATATGCTGCCATGGATCATGTTGATCTTGTGGGTGTTTATGACACCGATATGGCAAGGGCAGAAGAGATTGCCAGCGCCTGCCAGTGCCAGGCCTTTGATGATTATCATAAGTTGATTTCTTTGGTTGATGCGGTAAGCATTGTTACCCCCACAACCTATCATCATAAGGTTGGTATGGATTGCCTTGCTGCTGGCCTTGATATCTTGATGGAAAAGCCTATAACAGTAACTTTGGAAGAAGCTGATGAACTCATTGGCCTTGCCAAACAGAAAAAAAGTATCCTACAAGTAGGCCATTTAGAGCGGTTTAATCCAGGGGTCATGGCCCTTGATCATTACCTTAATAACCCTTTGTATATAGAGTCACAACGGGTTCATCAGTTTAACCCTCGCGGCAATGATGTTGATGTTGTACTTGATCTGATGATCCATGATATTGACATTATTTTAAGTATTGTGGACTCACCCCTAAAAACTCTCCGCACCCTTGGGTCATCAGTGGTTACTTCCTCCACTGACGTCGCCACAGCACAGCTTATTTTTGAAAATGGCTGTGCTGCCACTGTTACAGCGAGTAGAATTTCCCAAACCAACGTCAGACAACTTGTTATTCATCAAAAAGAAAATTCGCTTATAGTAGATTACGGAAATAAGGATATTACTGTGATTGAGCGAAGCGGAGAAACAACAGATGATGGCTATCCCATGGAGGAAATCACCCATCTGCCATTTCCTGATCAGGGGGATGCCTTAAAAACAGAACTATTACATTTTGTTGATTCTGTTGCGACGAGAAGTAAGCCAAAGGTGAGTGGCGAAGAAGGCCGTCAGGCTTTGGCCATTGCCTTGCAGCTCATTGACGAGATCAAAGAACATCAATCTGTTCACGACTTATAGATGTCAACAATTCCTAAAGCAGAAGTAATGATAGTTTCCGGAGAAGCCTCCGGAGATATGCATGCTGCCCGCGCCTTGCAGGCCTTGCAAAAACGTCTCCCCAACCTTAAAGCCTATGGGATGGGAGGTACGGCTTTGCGTCAGGCTGGCATGGAAATACTCGTTGATGCTGCTGACATGGCTGTTGTCGGTATTATGGAGGTCCTTGCTCATCTTGGCTCTATTGTCTCTGCCCAAAATGTTCTTCATCAAGCTCTTAAAGAACGAAAGCCTGAGCTTCTCATTCTTATTGATTATCCTGATTTTAATCTCATGCTGGCCAAGAAGGCCCGGCGTTTAAAGATACCTGTTTTGTATTACATCAGTCCTCAGGTTTGGGCTTGGCGAAGTGGCAGGGTTAAGAAGATTCGTAAACTTGTTGATCAAATGGCCGTTATTTTACCCTTTGAAAAGGCATTTTATGCCAAGCATGGCTTTCCCGTGCATTATGTCGGCCACCCGCTAGCTGAGCATGTTACGGCAAAAGTTGATAGAAAAGAATTTTTTAAAAAACATAGCATCCAGCCATCCAAAAACGTGGTGGGCATTATGCCGGGAAGTCGGCGTAAGGAAATTGCCACCATGCTGCCTATTTTTCTTGAAGCAGCAACCCTTTTACAAAAGACTCATCCAGAAACAACGTACCTTTTACCTCTGGCGCCAACTCTACATATCGATATCCTTAAGGAAAATGGCCTTGAAGATTTCCTTGTGAACGTTCATGTTGTTGAGGGGGATCGCTATGATCTCATGGCTGCTTGTGATCTTGTCATGGCAGCATCGGGTACTATTACCCTTGAGCTTGCATTACTGCAGATTCCCATGCTTGTTTCCTATAAACTGTCAGTCTTGACCCATTTTCTGGGAAGTCGTTTTATAAAAGTGGATTACGCCTCATTGGTGAATCTCGTTGCTGATAGAGAGGTAGTCCCAGAGTTACTGCAATATGATGCAACGCCAGAGAAAATCGCTTTGGCCTTGCAGGAAATCTGGCCAGGGAGTGAGCGCCACGAGAAAATGATTTCAGACCTTGTAAAGGTAAAAGATGCCTTAGGGCAGGGTGGTGCTGCTGACAATGTCGCCGAACTTGCTGAAAAATTTTTCTTAGCAAGCAAATTGTAGCACTTGGTATTGTGCTGTTTTTTTACCTCAACCAATTGATATCAGATATAAAAAGCATTTTTCAACGTCCATCTAAGCATTTCTCCTAGATAATCTTTAAACGCTGTGCTGATTGAGGCATGGGCCCATAAGATTTACTTTCTAGTTATAAAGTGAAGTTAATTTTCTATTTCTAGGGAGAATCGTTATGGTTGATAAATATCTTCAACACTTGATGGCACTCATAGGCTCTAACAAGATTTTTGCTAGTTATGAGTTTATGAAAAGTCTTCCTCCTAATACTCCTATTCCTAATAAACATAACCTGTTTACTGACCTTGAGGCCAAGGTAAACAAGGCCCGAAATCTCACCCGTGAGGTCAATAGTCTCCTTAAGCAGGCTGCATATCCCAAAGCACTTGGCAATTTACTGAAGGCCAAACGTTTGGTGCCGGATTTCCCAAATATTCAAAATGACATCGATTTTATTGAGGGGACTATCACCAATCTTCAGCAGAGCCTCACAGAAGCAGAAGTTGCTGCCAAAAAAGGCAACCAGAAAAAGGTTCGTGAGTTTCTCGATACAGCCCACAGAATAGATGGACGTAATATCGCAATAAGTAGAATTGAAAAAAGTCTTCAGAAATCTATCCGTAGAAAAAAGGCAAGAAACATTCTAATAACTGTCATGGTTATTCTCACCCCATTCGCCTATTGCGGATTCGAGATTATATCCTACATGAAAGGTAACTCTCATTGGAACAAGGCAAACTCACATATTGCGCGTCATGAGTATCAACTCGCTGCTCTTGAAATGGAGCAGGTTGAACGAAACTTGAATAGGGTGATTTTTCTTAACCAATCTGGAAAGATGAACCTACTTTCCTGCACCAAGAATATGGTTACCTCGACACGTTTCCAGCAGGGTCTTCTTGGCAAGATTCTTCATGGTGACACTTTTATTGATCGCACCACAAAAGAGCAGATCGATAAAATCACCATGCTCACTAAAAAAGCTGATCAAAGTATTATCGATAAAAATCTGTCAGCTGCGTTAAACGATTATCAGCAAGCTCTCGATATTGCTCTTCTTGATGAGGATTACCATCAAACTTCTATTGATAAGCTCAATAAGTCAATTCTTCTCATCCGCGACTCCATGTATGCACTATATGAAGAAGAGGGGAGAAAGTCTTTTCGGACTAAGGTGAAACAGGCAGATCTTTTATTTCATGAAAAGAGATGGGATGAGGCCATGGATTCGTATGGAAGTGCACTGCGCTTTGCCCAGGAGAATCGGGTCTCTGATTATGATGTAGTAACAAGGATTAGTAGAGCCCGTCATGAAGCAGAAATGAACGCATCATTAGAAGATGCCCGGGCTCTTTTGGCTTTAAATAAGATGAGTGAAGCCAAAGACCTTTTTAAGCGGATCATTGCTTTAGCAGAAGAAAATGGAATTGCAGGTCTTGAAGTCACTGCTATTTCCCGAGAAATGATTGCTAAAATAGACAAGAATGTCTTTCTCGATAAAGTTGATGCGTTAGAGCTAAAGGCCGGCAAGCTCAGACTTGAAAAAAAATATGATGAAGCCTTGGCTCATTATAATGAGCTTCTTGATGAGTTTAACGCAAATTCAAACAAGTATGGTGTTAACTTAGCTGATCGGGAAAAAATAGTTAGAGAAACAATGGCTGAAATAAGTAAAGAACAAGTCGTTTCAAGCCAGCATAGATTTCTTCTTTCATCGTACCAGAACATTTTACGAAAGACCTTTAACCTGTCAAAGAGCATTCGTCTTAAGCAACCGAAGATAGTATTTCTAAAAGATGATAACAACGTTTTGATATATAAAATCACAGCATTAGGAACACAAGAGTCTAACCGCTCGGCCATAGACACCAAGTATGAAGCTGATTATAAATTTGACATGGGCACCGGATCATGGGCAGTGAATGACCCAATAAGTTAAACCAATTTGCATTTTTAAAAAATAAAAGGCGTTTACTACTTCTAGTAAACGCCTTTTATTTTTCCTTCTTTATTTCTAGTAGTTGTCTGTCTATCAAACTCCATAAACCATGCAGTATCCGCACCTCTCGTTCATCTAGACCGGCTCGGTTAAAAATTCTTCGATAAGTACGCAAAATGTGGTCCGGATTTAAAGGATCTAGGTAACCAGCATCAAGCAATGTTTTACGCATGTGTTGGTACATCGCCTCTTTGTTCTCAGCTGTGGTAAGTTCTGCTCCATGATGTTCGCTGTTCGTAGCCCCTTGGTTTTGACAAGAAAATGCATAAAGGCAAACAGCAACCGCCTGGGCAAGATTAAGTGAGGGAAGATCATCCGATGTGTCAATAGTTATAAAAGTGTCGCAAAGACTGAGTTCATCTGTTGAAAGGCCATGGTCTTCCCTGCCAAAAACAAGAGCCACATTATGGCCATGGGGAAGGGCGTTGCATACTTTTTTCAACTGGTCTGGACGGATAAAGTCATTGCGGTATTTGCCAAATCTGCGGGTGGAACCGACTACAAAATGACAATCAGCTATGGCCTTCTCAAGATTTTTAAATTTCCGGGCAGAACGCAAGACCGTCTTTTTAGCTGTAACAGCCATATCCCGAGCTTCTTTACACAGATGGTCAACACGAGGGTTGACCAAGCGTAAATCTCGAAAACCGAAATTCATCATGACCCGGCATATTGAGCCGATATTATGACCACCCTGAGGTTCGACAAGGATGATGGATATGTTCGAGGCGTTGGTTGTCATCAAAAAATAAACCCGAGTTTATCAGAAAGACAAACTCGGGTAGTAAAATTCTTGGAAAATCGCTTTTAGAGAGCGTTAGCTATTGCATCGCCCATGGCAGCAGTACCAACGGCTTTGCTCTTGTTTGTGGCAATATCAGCGGTGAAAATGCCGGAATCAAGGGCCTTTGCAACACTGGCGTCTATGGCATCAGCGGCCTCGTCAAGACCAAAACTGTATCGCAACATCATGGCAGCGGAAAGTATCTCTGCAATAGGGTTGGCAATACCCTGGCCCGCTATATCTGGGGCAGAACCACCTGCCGGTTCATAGAGGCCAAACTTATCCTTGTTAAGACTTGCTGAAGCAAGAAGGCCCATGGAGCCGGTAAGCATGGCCGATTCATCAGAAATGATATCGCCAAACATATTGCCGCAAAGTAAGACGTCAAATTGTCTTGGATCACGGACAAGTTGCATGGTGGCGTTATCAACGTAGATGTGGTTAAGCTCGACATCGTCATATTCTTTGGCGATCTCATTTACAACTTCACGCCATAAAACCATAGTTGTCAGGACATTGGCTTTATCCACTGAAGTGACTTTTTTGTTGCGAAGACGAGCAGCATCAAAGGCCATACGAGCGATACGCTCAATTTCCCAACGGCGATACACCATGGTGTCAAATGCATATTCATCCGCACCTTCGCCTTCACGGCCCTTTGGCTCACCAAAATAAATGCCGCTGGTTAATTCTCGAACACAGAGAATGTCAAAACCATCACCGATAATATCAGAACGTAAGGGACAGGCTTGAACCAAAGACTTGAAAACCTTAGATGGTCTGAAGTTACAAAAAAGATCGAAATGTTTACGTAGTGGTAGTAAAGCAGCTCGTTCAGGCTGCTCAGCAGGAGGAAGAGACTCCCATTTGGGTCCACCAACGGAACCAAATAAAATAGCATCACTTTCTTCACATGTTTTCAGAGTATGCGCAGGAAGAGCTTCGCCATGATTATCAATGGCGCAACCACCAACATCTTCATGGACATATTCAAGCTCAAAGGAGAACTTTTTTTGAGCAGCATCAAGAACCTTAATGGCCTCTTGCATGACTTCCGGGCCTATTCCATCACCCGCCAACACAGCTATTTTTTTCATGATCTATCCTTAAATATATAGAATTAAAATCTTTTTTTAATGAGCACTCACCCGTTTCGGGTCAGCAAAGTATTCACGGGTTGATCTCACAACCACGCCGGACAGGAGAAGGAGTCCTATCAGATTAGGCCAGGCCATGAGAGCATTAAAGATGTCGGAAATCGCCCAAACCTGTTTTAACTCAAAAACAGCTCCAACCGGCAACAACGCACAGTAAAGAACACGGTAAGGCATAATCGACTTCTCACCAAAGAGATACTCAACAGACCTATCGCCGTAATATGACCAGCTTACTGCAGTTGAAAAGGCGAAAATCGTCATGCCTAGGGCTACGATACATGTACCAATATTATAACCACCAATGCTCGGAAGAGCAGACCCAAAGGCTTGAGCAGTGAGATCAGCACCAGAAAGTCCTCCCTGGTAAGCCCCAGTTACAATAATGACCAAACCAGTCATGGTGCAGATAACAATAGTGTCAATAAAGGGGCCGAGCATGGCGACAAGACCTTCTCGAACAGGCTCATTAGTCTGGGCTGCGCCATGGGCAATGGGGGCACTACCAAGTCCTGCTTCGTTGGAGAAAAGTCCGCGAGCCACACCCATTCGAATGGCCTGGGCTACGGCTGCACCGGCAAAGCCACCTGCTGCAGCACTGCCAGTGAAGGCATCCTTGAAAATCATCATAAAGGCGGCTGGAATAGCCTCAACATTTAAGACAAGAACAGACAATGAACCAAGTAT
>SWCD01011661.1_pt1 | contig 14015 bp, 12 predicted proteins | sample 4693011 | NCBI WGS metagenome assembly SWCD01 (sample SAMN10267278, study PRJNA491770) | bioreactor metagenome | isolation source: DHS bioreactor inoculated with marine | place: Japan: Omine Ridge, Nankai Trough | reverse complement strand
ATGATCTGGCATGTCCGGTCGCAGAACGACCCGGCGCATCGCTGGCTGCGCGAGCGTCTGGCGCATAGGCTCTGACCGTCGCGGGAATCGCTGGACATCCGCCGCGCAGAGGTGTCCAACGTCGCCATGACCGATCCCATCTATGCCATTCCCGATATTCACGGGCAGGACGCCTTGCTCGACGCGGCGCTTGACCTTGTGGCGCGTGACGGCGGCAGTGATGCGCGCATTATCTTTCTGGGTGATCTGGTGGATCGGGGGCCGAATAGCCGGGCCGTGATCGACCGTCTTATGACGGGTCAGGCACAGGGGCGTCCTTGGACCGTGTTGCGCGGCAATCACGATCAGATGTTCGTCGATTTTCTGGACAGCGGCGTGATCCAGTCCCCGCATATCCGCTCTGGCTTGTCGTGGTTGCATTACCGCTTGGGTGGGGCCGCGACGCTCGCCTCATACGGGCTCGACGTGAGCGAAGACATGACCGAGTGGGAGGCCGCCTGTCGTGCCGTGCCCCCGGCGCATCGTGACTGGCTGGCAGCTCTGCCGCTCTGGCAAGAGGCGGGGGAGTTGCTCTTTGTTCATGCCGGAATCCGCCCCGGTCTCAGCCTGCCCGCCCAAGACCCTGCCGACCTGATGTGGATCAGGGACGGATTTCTGGATTACGAGGCCCCGCATCCTTGGCTTGTGGTTCATGGGCACACCGCCCTCGAAATGCCCACTCATTTCGGCAACCGCATCGACCTTGATGGCGGGGCTGCCTATGGCCGTCCGCTCTGGCCTGCGGTGTTCGAGGGGCGCGATGCCTGGCTCTTGACGGAGACGGGCCGAATCCCTCTCTGATTGGGGCATGTCTAGCCTCTGACGACACGTCCCCGTTGCCATGGGTGTGCCCCTGCCGCTAGGCTCGTGCCAACGCAACCCGGGGGGAGGATACCCATGACTAACATCGTGATTCTGGACGGATGCCGCACAGCGATTGGCACTTTCGGTGGAGCGCTTGCGGGCACGCCGCCCACCGCTCTCGGGGCTATTGTGGCGCGTGAGGCGCTTGCCCGGGCTGGGGTTGAGGGCGGGCAAATCGGTCACGTGGTGTTTGGCCATGTCATCAATACCGAACCGCGCGATATGTATGTCAGCCGTGTGGCGGCGATGGAGGCGGGCATCCCGGACACGGCACCGGCGATGAACGTCAACCGGCTCTGCGGCTCTGGCGCGCAGGCGATTGTTTCGGTGGTGCAATCCCTGATGCTGGGCGATGCCGATTTCGGTCTTGCAGGCGGGTCCGAGAATATGAGCCGCTCGCCCTTTATCATCCCCGACCAACGGTGGGGTGCCAAGATGGGTGACGTGAAAACGCTCGACATGATGTTGGGCGCGCTCAACTGTCCTTTTGGCACCGGGCATATGGGCGTCACCGCCGAGAATGTCGCGGCGGAGCATGGGATCAGTCGCGCGGATCAGGATGCCTTTGCGCTAGAGAGTCAGCGACGCGCCGGTGTGGCGATTAGCGAGGGGCGATTCAAATCTCAGATCGTGCCGGTCGAGGTGCGCGTAAAGCGCGATATGGTGGCGTTTGACACCGATGAGCATCCCAAAGCAACCACAGCCGAGGCGCTTGCTGGTCTCAAGACCGTGTTTCAGAAGGATGGCACCGTCACCGCCGGTAATGCGAGCGGCATCAACGATGGCGCTGCCGCCCTTGTTTTGGCGCGTGCCGATGCCGCAGAGGCCGCAGGTCTCAAGCCGCGTGCGCGTATCCTTGGTTATGCCCACGCCGGTGTGCGCCCTCAGGTGATGGGCATTGGCCCGGTGCCCGCGGTGGAAATGCTGCTCAAGCGGATTGGGCTCGAGGCGTCCGATTTTGACGTGATCGAATCCAACGAAGCCTTTGCCGCGCAGGCGCTTGCGGTCAACAAGGGGCTTGGCCTTGATCCCGCCCGCGTCAATCCCAATGGCGGCGCGATCGCGCTTGGCCATCCTGTTGGGGCAACTGGAGCGATCCTAACGGTCAAAGCGCTCTATGAGCTGGAGCGGACCGGGGGCAAGCGTGCGATCATCACCATGTGCATTGGTGGTGGTCAGGGGATTGCTCTCGCGATCGAGCGTCTCTGAGCGGGTATTTCCAGCGGCCTTAACCACTTGTTCACGACGATGCCGGATGGTGACACGATCACGATCCGGCATGTCGGAGAACGGGCATGAGCCTTGCGAACAAACTGGCAGAAGAACGGCGCGCCAGACTGGCCGCAGAGCGACTATTGGAGCAGAAACAGGCCGAATTGCAGGCCGCCAATCGCAAGCTGGGCAAGCATGCCTTGGCCCTCTCGCACGAGATTCATGAGACACGGGCAGAGGTTCAGACCGTCCGGGACGAGAACCAGCGTGTCAAATCCGATCTGAACGACGCCTATCAAAAGGTCGAGATTGCCGAGCGCCGCCTCTGGCATTCGATCGAGACCATTCAGGACGGTTTTGCCTTTTTCGACGCCGATAGCCGTATGATCGCGGCCAACAATGCCTATCTTGCGGTTTTTGACGGGTTGGAGGCGGTCAAGCCCGGTGTCAGCTACATCGAGATCCTGCAATTCATCACTGAAGAGGGAATCGTCAACATCGGGGCGCTCAAGCCGCATGAATGGCGCGAGAAGATGCTGGACCGCTGGCAAAGCACGCAACCTGAGCCAGAAGTGATCCGCCTCTGGAATGGCCAGTATATCAAGCTGATCGATCAGCGCGGACATGGCGGCGATGTCGTAAGTCTTGCCCTCAACATCACCGATACGATTCGCTATGAAAAAGAGCTCAAGGATGCCCGCCGTCGTGCGGAGGCCGCGAACCGGGCGAAATCATCCTTTCTCGCCAATATGAGTCATGAAATCCGCACGCCGATGAACGGCGTTGTCGGCATGGCAGAGCTCTTGATGGAAACCGAGCTGAGCGAAGAACAGCGGCTCTTTACCTCGACCATCAAGAACTCTGGCGAGGCGCTCTTGGTGATCATCAATGATGTGCTGGACTACTCCAAGATCGAGGCTGAAAAGCTGGTTCTGCACGCCGAACCCTTTGACCTGGAACGATGTATTCACGAGCTGGTGACGCTGATGCAGGTCAATGCCCGTGATAAGGGGCTGGAGTTGCTGGTGGATTACGATCTCTTCCTGCCGACGCGGTTCGTGGGTGATCCAGGACGTATCCGGCAGATCATGACCAACCTTCTCGGCAATGCGGTGAAATTCACGGAAACGGGTCATGTTCTGGTGCGGGTGACGGGCCTGCATCCTGATCCCGAGGGGCGAGCGAGCATTCATGTCACAGTCGAGGATACCGGGATCGGGATTCCGCTGGACAAGATTGACCACATATTTGGTGAGTTCAATCAGGTCGACGACGAACGCAACCGCAAGTTCGAGGGCACGGGTCTAGGCCTTGCCATCTCGCAAAAGCTGATCCGGATGATGGGTGGCAAGATCTGGGTCGAGTCCGAGCGGGGCAAAGGGTCGATCTTTGGATTTTCGGTTTCTTTGCCACTGGCAGAGATTGTCGAGGTCGACGTGCCCAACCTGATCAACGGCCCGTGCAGGGCTCTGATCGTCGAGCCGCAGGCAGCCAGCCGCGCCATTCTGGAACGGCAATTGGACCAGTTGGGGATCACGGCAGTCTCTTGCCAGAGCGCGGCAGAGGCCTTGGCGCAGGTGGGCGCGGGGTTTGATCTGGTGGTCAGCGATCACAACATGGCCGGGATGGATGGGTTGGAGTTGGCAGAGGCACTGCGCGACGCGGGGCACGACATACCCTTTCTGCTGCTTAGTTCGAACACCGGCTATGCCGAACAGGATCCGGCGCGCGCCCATGTGCAGGCGGTGTTGCAAAAGCCTGTGGCGCGGCAGGATCTATTTGGTGCCCTCGCCGGATTGATACCCGCTGTCACCACGCCCCACCGCGCGATGCGGGTGCTGGCGGCTGAGGATAACCGCACCAATCGGCTGGTCTTTTCCAACATGGTCAAGGGGTTGGACATCGAGCTGACCTTTGCCGAGAATGGTTCCGAGGCGGTTGACCTCTTTCGTTCTCTGGCACCAGACGTGATTTTCATGGATATTTCGATGCCCAAGATGGACGGCAAAGAGGCCACGCGCGCCATTCGCGCGCTTGAGGCGCACAGCGGTGGCCACGTTCCCATCGTGGCAATGACGGCCCATGCGATGACCGGGGATGACACGGACATCATGGCGGCCGGTCTTGATCATTACCTGACCAAGCCGCTGCGCAAGGAGATGATCCTTGGCCATATCCGCGCGGCCTGTCCCAGCGGCGCACGTGCGCCCGACGGCGTGGCCAGCTCGGTTCAGGCCGCTGGATGATCGCGCAGGAACACTGGTTGATCCGGTTTCGACAGGCTGGCCTCATGGCGATAGCCGCCGCTGTCAAAATCCAGAATGGCGTCGGGATCCGTCAGGCGGTTCTGGATGATGAAGCGTGCCATCGCGCCCCGTGCCCGCTTGGCGTAAAAGCTGACGATCTTTGGCGTGCCCGCCTTTTCCTCCATGAACACCGGCGTGACCACCCGCAGGCGCAGCGCGTTTCGATCAACCGCGCCGAAATACTCTTGGCTCGCACAGTTGATGAGCGTTTCTGCCCCAAGCGTTTCTGCCTGCGTATTCAGGGCCGTGGAAATCTGTGCCCCCCAGTAGTCGTAGAGTGTCTTGCCGCGCGCGGTCTTTAATCGGCTGCCCATCTCAAGGCGATAAGGCTCAATCGCGTCGAGTGGGCGCAGCACACCATAAAGCCCCGACAGGATGCGCAAGTGATCCTGCGCCCAGCCCATCTCGTCTGGGTCAAGCGATCCCGCCTCAAGCCCCTGATAGGTATCCCCGGCAAAGGCGAGCGCGGCGGGTTTCTGCGCCATTTGCCCAAAATCGGCGAAACGGTCGGCGTTTAGGCGTGCAAGGCTCTCGCTGATATGCATCAGCTTTTGCAGATCACCCACATTCAATCCCTGTGCCACATGTGCCAGTTCAGCGGCCTCTTGAGCGAATACGGGGCGGGTGGGCGTAATCCCCTCGACCGGGGTCATGTCCAATTTTTTGGCAGGGGATACGACGACGAGCATGGGATTTCCTGTGTTTGCGGTGCCTGTGTTATAGCCCTGCATATGGAAGGCTACAGGCGCTTTGCAAGCTGATTACCCGATGGGCGTGTTATGGTTTCCGCAAGGCGACATGAAACTCGTTGAACGGTGCCCGAGTTGGCACCATGCGATCCACACGCAGCGAGATATGACCCGCCGCGCCCAAAGTCTCAATCATGTCGGAAAACTCTGAATCCGAGAACACATTGCAATGCACATCAACATAAGAGCGCGTTGCCTGAAGGGCGAATTCCTGTGCTTGTTCCGCGGTGAACCGGCGCTCTCCAACCGCATCGTTGTGGTTCGCCCACACCTTTCCCGCGTCAACCTTTCGATTGAACGTGAAATGTTCCAGCACCGTGTCCGAGGCAGGGCGCGTGATCCGAAGTTTGTGGCGCGTTTCTAGCTGTGAGAGCGTCGTTGTGGGGCGGTCGATGTCATACGTAAACCTGCGATCCGGATAGAAACATAGAAACAGACCGCCGGGTTTGAGCACGCGTTCAATCCCCTTGAGTGACGAAATCATGTCAGGAACATGCTCAAGGACATGCGCACAAAAGACGAAATCCAGCGTTTCATGTGCGACAACGGCATCCAGATGCTGATTGCCAAGCACATAGTCCAGCGGAACGAGATCTTCTTCTTTGTATGTGTCGCCCTTTCTGACCAGTCGTTTCAGAAAATCTTCTGATTTGACATCGGCATAAAGCATGTTGGGATAGCTCTCGCGCCGAAAGACGGGGCGACAAAACGGGCCGATTTCCAAACCTCGACCATTCTCCAGCGCATAGGACTCAAGGAATTTCTTGCGCAATGCATCCTTGGGACGTCTTTTGGGGGGTGATGCATCAGGTATCTTGTCAGAGTCAGGTTTTGTCTGGGAAGGCGAAGAATGAACCGACCACAAATTTGAAAAACGCTTTACCAGATGTCGCATCCAAAACCTATTCTGCGGCGTGTTACCAATGATCAGGATTTAGCACAGAAGCCGGTGAACAACAACGGAGCAGCAGGGCTTGGTCAGGCAGGTTCCATCACTCTTGCAGATGTAACGCCGCGAGAAACGCCGCGCCGAAGCGGTCGGCGTATTTCTCGCCCAGAAGACGTTGCATCTCTTGTGCGGTCCGGGGTCGCTGGCTGGCAACCTTGGCCAGGAGCGCGGAAGAGCAACTGAGCGGGCGGTCAATGCCCGTCTCTCCCCGGTTCAGATCGGCCTGCGCCTGCATCAGACGGTCGTAGACCTCGCCAGCGGTGCTGCCGGCCAGTTTGCGGCGGGTGGGATGCACAGGCTCTCGCGCGCCGGTGATGACTTCGAGGAATTCGGTGCCGAAACGCTCCAGCTTCTTGGCGCCGACGCCACTGATCCGGGCCATTTGATCCAGTGTTTCTGGCCGGGTTTCGGCCATCTCTATCAGGGTTCGGTCGTTGAAGACGATATAGGCGGGCACGCCTGCCGCCTCTGCCAAGGCACGGCGTTTGGCCTTGAGCGCCGAAAGGAGCGGCGCATCCTCGTCCGACACAAGCGCGCGCACAGCGGGACGCGGGGTATGGTCGATCGTATCCCGACGCAGGGTCACGCCTTCTTCGCCACGCAGGATCGGGCGGGCGGCCTCTGTCATCACCAGCGCGCCATGTCGCTCGCGGTCAGGACGAATGAGGTCACGCCCCATCATCTGGCGAAACACGCCCTGCCACCCGCGTTTGTCCATGTCACGCCCGACGCCGAAGGTGGGGAGTGCCTCATGTCCGCGTTGGCGCACCTTGTCGGTGGCCGTGCCGGTCAGGATGTCGATCAGATGGCCAGAACCGAAACTCTCGCCGGTGCGCAGAATTGCCGAGAGCGCCTTGCGCACCGACTCTGTGCCGTCGAATGTCTCGGGCGGGGTGTCGCAGAGATCGCAATTGCCACAAGGCGTGGCACTCTCTCCGAAATAGCGCAAGAGCGTGGCGCGGCGACATTCCAACGCCTCAGCCAGACCCAAAAGGGCGTTGAGACGTCCGTGGTCGGCCATGCGCCGGTCAGGCGGGGCCAATCCCTCGTCGATCTGAGTGCGGCGTAGGCGGATGTCATCGGGACCAAAGAGTGTGAGCGTTTCGGCGGGGGCACCATCGCGCCCGGCGCGGCCGATTTCCTGATAATAGCCTTCGATGGATTTGGGCAGGTCGGCATGCGCGACCCAGCGGATATCCGGTTTGTCCACGCCCATGCCAAAGGCGACGGTGGCGACAACGATCAGCCCATCCTCGCTGCTGAACCGCCCTTCGACGATACGCCGCGCCTCGGCCTCCATCCCGCCGTGATAGGCGCAGGCGGAATGGCCGGCGTCAGAGAGCGCACGCGCAAGGGTTTCGGTCTTGGCGCGGGTGCCGCAATAGACGATGCCAGACTGCCCCTTGCGCGCGGCGGCAAACTCCATGATCTGCGCGCGCGGATTGTCCTTGGCGGCAAAGGCCATGTGGATATTGGGCCGGTCAAAACCTTGCAAGAAGGTCTGCGGCGGCTGCCCGTCAAAGAGCTTATCGACGATCTCGTCGCGGGTTTCGGCATCGGCGGTGGCGGTAAAGGCCGCAAGCGGCACGTTGAGCGCGCGCCTGAGTTCTCCGATGCGCAGGTAATCGGGGCGGAAATCATGGCCCCATTGGCTCACACAATGGGCCTCGTCCACGGCGATGAGGCCTACACCGATGCGGCGCAGCATGCCAAGGGCAGAGCCCGCCGCAAGTCGTTCGGGCGCGATGTAGAGCAGACGCAAACGACCCGCCTCCAGTGCCTGCCAAACCTCGGCCGTCTCTTCGTCGGTATTGCCAGAGGTAAGCGCGCCCGCCTCGACCCCCGCCGCCCTGAGCGCTCGGACCTGATCGCGCATCAAGGCAATGAGGGGGGATATGACCACGGTCACACCCTCGCGCATTAGCGCAGGGATTTGAAAGCACAGGGATTTGCCGCCCCCTGTGGGCATGATAGCCAGCGTGTTGCAGCCGGTGGCGACGGTGTGAATGATCTCTTCCTGCCCGGGACGAAAGGCATCGAATCCGAACACATCGCGCAATAGCGTGGCGGCGCTTGGCATGAGACCCCTGTAAGGTTTGACTATATCTGCTCTTACAAGAGGTTTTTCATACTAAGATTAGGTGAACAAGCCCCGGAAATCAGTAAAATGCCGCGGCGTTGTTGATCAGCACGATTCGCAGGGCATAAACCGCCACCAGAACCACCAGTGGGGCCAGATCAATCCCGGACATGGGCGGAAGGATGCGGCGTACACGGCCATAAATCGGCTCTAGCAGCCGATTGAGGCCATACCAGACCTGCGCCACAAATTGCTGCCGCAGGTTCAGAACCTGGAAATTGATCAGCCAGGACATGATCACATGCGCGATGATGAAGAACCACAGGATGTCGAGAATGAGCATTAGGATCTGGAAAAGCGATTGCATGGGCGGATATCCTCTGGGTCTGGCCGCCTATGACCTATGCAAGCGCGCGCCAAAGCGCAAGCCTGACGCGCGGTCGCGGTTGACGCGCCCCGGCGCGGATGCCAAGCCGCCCGCGAAGGAGACCGAGCATGTATCCCGTTCTGCGCCTGATGTGGCAATTCTACCTGCACCGCAATTCCCCGCGCCTGCCGCTGACGGGGACGCATGTGTCGCACCACATTTGCATGCCTTGGGACATCGACCTGTGGCGAGAGTTGAACAATGGGCGGACGCTGACGATCTTTGATCTGGGACGGATACCACTGGCGGGGCGTGTGGGGCTGATTGGCGCGCTCAAGCGCAATCGTTGGGGTTTGGCGATTGCCGGGGCGAGCGTGCGTTATCGCCGCCGGATCACCATGTTCGAGCGGATCGAAATGCGGTCTCGCCTGCTGTCCTGGGATGATAAATTCGTCTATGTCGAGCAGTCCATGTGGAAAGCATCGGGCGAATGCGCCAACCACATCCTGCTCCGCGCGGCCATCACGGGGCGCGGAGGGATCATCGCGCCGGATCGTGCCGTTGCCGAAATGGGGCAGGACATGCGCGCGCCCGATCTGCCGGACTGGGCCGCAGCCTGGATCGCGGCAGATGCCACACGTCCTTGGCCGCCCATGCCGGACACACAGGAATAGCTTGCGCAAACCCTGCAAGGGTTGTCATATCCCCTTGAAACCAAAGGGGTTGGGGCATGGCAGGCATATCGCAGCGCAAGCGGATCTGGGGCTGGTATTTCTTTGACTGGGCTAGCCAGCCCTATCACACGCTGCTTGTGACCTTTGTTTTTGGGCCCTATTTCGCCTCTGTTGCGTCCGAGTATTTCATGGGCAGCGGGCTGATCGAAGAGGCGGCGGATGCGCAGGCGCAGGCGATGTGGTCTTGGTGCCTGACGGTGACGGGGTTGATCATCGGGTTGGGGGCACCGATCATGGGCGCCTTTGCCGATACCACGGGGCGGCGGTTGCCATGGATCATCGTGTTTTCAATGATTTACGTTCTGGGTGCCACGGCGATCTGGGGCATGCTGCCGGATGGATCGAACCTCTGGTGGGGGCTTTTTGCCTTTGGGTTTGGTTTCATCGGGGCGGAATACGCGCTGATCTTCATCAATTCGCAACTGCCCTCGCTCGGCGAGCCGGAGGAGGTGGGCGACATCTCGGGGTCCGGGTTTGCCTTTGGCTATCTGGGGGGGGTCCTGTCGCTGATGATCGTGCTGGCGCTCTTGGTCGAGCAGTCAAGTGGCAAGACCCTGATCGGGTTTGATCCGATCCTCGGGCTGGATGCCACGCAGCGCGAGGGGACGCGGGCCGTGGGGCCGTTCACGGCGCTGTGGTTCGTGGTGTTCATGGTGCCCTATTTTCTCTGGGTGCGGGATACGGGGCCACGGGGACCGGGTGGAGGTGTTGCCACAGCGCTTGGGACATTGCTAAAGACAATCAAGAGCTTACGCCACAGGCTGAGCCTGAGCACCTATCTCGGCTCGTCGATGTTCTACCGCGATGCGCTCAACGGGCTTTACGGTTTTGGCGGCACCTATGCGATCCTGGTGTTGAACTGGTCGATCACCTCTGTGGGCATTTTCGGGGTCATCGGGGCGATTGCCGGCGCGGTGTTTAGCTGGATTGGCGGCAAGGCGGACAAGCGGTTTGGCCCCAAGCCGGTGATCAAAGTGGCGATCTGGGCGCTGATGGGAGTCTGCATGATCGTGGTAGGCATGGATCGGAGCCAGATTTTTGGGATGCCGCTGGCGGAGGGGTCTAAGCTGCCGGATATGATCTTTTTCGGGTGTGGCGTGCTGATCGGTGGCTTTGGTGGGGTGTTGCAATCGGCCAGTCGGTCGCTGATGGTGCGGCATACTGATCCGGCTTTACCCACTGAAAACTTTGGACTTTATGGGCTATCTGGGCGGGCGACGGCATTTATGGCACCGGCGCTCATCGGCCTTGTGACCACGCTGAGCGGGTCGGCGCGCATCGGGGTTTCGCCGGTGATTTTGCTTTTTGTGATCGGCCTTGTTCTGTTACGCTGGGTCAAGGCGGAAGGGGACAGGGAAACATGGGTCGGATCGTCGTCATAAGTGCGCTGTTGCTAGGGCTTGCGGGCTGTATGCAATCCAAACCGGAGCCTGAGGCAAGCGGTGTCTTGTCCAGTCAGAGCATCCCCGCCGCGATGCAAGGTGTTCATGCCAAACAACTTTTCGGCGCGCAGCGCGGCGCGTCAGAGCATAGCCCGGCGGCATATGGCAGCTATGCCAAGGGCTGTCTGGCGGGCGGCGTCGCCCTGCCCGAGAGTGGACCCACCTGGCAGGCCATGCGCCTGAGCCGCAATCGCAATTGGGGACACCCGGAAACCATTGATCTGGTTCAGAAATTGTCGCGCGTCGCGGCGCAGCAGCCGGGGTGGAGCGGGCTCTACGTCGGGGATATCAGCCAGCCGCGGGGCGGTCCGATGCTGACAGGGCATGCCAGTCATCAGATGGGATTGGATGCCGATATATGGTTGAGACCGGCGGACAATCTGAATCTGAGTGCGACGCAGAGAGAAAATATCTCTTCTATTTCAATGCAGAAGGCGAATGGCGCCTATACCAACAGCCAATGGACCCGCGCCCATCACGAGATCGTAAAGGCCGCCGCCAAAGACCCGCGCACAGCCCGGATTTTCATTTTCCCGGGGGCCAAGGTGCAGATGTGCAAGGATGAACAGGGCGGTGATCGAGAGTGGTTGCGCAAGGTTCGGCCGTGGTATGGGCATCATTACCATTTCCATGTCAGGCTGAATTGTCCAAGCGGAGCAACGGGTTGCGTGCCACAAGAGCCGATGCCGCCGGGGGATGGCTGTGCCGAGGCGCAAGAGTGGGTGCGCAATATCCTGAACCCGCCACCGCCCGATCCCAATGCGCCCGCGCCCAAGCCCAAGCGCGAATTGACCATGGCTGATTTGCCGGGCCAGTGCGTTGCGGTGTTGCAGGCTGAATAAATCAGCATGATGCGAAAATTTTTGCGGGCACCACATGATTTTGTTTTGACAAGCACAAAATCTGTGGCAACCTGTGGATAAGTTCAACAAGCGAAAGGAGGTGGTCCAGTGTCTATAGAGGGATTGGAGCGAGGTGTCGGAACAGTTCGGGAGGGGATCGCCTGAGGCAGCCCTTGGGTGAAAACGGCCTGAATTGGTGCGCCTAACCGGCCCACCTCCGCGACTTCTAGAGGGCCGTTCCCAGATGGGACGGCCCTTTTGATTGGGCGGTTTGCCTGTGTAAGTTCTGTAAGCTTTGTAAGGGGATTTTGTAAGGTCGCGGGGCATTTTGGGGGCTCGTGACGATTAAATCGGCAGAGAGCCCCGGATCAGGTCCGGGGTGGGGATCTGCGGGGGCATGGCCTTGCCTCAAATCAGCGGCAAGATCAGCGCCACTTGCAGGCCGCCCGACGGCCGGTTGCGCAATTCGAGCCGTCCGCCTGACTGCTCGGCAAAGCCCTTGACCATCGAGAGGCCAAGACCCGAGCCCTCGCCCACCTGCTTGGTGGTAAAGAAAGGCTCTGTTATGCGGTCGATCATGGCGGGGGGCACGCCGGGGCCGGTATCCTCGATCAGGAAAGCCACCTCGCGCGCGTCGGGATTGTCCTGAGCCGAAAGCCGCAAAACGCCCCCCTCGGGGTGCATCGCATCGCGGGCATTGATAGCACAATTCAAGAGGGCTGTTTCCAGCAATTGACGGTCTGCGTGCAGGGTGAGATCGGGCAAGTTGCCCGAAAGAACGACGCGCACGGATTCAGGCAGCAGGCGGCGCAGTGAGAGGGCAAATTCCTCGAGAAAGGGGCCAAGGGCGATGTTGCTGCGGATCATCTGGGATTTGCGCGAAAAGGCCAGCAGTTGCCGCACCAGATGGGCAGCGCGGTCGCATCCGGTGCGGGCCTCATCCAGCATGGTTTCCCGCTCGGCCGGATCGGGCAATTCCGAAGCCAGATCGAGATTGCCGCGGATCACGGTCAGGATGTTGTTGAAGTCATGGGCGATGCCGCTGGTCAGTTGACCGACCGCACGCATTTTTTGCGATTGCACCTCGGCCTCTTGGGCGCTGCGCAGGGTGGCGCGGGTGCGCATCATCGAGAGATACGTCATCATGTAATAGGCATTGATGCCGAACCCGGCAAAGACGATGGCGATCTGATGGCTCTGGGTCTCGGTCTTTGCGACAAAGGCCAGCACGATGCCGATGACGCAGAATGTGATCAGGAGCGTGTCCCACATGGCCAGATAGGTCAGATCGGTGTGCCGGCTGAGATTGTAGAGGCCAAGGCCGATCAGCCCACAGATACCGATAAATTCGAACACCCGGGCATCGAGCGTGCTTAGATAAACGGTCATGGCTGCATACCAGCTTGAGATGATCATGCTGGCAAGAAAGAGCGCGCAATAGGTCGCGCGCCCTTTGGGCAGTTTTGGGGAGCGCAGGAAGAGAATGTAAATCCCGTTGAGGAGACTATAGCCAAAGCCCCATGCCAGCATGAGCGCCTGCCCCGTGCCGATCCAGAGCAGGACAGCGCCTCCGACGACGATGGCGTGGCGCGTGAGAATCTCGGTCACGGAGGTGGCGTCCGCGTGTCGGAGGATTTCGATCTGGCGGCGGTATTTAGCCGTGTCTGTCATGGCGGCCTATGGGGATGAAACGAAAGGCACGTCATAGGAGCATAGGCGAGAAGCCCCTTGCGACGCCACCCAAAGGTTACGGGGCGGGTGTGTCTTCGATGGGGCGCAAGCCGCTCTAACGGCTATATTTGATGAACGGGGTCACTGTGGCGATGCGATCGTAAAGTTGGCGCGCGGTTGTGTTGAACTCTTGCGTCATCCAATAGACCGCCGGGCGCCCATCGGCATCGGCGCAGGCATAGACCGCCTCGATCAGGGCGCGGCCAATGCCGATGCCGCGGGCCTCGGGGGCGGCGTAGAGATCCTGAAGATAGCAGACCTGTTCCACGCGCCAGTTATGGGCGTGATAGATGTAATGCACCAGACCCACGGCGCGGCCATCAAGGAGCGCGATCAGCCCGTTCTGATCCGGGTGATCGGGCGAGAGCAACCGGCCAAAGGTGGTGTCATAAACCGCTTCTGGCAGGGTGGTTTCGTAGAAATCGAGATACGCCCGCCAGAGATCGCCCCAAGCGGGGCGATCATCGGGCATAATCGGGCGGATCTCCAATGCGGCGGTCATTCCGCCGCGACCGCCTGGGGATCAACGAGGGTGACGATATCCATCATGATGGTGTTCAGCTCGAAATCCTTGGGGGTATAGACCCGCGCCACGCCCATTTCGCGCAGGCGGCGGGCGTCATCCTCGGGGATGATGCCGCCGACGATCACCGGCACGTCGCCAAGCCCCGCCGCGCGCATGCGGTCCATCAGATCCTCG
>SWCD01009757.1_pt1 | contig 14017 bp, 8 predicted proteins | sample 4693011 | NCBI WGS metagenome assembly SWCD01 (sample SAMN10267278, study PRJNA491770) | bioreactor metagenome | isolation source: DHS bioreactor inoculated with marine | place: Japan: Omine Ridge, Nankai Trough | reverse complement strand
ATAATGCCGTACTCGCCCTTGGCCGCCTTGGTGGCACCCTTACGGTGGACCATCACCTTGCGGCCAAAATGGTTCTCCTGAGCCGCATAGTTATGGGCGATATTGATGATTGGCGCGAAATTGACATCCGGCACAACCTCAGCCACAGCCTCCTTGACCCGCTCCATCATCAGCTTACGGTTGGCCAGGGCAAAATCGACGCAATATTGCATCTCGGCCAGATAATCCCAGCCCTCGCCTACATCCAGCGGCAGGAAGGCAAGCTCCCACTTGCGCGGCACCTCACTCTTCCAACGCTCGTTAAGCTTCATGGCCAGATGGTTATAATGACGGGCCACCTGAAGACCGATATTACGGCTGCCGGAGTGGACCATCAGCCAGATATAACCGTCATCACCCTGCTGGATTTCGATAAAATGATTACCGCCGCCCAGGGTTCCGATCTGCTTGCGGGCCGCCTCAAAGAGGCTGACAATCTTGGATGCTTTGAGCTCCGAAACCTTGGTGAGATCCGGCATAAGCTCCAGCTTCTGGGCTGCCTTGTGATGCTCGAAACCTAAAGGAATGGTGGCCCTGATTCCGCGCCCCTCCTTATGAGAGCCGAGAATCTTCTTCAGCTGCTCGGTGTTAACCTCGGTAAGCGATGTCCGCACGGCGCACATTCCGCAGCCGATATCAACACCCACGGCATTAGGGATCACCACCTCCTCGGTGGCCAATACGCCGCCAATGGGCATTCCATAGCCCTGGTGGGCATCAGGCATGATAGCGACATGCTTATATGTAAAGGGTAGATTAGCCAAATTACGGGCCTGGGCCAAAGCACCCTCTTCAATGTCGGTAAGCCAGAGTTTGATCGGCTTTTTTTCTGTTCCAATTACCTGCTTCATAACAAACACCTTTTCTCTCAATGGTGAACGGCGGGCAGTGATAAACCGCGCTTGCTGTCTTCTTCGAACAAACCCAAACAGGCGTCTGGTCAAGATTGACTGCTCGTGTGGGGCAGGGCCGGAGCCGTAGAGCTTGTTTGCCTCTGGCAAGGCTGTTGCCACCCGCATTGCTCTTGCTGCAAATCGTGCTCTGGGATGCCGATCCTGCCGCAAGACACTCTCCGCGGCGGCATGGGCTTTTTTCTCTCTTTAGAACCCCATTGCCCCAAGAGTACCATGTCACTATCACTGCTCCACCGTCCACTTTTTTATAAAGATCCGTGAAAGGGATCGGTGGGGTTACCCCCAAATGGTGCAGGACTTGAACCTGCGACTGCCACCTCCTTAGGGTGGTGCTCTACCACTGAGCTAACCAGGACAATCAGCCAGGCATGTTAGACCCCATGTCCGGAACAAAGCTCCTCAACCAGAATATCTCTTGGAGGAGTTTGCCGCTGGCCATGCCATGTCGATTGTGATTTCTGTAAATTGCAGCAGCTATGCCAAAGTTTTTTTCTTTGTCACAAAAAAATACAAGCTACTGATATTAATGAATATATTTTAAAAAAATAACGATTTCACCTTTCCTTCCTAGTCTTCACTTGCAAAAATTACTAGAATATTTTCTAGTTTTTATTATTTTATCGAATTACATCCTCCCAATGAGCACTCCTCAATGCTGCTATGAAAAAAACCGTGGTCATCGGCCTACTCGGCTCCACCCTTGACAACACCGGCAAGGGCCCGGCCCGCTGGGAACGCTGGCGGCCCACCATCTCTCTCTGTCAGCATGAGGAGTTGCTCATTGATCGTCTCGACCTCCTCTACCAACCTGATTTTGCCCCCCTGCTCAAAAGAACCATCAAGGACATCAAACAGGTATCGCCCGAAACCGAGATTGTCCCCCATGCCGTCGACTTTAAAAACCCCTGGGATTTTGAAGAGGTCTTTGCCGGACTGCACGATTTTGCCCTGGATTATTCCTTTGACCAGGACGACGACTACCTGATCCATATTTCCACCGGCACCCATGTTGCTCAAATCTGTCTCTTCCTGCTCACCGAGAGCCGCTATTTCCCGGCCCGCCTGATCCAGAGCGGCCCAAGCCACGGAAGAACCAGCCAGTCTCAGGGCAGCTACGCCATCATCGATCTTGACCTGTCGCGCTACGACCGCATTGCCAGTCGCTTTCAAGAGGAGTGGCGAGACGACATCTCCTTTCTTAAGTCCGGAATCGAAACGCGTAATGCAGCCTTTAACCAACTCATCGAACAGATCGAAAAGGTAGCAGCCCATTCGGTGGATCCCATCCTGCTCACCGGCCCCACTGGCGCCGGCAAGTCGCAACTGGCCAGAAGAATATACGAGCTTAAAAAAAGCAGGCGGCGCATTGAGGGCAGCTTTGTCGAGGTAAACTGTGCCACCCTGCGTGGCGATAGCGCCATGTCCAATCTCTTTGGCCACATCAAGGGCTCGTACACCGGTGCCACATCTGATCGGCCCGGCCTGCTGCGTACTGCTGACAAGGGCCTGCTTTTCCTTGACGAGGTGGGCGAACTGGGTGTTGATGAACAGGCCATGCTACTGCGGGCTATCGAAGAAAAACGATTCCTGCCGGTGGGTGCCGACCAGGAGGTATCCAGCGATTTTCAGTTGATCTGCGGCACCAATAAAGATCTCTTTGCTGAGTGTAACAAAGGAAACTTCCGTTCCGATCTGCTGGCCCGCCTTAACCTATGGACCTTTGAGATGCCCGGTCTTACCGAGCGCCTTGAGGATATCGAACCCAACCTTGATTTCGAACTTGCACGATTCAGCAGCCGTACCGGCTCCAGGGTGAGCATCAACAAAGAGGCGCGTCAGGCATTCCTGCAATTTGCCACCTCAAGCCAGGCTCGCTGGTCGGGCAATTTCAGGGATTTGAGCGGTGCCGTCACCAGAATGGCGACCCTGGCCCCCAAGGGACGAATCACAACCATGGAGGTGAAAAATGAAGCGAGCCAGCTTGTCAGTCGTTGGCAGAGCGACCTCGATAGTGATGGAGACGAAATCGTCAAAGAGATTCTGGGCAGCAAGGCTGCAGCCCAGCTTGACCTCTTTGACCGGCTTCAACTTGGTCAGGTTTTACAAATCTGCCGCAAATCAGCAAACCTGTCCGAGGCAGGCCGCACCCTGTTTCAGGCTTCCCGCCTAAAGAAAAAAAACACAAACGACGCCGACCGACTGAGCAAGTATCTCGCTAAATTTAACCTGGCTTGGCACCAAACGAGAAAGTAGTCGAACTCCCCTTTTGCTTTGACTCACACCTTCAAAAGGACAAATTGTCACACAAAAACATTTCCCTTACCTCTCATTACGGCTACAGTAAGTCATGCAGCAAAAAAGACTTAACTACAGCCTGATAGCCTCAAAAAACCGACTAACAACTCGGAATAACCAGCGATTGCTGGTTTTTCTCAGCACGATCTTGAGTGTCTGCCTTGCTCCTGTTTGCGCCCAGGCAAAACTCACAGGACCTTGCTCCAACTGCCACACCATGCACAACAGCCAGGATGGTGGAAACATGGCCACTTTTGGCGGCGAAACCGGACCCAACAAGAGTCTTACAAGAGGAAGCTGCCTGGGGTGCCACGGCCAAGATATAAACACAGGCTCACGAATTGTTGATTTTGGTGGCAGCAAGATCCCTCAGGTACTCCACAGTGACAGCAAGGATTTAGCAGGTGGCAATTTTCGTTACATCCTCCAAGATGCTGACAACAGGGGCCATAACGTTAATGAACTCGGCAACAATGATGACGTCTTACTCGTGCCACCGGGACAAATTCATGATCATGGAATCAGGAACACCTCCTTTTCCTGCGCCGGAGACAATGGCTGCCACGGATACCGAAACAGTATCTATGACAGCTTTGGCTCACTCAAAGGTGCCCACCACGATAATGTTGATGGCCAACTCTTAACAGCGGACACCATAGCGAATAGCTATAGATTTTTATACGGCGTAAAGGGCTATGAGAATGACACAAGTGAAGCTGACAGATGGCAGAATGCGAGCAGCACCAGCCATAACGAATACTTTGGCGCTTCCATGCCCACAGATGCTACTGCAGCAGACTGCGGAGCCTGCCACAGCTCAATATGGGTAAATAATTCCACCGTAACTGTAACCAGACCTTCAAGCCAAACGATCAGTGGTTTCTGCTCCACATGTCATGGCAATTTCCACATGATAGCTGGCATTGGTGGTGATTATGTCTCGCCCTTCATCAGGCACCCGTCTGACATCAAAATCAACACCAAGGGCCTAAACAGCGAATATGCTGGTTATACCACCTATAATGAGAATGTCCCGGTTGGCAGACTCACAGTCCCAGCAAGTGCCGACAGCCTTGTTGACCCGGCAGACGCTTCGGTCACCTGTCTCTCCTGCCACACAGCCCATGCCAGCAATTACCCCGACATGCTGCGCTGGGATTACACCACCATGATCGCAGAAACAAACGACCCGCAATATAAGGACACCGGCTGCTTTATCTGCCACACCACAAAAGATTCCGACTAGAGATCAATTACAGAATTTAAGCAAATAAGCTTTCGCCGCCCTGACTATTCACCAAAATAATAGTGGGCACCTGCTCAACAAAAGTTTTATTGGAGGCATGCCAGGCATCCTCCTCACCCTCTTCAGGCAACTCAAAACCAAGAATAGCGCAACACGAGTCGGCTGAATGCTCATGAAGCACCTCGGCAAAAGGCTTGTCGCTAAAAATCGTATGGGCCTTGGCATCCACCCGGGCGCGGTCAATGAGCTGCTGCAACCCTTCCATGGCCGGCTGCAAACCTTCCTCGCTTTCCACAAGGCGTAAAACCCTGATTTTTACCCCATGCCATTGCCAGTTCTCTGTAAGCAGATAGGCTAAAAGAAGCATGAGCCCTCCGTTTTTCTGGCCCCGCCACCAGACATCAATCCGTTTCTTTCTTCTGAAAATGTCGCGGGGATGAACTTCCGTGTTCAAAAGCACAAGGCTCATATCAAGACTTGCAGCTGTCCGCAGCCCCGACACATAGCCCTTTGTCCTTGCAAGGGGATGAGACCAGCCGAATACAGCCAAATTTGGATGGATAGGACCTGTTGCTGTTGACTGCAGAAGCATGGAGATACCCTGGTCCATATCATCCGCCATAACCACCAGAGGAAAGGCTTCAAAGTTCTGGTCATGACAGAATTTGGTGAGCTGGTGGATAGCGGACCGCCGACGCGATACCAAATCATGAAAATCACCGATCAGCACATTTGCCAGATAAACCAGGCCCCTTCCTGCCTCAAACCAACAGGAAAAAATAATAAGATCCTCGCGTTCAGAGGGCTGGCCGGAAAAAATGAGCACCGTGGGCCGCCAGTTTTTTGAGTCATCCGGAAGGCGGTGGAGTTTATAGAGATTATTCCTGATGTGGTGGAATAAAAATCCCCGCCGGGCATCGCCAAAAACCGTGCGCAACTGCTTTGTACGCAGATACCAAAGAAAGGCAATGATGATTGCCAGCGCTGCCAGGGCCGCCAGCCAATTGACCAAGAAACAGGCAACAATGGCGCCAATTCCTCCGGCCAGGGCAATGGACCAGTGAAAGAACCTGAACTTGGGACGAAAGGAGGGGTTGTCACTAAAATCCTCGATAAAAGCGGCAAGATTGATCATGCCGTAGGTATAAAGGAAGAACATGGTGATAATAGCAGCCACGGCATTAAGGGCACCGCCCGATGACGAGTTTCCCGCCCATAATAAAACAACAAGAGTGATGAGAGCTGACACCACCAAGGCCCGACGCGGCTCGTCTCCCTTGGCAGACCCTCGCGCAAAGGGCCGTAAGAAACCGAGAAGCCGGTCGCGGGAAACAGCCTGCAAAACGCGAGGGGCACCGAGGTAGCTGCTTAATGCACTGGAAATAGTAGCAGCAAACACCCCCATGGCCACCACAATGCCCCAACCAAACAAAGCATGATCACGCAGCACACCAAAAGGAGAGCCAATCAACATTTCCCTACTATAGGCGCCGCCGGAAATGACGATCTGACAAAAATAGACCACAAAGCCCACAGTCACAGCCGCCAAAGTCCCTCGCGGAATTGAGCGCCCCGGATCTTTAAGGTCGCCGGACATATTCACCCCGGCATCAATACCGGTCACAGCCGGAAAATAAATGGCAAAGATCATCCAGAAGGAGTATCCCGGCGTGCTACCCCGAGCCAAAGACTGCGGCCCAAGGTTACTCATAAACTGCTCAAGGCTGAAAAGCCGCAAGCCACCGACCATAAAAGTCAAAATGGCAGCAAAAAGAAAAAACATAATCAGGTACTGGGCCTTAATGGCCAACCCAGCGCCGAAAAAGGCAATCAAAAAAAGGATGAAAGCCGTAATCAATGTGATACGAAGAAAGAAGGGTTCCAATTCTGGATAAACCAGCACCAAGGCCTCTGTAAAACCGAGGATATAAAAGGGCACGGACAGGGCCAGGGCAAAAAAGAGGGCAATACCGATAGCACCGCCAAATTCGACACCCAACACCCGCGAAATAAGGAAATAGGAGCCGCCGCCCCGCATCTCCATATTGGTACTCACCGCAGCAATGGAAAAGGAGGTGGTCAGAGTAATAAGTTTAGCCAGCACCAGAATGACAAGGGCATACAGAATACCGGCATGCCCCACCACAAAATTGGCGCGCATGAACATAATAACGCCAAGAATGGTAAGGATTGCCGGAGTGAAAACACCACCAAAAGTACCAAACTTATTTTTTTCTTTCTCTTGATCAGGCACGGTACGTTGCTATTTCAGCCCTCTTGCCTCAGGTGATTAAACCAAAGATTATAAACAACAATCCCTTGGGGAGGAGAAGTAAACGCTTTGGCAATCATACTATTGTTTCCCATGGGTGATGTCTATCATCAAAAAAGCAGCGCCATTGCTTTAGCAACGCGCTGCTTAAAAAATGATAACGCCTGGAAGGCGCTTACAGAGATTTTCTAGGCTGAATACTCGGCATCACCCCAGGCGAGAATGGGTAAAAAGACAATACCCAACAAGGCAATTCCAATCCCAAAGAGCGCATCCTTGCCAAACTTCTTGGCAAAGGCAATACAGGCAATCACTCCGAATATTATATTCACAAGAGGAATCAGCATAAGCAGAATCCACCAGGCTGGTTTCTCAGCAATAACGAGAAAAATATAGATGTTGTAGAAGGGGACCAAACAGGCCCAGCCCGGCTGGCCGGCCTTGTCAAAGACCTTCCAGGTGGCCATGATCATCACAATAATAATTGCCAGTTGAAAAAGCAGAACTACTATTCCGCTGCCGCCGCTACCATCTTCCATAATATCTCTCCTTGCAGAAGTTAACTAAGTATGGATGCCTGCCCCAATGGCAGGTAGTTGAACTCAAAGTCTACGGAAAGCATCTATTCTTTGTCAAGCTATATGGACTTTTCTAAAAGCTTGTGCGTGGAGGCAAAAGAAAACCCCGAAAGCCTAAGAAGGCCTCGAGGTTTAAACTTTTCCGGAACATACCGGACTATGAAATGGTGGAGGTGGGGGGAATTTAAACCCCCTTCCGAAATTACTCTGATTTCTTTGTTGGGTCAATGGGCGAAACTTAAGTGCTTATCGTGCTTGATCTCCACCGAGACTAGGAGATTTCAGCACTATCAGGTGTTTAGTTTCGCCCATTGACCCACCCAAGAAATCAGAGGCTATCCCGCTAGTCGATGTTCAATCCCCGTCCGCAGGAATAACGAGGAAGAACAGTGGCTTATTTATGCTGCCACAGCATATGCATAGTCATCTGCGACTATTTTAATAAATCTATCAATGTTTACGAGAAAGATAGAATTCTCGACATGCAACCTGAGCTTATATATCCCCGTCGAACCCGTTTCACCCCCTTATTGTCTTTCTTTAAAGATAACTGGAAACCACTTTTAGTTCCATGGCCACTAAGATAAATCGTTCATGCCCATTAAGCAAACCATTTTCCTGCGGGAATCTCCCTGCTTTAGTCTAAGTGGGTTGTTTTACTTTGACATGGGGCCTTGCTTTATTTTACCCTGAAAGGTGGACAATAGATAAACCCCAAAAAACGCCAAAATAAAGAGAAAACTACTGGATCATCGCCCTGTGAATTTCGTATCTAGAATCTTATTATTATCCAGGGCATGCCTCGTTTTTCTCCTGCCGTTTTTTGCCGCCACTCTTCTCTGGTGCTCTCCAGCCTACGCTCAATCCCCGCAACTTTCTTCCGACTCTTCCCAGGCAGAAGCCAATTTTCAAACGGTTAAACTGGGTGGTAAAGAGCAAAACGTCTTCCGGACAACCCTCCTTGCAGGGCTTTGCCTGCTGGCTCTTCTTATTGCTCTTCACCTCTGGCATCGGCGCCAGTTGGCCAAAGAAAAAGCCCGCAACCAGCGGCTTGAAGATGAACTGGCCCTTGCCTGGCAAACCCTTAACACCGTTCCTGTTAACATTTTCTGGTACGATGAAAACTTTAAACTTGCCATGGTAAATGAGGCATCATGCCGAGCAACAGGTCTCTCCAGACCAGAGCTTCTCACAAAAAATATCTCCTTTTTTGATGAAGATTTTCCAACCGACGAAGAGGGGAGAAAAAAGGCCTGGGAGCGGATAAAAAAACAGGGCCATTTCAGCCATTACGGCCACCTATGCAATGCCGATGGCATCTGTCATCCCACCGAAGAGCACGTCTCCTTCCTGTCATCCCCTGTTGGGGATCATATCGTCATCATCTCGGAAGATATCAGCGAGCAGTTCAAGCAGGAAAAAAAGCTCAAGAAAAATGCTGCCGAGCTGAGCAAGGCCAAAGACATGGCGGAAACAGCCAGCCGCCTTAAAAGCGAATTTCTCTCCAATATGTCCCACGAAATCCGCACCCCGATGAATGCCATCATCGGCTACAGTGAAATGCTTACCCTGGCTAATCTCACCGACAGGGAAAAAGAGTATGTTCGTACCATTATTAAGAGTGGCAAAGATCTAATTGTCATCATTAACGATATTCTTGATCTGTCGAAAATCGAGGCAGGCCGTCTTAAAATTCAAAACCAGTCTGTTGACACGGCTTCATTTTTCCACAATATCAGTAGAATGTTTACCGAGAGGGCCAAGGCGAAAAATATCGACCTTCAGATCGATATCTCCCCAGGCATTCCCACCTCAGTCATTTTTGATGAAACTCGTCTGCGGCAGATTATCTTCAACCTTTTAGGGAATGCTATTTCATTTACTGATGAGGGGGGCGTGACCCTTCGCGTAGAGCATCAGGCAGCAGACAATAACACCATCAATTTGAAAATTGCTGTTGAAGATACGGGTATCGGCATTGCTCCCGCCGACCAAAAAAGACTTTTTGAGCCTTTTCATAAAATAAGCTCTGTGGCAGCCAGAAATACAGGCAGTACCGGCCTTGGCCTGCCTCTCAGCCAGCGCCTTGTTGCCCTGATGGGCGGCACAATGACTTTAAAGAGCACTTCAGGGGAAGGCAGCATCTTTGAAATCAATCTCCCTGGCATAGAGCTGACAACGCATATTCCCGCTTCTTCCAACAATCGTTCTTATAGCCGTGTGTCGTTTCATGAAGGACGGGTTATGGTGGTGGATGATAACAAAATAAATTGTCAGCTAATCAAAGATTTCTTCAGAAAAACCCCGGTAACAATAGTATCTGCAGAAAACGGCAAGGCTGCTCTTGATATTTTGGCAGACGAAAAGCCGGATCTCATCCTCATGGATCTCAAAATGCCAGTCATGGATGGCTACGAAGCCACAGAAAAAATCAAGAATGACTCCGAGCTTGCCAACATTCCGATCATTGCTGTTTCAGCTTCAGTTCTTGATTTTAACGATGAGGATTCTCTTTTTGACGGCTACCTCAACAAGCCATTTCAAATTCGCGACCTGGAAAAAGAAATGGCCCGCTTTTTGGCATCACAAGATGAAGTGGCCACGCCAAACAATCAAGACACTTCTGACAAAAATGCGCCCGCTCCTATTATCAGCAAAACCATCGCTAAAAAACTTCAAGAGATTCTCGCAGGCTATGACAAGAAAAGCGGCAACATCAGTGATGCCTCACGGCTGGGGAAAGAAGTTGAACAATTAGGTAAAACAGAAGACCACAAAGAGCTGACCAAACTGGGCAAGAAACTCCGGATCAGCGCAGATAGATTTAAGATTTTAGAAGTCGAGCAACTCCAGGATGAGTTGCAAAAATATATTCAGGTATAAACGCCATGAGAAACGAACGCCCCCTGGTATTCATTGTTGATGATGTTGCTGAAAACATCCAGGTTGCCCTCAGCCATTTAAGTCAGCTTGACTGCGATTTTGCCTATGCCACCAGTGGAGAGCAGGCCCTGGAACGCATCTGGACTGCCCGGCCCCAGCTCATCTTGATGGATGTTGTTATGCCGGGCATTGACGGCTACGACACTGTTAAAGCTCTTAAGAAGGAAAAAATCACGGCCTCAATTCCGGTGATATTCCTCACTGCCAGGAATGAGCCAGAAGATATTGCCATGGGTTTTGATGCCGGCGGCGTCGATTATATCACCAAACCCTTTTCCGGTCAGGAACTCCGGGCCCGGGTTGCCACCAGGCTGGAACTTGCAGCCTACAGAAACAGGCTCGAAGAGCAAGTGGCAGACCGAACCAAGGAAACAGAGCTGCTCAAAGATGTTGTTATTGAGGCCATGGGCGAACTTGCTGAGTATCGCGACCCGGAAACAGGCAGCCATATTAAACGGACCCAGCATTATGTCCAGGCCTTGGCGCAAAAACTGAGCAACCTCGACCGATTTAAGAGCCAGCTCCCACCTGATCTTGTCAGGCTTCTCTTTAAGTCTGCACCGCTTCACGATATCGGCAAGGTGGCTATCCGGGACGACATCCTTCTCAAGCCTGGCAAGCTCACCAGTGAAGAATTTGAAACAATGAAAAAACACACCACCTATGGTGAAGAGGTCATCAAAAAACTGGAAAAAACGGTGGGCGCCACATCCTTCCTCCTCTATGCCAAAGAGATCGCTGGTAGCCACCATGAGAGATACGACGGCAACGGCTACCCACGCGGTCTGATGGGGGAAGAGACGCCCCTCTCAGGCCGCATCATGGCCATTGCCGATGTCTACGACGCCCTGATCAGTAAACGGGTATATAAAGACGCTTACAGCCATGCGGAAGCACTGGACATCATGGGCAAAGAAAAGGGTACCCATTTTGACCCTCACATCTTCGAAGCCTTTTATGATATCAACGGAGAATTTCAAAAGATTGCCGACCGTTTTCACGATTAAAGCATTTTGATGGGAACAACACACCTTTGTTATCTGAAATCCTTACGGATGCGATCCATCTCCCGGGTCGCCTCTTTCTTCTTTAAGGTCTGGCGTTTGTCGTATTGGGTTTTACCTTTGGCAAGCCCCAACTCCAGCTTAACCTTGCCATTGCCCGTGAAATAAATCTTGAGAGGAATGAGGGAAAAACCCTTCTCCTGGGTCTTACCGATGAGCTTATCGATCTCCCTCTTATGAAGAAGAAGCTTGCGAACCCGGAGGGGGTCCGGCGAGGCGTGGGTGGCGTATTTATAGGGTGAGATGTGCATATTATGGACCCACACCTCACCATTTTTTATGCGGGCATAGCTATCGCGCAGATTGGCCCGGCCAGCCCGCAGGGATTTTACCTCGGGCCCCACCAGGACAATGCCTGCCTCAATCTTTTTATCTATATGATAGTCGTGAAACGCCTTTTTATTCTTGGCGACGATCTTGATGCTCATTTCACTGCTTCCTTGTCAAAAAAACTGTTTACTCCCTATACCCACAAAGACGAAAAAGGGCACGAAGTAAACAAAATGTTCTTCGTGCCCTTTGTGCTACTATCTTCTGCCGTTTACCGGCAACTTCTTATCCTGTCCCTGTTACTCGCACAGCCTCGGCAAGAGTTGTAACACCTCGTCGCACCTTGTCCCAGGCGTCTTCCTTGAGGGTGGTCATACCCTCTGCTGTGGCCACCTTCTGAATCTCCGAGGCTGGTGCTCCCTTGGCCACCTGCGCTTTAATGGCATCCGACATTGGGAAAATCTCAAAAATACCACACCGGCCATAATAGCCGGTGCCGCGACATTTACGACATCCCTTACCTTGAAAAAGGGTCATCTCGGGAACATCTGGTAAAGGAAATCCAAAACCCTGGAGACTTGTTATCGGCATGACCACCTCTTCCTTGCAATCAAGACAGATGGTGCGCACCAAACGCTGGGCCATGGCGCCCAGCATGGTGGAGCTTACCAGGAAGGGTTGAACGCCCAGCTCAACCAGGCGGGTAATGGAGGTCACGGCATCGTTTGTGTGCAGAGTTGAAAAGACCAGGTGGCCGGTGAGGGCAGCCTGGGAGGCATGAGCTGCGGTTTCATAGTCGCGAATCTCACCAATCATGATGATGTCAGGATCCTGGCGGAGGATATTGCGCAGGATGGTGGAAAAGGTGACATCAATCTGATTCTGGACCGCTATCTGGTTGAATTCCTCATAGACCATTTCCACTGGATCTTCCACTGTGGTGATATTGATCTCCGGGTTGGAAACATGGTGGAGAGTGGAGTAGAGGGTGGTTGATTTACCCGAACCTGTTGGACCTGTAACCAGGACAATGCCATGGGGCGCTTCAACAAAAGACTTATAGACAGCGAGATCACGTTCGTTAAAGCCGATATCTTCAATATCCTGGAAAAGCACTTCGGAATTCAAGATTCTCAGAACTGCCTTTTCACCAAAAGAGACTGGAACGGTGGAGACACGAATCTCAGCCTCCTGACTATGGTGTTGCACTTTTATACGACCATCCTGGGGCCGCCTCTTTTCAGCAATATCAAGACGAGACAGATATTTGATACGGCTAACCATGGCCGCATGAATCACCTTGGGTAACTCGTAAATGGTATGCAAAACTCCGTCAATACGAAAACGGACCAGGCATTTCTCTCGTTTCGGCTCAATATGGATATCAGAGGCCCGCTCGTCAAAGGCGTAGTTAAACATATGGTTTACAGCTGCCTTAATATTCTTATCTGAAGAGCTAATCTCCTTGGCCGAGCCGATTTTCACCAGTTGTTCGAGGTTGCTGATGTCAACACTTGGACCGCCTAAGTGAACCTCAGCTGCAGAAATGGAACTCTGGAAACCAAAAAATTCGGCCAGAATGCGACTAATCTCACTCTTCATGGCCATGTGAGGATTTATCCGCACCTGGTTGGCCCGGGTAATGTCTTCTAGAATGGCTAGCTCGCCAGGCTCATAAATCGCCATCTCAAGGACACCGTTTCGGATTTCAAAAGGCACCAAAAGATGACGCATGGCAAAGTTCTGGGGGATGGTCTTGGTAACCACCTCCATATCAAGTTCAAGGGGGTCGAGCTTTTTGAAGGGCAGATTCTTATCAGCTGCCACGGTGCGGATTATCTCTTCTTCAGAAAGAAATTCACCATCACGACCAGGGATTTCAAGATTAAAGGAGATAATGACATCAACTAAGTCCAGGCGTTGTTCATTTCTATCAACACCCTGATCACGCAGCTTATGGCTCAGGTTCTGGCGCTGCAATTCTTTTTTCAACGAAATCATCTTGCGTTGTTCAACGCTGATGAGTTTGTGGCGAAAGAGAAGGGGGAGCAGATATTGTTCGTCGTTAAGAAGCTGCATGGTGATCTTTTTCAGGCATCAGATGGATAAAAAGTGGAAACGCCGTTTCAATATTGAGGCTGATTTAGTATATAGATGTTTTAACTTATTAGGAAGAAAGTCACAAAGAACTAATTACTTATTTTCCTTGGATTTTTGGTTTTTGGGCCGCCCCGAAGACGCTGTCAACGGCCCACTTTTTTATAAATTGCTCTCTACCGACGCAGTTCAGAAATGAGGCATTTTGTTCGAGTTCAAGGAACAGCCTTCATGAAAAAGCGCAGCATATGACAATATGTGAGCATTTTGAATGGAGGCTGTGACGCAGAAATCGGGCA
>SWCD01012048.1_pt1 | contig 14043 bp, 14 predicted proteins | sample 4693011 | NCBI WGS metagenome assembly SWCD01 (sample SAMN10267278, study PRJNA491770) | bioreactor metagenome | isolation source: DHS bioreactor inoculated with marine | place: Japan: Omine Ridge, Nankai Trough | reverse complement strand
GACGAAAGCACAATCTTTGCAGGTAACTTCAATAACCTGTTGATTGGTATGCGCTCGGACATTCGGGTCGAACTGCTGAAAACCACCGACTATGCAGATAACCTGCAATACACATTCGTTACTCACATGAGGGCAGACATGGCAGTGCAACACGCTGGCTCGTTCCACACAGTGACAGGCGTACAAGGTTAGAGCTCCCGCTCTATGGAGCCCCTGCCGTTAGCGAGAGCCACAGCAATGTGTAGCGGCAGGGGTATTAACATCGCACCCGCGCTCCGCGCATAGACCTGCGGGCCCCGTCACATTTTTACGAGACCAGAATTGAGGTTAATAATGACCAAAGGCAGAAAAGCAGCCCCAACGCACCTAAAGGCACTACGTGGCACATTGCGGGCGCGCGATAATCAAAACCCGCCACAAGCATCCACTGGCATTCCTATGCCGCCTGATTGGCTTTCAGATAGGGCCAGCGAGATATTCCACGCACTCTGTGCAAAGCTTCTTGGCATGGGGGTTTTATCACCAGACCATGTTGACGCGCTTTCATTATTAGCAAGTCGAATAGAAGAAGTGGAAATACTCACAATAGCCTTAGAAGATGGTGGGCGCACTTACCAAACAGAAACCCGTGACGGGTCAGTTATGCATCGTTCCCGGCCAGAGGTAGGACAAAGGAATGAAGCAATGCGACACGCTCAATCATTGTTATCTGATTTCGGTTTAAATCCGTCAGCAATGTCGAAAGTGAGCGTTTCAAAGCCCGAAAGAGAAAACCCGTTTGCAGCACTGGATCGTAAAGCTAGAGCTTGTCGAGTTGAAGGCGCCTAAAACGAAGATTTTTCGTTCTATCTTATGAGCGAAGTTACTCAGAAAACTTGACGATGTCTCCACCTTCAAATGCAACCATATTCATAATAACTTCAATACTACCTGAATTATTTGTGACCATCGGTAATAGCTTATCGTAAGGCTCACCTGTACTGAACTGATTATCTTCAAAATAGTAAAACATCTTTGATGTGGAGGTCTTTCCGGGGGATACTGGTTCATCCAGTTCGCCTGAGAATACATATTTCACGTCGCCGAATGCATTAAGAAATTTCGCAGTAAACTTTACTCCAACAATCCGCTTATCGCCTATATTTTTGTACATAGGCATAAACCGGATTCGCTTACGCCCATATTTAGCTTCATGATAGGTGAAAAAATGCTCCCTATACTCCACAAAATCAGAGTCCGTCTGCTTACCAGCATCAACAAACGCATATGTTCCGTCATCTCTCAGGTCAACTAACCGACCATCAGATGTCTGTACAACTTCAGCAAAGGTTGAGCTCCCAGATAAAATAATGGCAAGTGAACTAAGGAATAAGTACTTCAAAATTTCTTCCGATATGTGTTTTCCATCAGTATACACAACAAATGTATACACATCAAAAGTTTGATAGCAATCCTGCTTACTTTTATAATTGAGTTGATTATTGCCAGAGAAACCCGCTTTGTCCGCATAGCTGCCATTGGGCTTCCCTTCATTACAGTAACCTGAATCATTAGAGGTAGGTCGTTTCTTGCCTCGTTTCCATACCTTCCTATAGCACTCCCTAAAATGTGCATAATCACGCTTTTATTGCGTTTCGTATACTTGAGCCATTATTTGTGCTAACCTTACCTAGGGTAAACTTTTAAAGGGAGTGGTAAAATGTCAAATACCAGATACCAAGATACAACCGTTAACCAATTTCGCAGAAAAACATTATTATCAGGTGCAGCATTCCTTGCGGTGTATGTTTCAGCTCCAGCCAGTTTCGCTAGCGGTGGTGGTGGCGGTGGTGACGGTGGCGAGCGAGACAACTATACTTATTCTGTGCCCAAGCTAGAATCAAAATATACCCAAAAAGAATTCACTCAACTTAGCAAAAAAGAAATTAGCCAATTTTGGGGACTGTCTGGCAAAAATAAAAGGGGCGGTAAGACCGTTTTGATTGACGGTTTTTCAGAGCCTATGACCAGCCGACTGGTTGATATGATATATTATGACCGTTCATCGACGAAACGACTGATCCGCGACATGGGCAAAATCAAGGACACCGAAGCCCGCAAAAAGCGCCTGAGCGAAGAAGTGAAAAAAATCAATAAGCGTATAGCTGATCTTGAAGCTGCGCTTGAAAGAGCACAAAAGAAAAACTTCCGACGTGCCGTTAATGAAACCAAATATCGCATCCGAGATGCCAAAGGATATCTGAAAGCCGTAAAGGTTTGGGAACAATACCCACATGAAGGCACGCGATAACAATTGATACGTCTGATTGCAGAGAACTGAATCATTAGAGGCAGGACAATTCCCGTCTCAATTCTGGCCCCGTAAATATGTGGCGGGGTGCGTCGAGTGCTAGGAACCCATTGAAAGGGATTGGACTACCCCCTGTGGGCCGTCCGTGCGTCGTTACGCTGCCTGAAAGTCCCTTGTGTAGTAGTGTAGCTTTAGGCAGTATGTCAGCATATTAAGGCGGTGTATTATGCAAGACCAATCAACGGGAACGCTGGTAGTATTACTAAGCGTTTACTTTATCCTGTCTAACGTCAGCACTTGTGGAACAAAATTGAGTGTTTGAATAAGGGAGGATTTCTGGTTCATCTAAACTATTAGGAGTTAAAGATGAATAAGAAATCCGGAAGCAGCAAAGCGGCTGCTAATAAATTGGTGAAGAACATTCGCCGTAAGGCGAGACAAACCTATTCCGCCGAAGAAAAGATCCGCATTGTTTTAGCTGGGTTACGTGGCGAAGAAAGTATCTCTGCTTTGTGTCGCCGAGAGGGCATTGCAGAAAGCCTGTATTACAGTTGGTCCAAGGAATTTCTTGAAGCTGGAAAACGGCGTTTGTCAGGGGACACCGCGCGTCAGGCAACATCGCCTGAAGTGAAGGACTTACGTTCAGAGTCGTTGGCTTTAAAAGAATGCGTTGCGGACCTAACACTGGAAAACCGTCTTCTCAAAAAAAGCATGACAGGCAATGGGGAGTACGAGGAATGAGATACCCTGCATCTGAAAAGTTGGAGATTATCCGCACAGTTGAGGCGTCGCATTTACCAACCAAGAAAACGCTGGATATGTTGTGTATTCCCCGCACCACGTTTTACCGTTGGTATGATTTATATCTCGAGGGCGGGTTGGATGGTCTGGCAGATCGATCACCATGCCCTAGGTCTGTCTGGAACCGTATCCCAGAAGCAAAACGCGCTGACATGATTGAATTTGCTTTGGAACATGAAGCGCTGACGCCTAGAGAGTTGGCAATTAAATACACGGACGAGAAACGATATTTTATCTCTGAATCTTCAGTTTACCGCATTTTAAAGGCTGCCGACCTTATCACTGCGCCAAGCCACGTTACAATCAAAGCAGCGTCTGAGTTCCATGATAAAACTGTCCGCGTCAACGAGATGTGGCAAACGGACTTCACCTACTTCAAAATCATTGGTTGGGGTTGGTATTATCTAAGCACAATCTTGGATGATTACAGCCGCTATATCATTGCTTGGAAACTCTGCACGACAATGAAGGCAGGTGATGTAACCGACACATTGAAAATGGCCCTAGAAGCATCTGGGTGTGATCAGGCTGTCGTGCGTCACAAACCACGCCTGCTGAGTGATAACGGATCGTGCTACATCTCTGGTGAACTGGCTGATTGGTTAGGTGATAGAAGGATGGATCATGTTCGTGGTGCGCCATTCCATCCGCAAACGCAGGGTAAAATCGAACGTTGGCACCAGACGATGAAGAACCGTGTTCTGCTGGAGAATTACTATCTACCCGGCGATCTTGAACGCCAAATCGGCAGCTTTGTCGAATACTACAACAATCAGCGTTATCACGAGAGCTTAGATAACGTAACGCCTGCAGATGTTTACTTCGGGCGCGATAAAACAATCATCAGAGAAAGGAAAAAGATCAAACGAAGCACTATCAATCAACGTCGCTTGCAACACTTTAGGAAAGCGGCATAATCAAATCAACAATACGAACCAGAGCCTCCATTAATTTATAAGCTCAGCTGTTCCAATTTATCTGACGACGGACACTTGACCGACTTTTGCTCAACATCACGGCTACCGCTCTTTGAGCCACCGAAGCCCAGTCATGTTTGCATTTTTATGGTAACAATGGGCGGGAAGCAGACTTTCGCTGTACGCGAACCAACCACGGTCAGTTGGCGAAAAGCAGACTTTCCTAAAACTTAAATTTACAAGATTACTGGTGCGGCTAAAGCCAGCTTGGAATTGAAAGGGTCGTATCACATCATCAGTGATGCCGCCCTCCTTGCCGCTCCAACTCCTTCTGAATTTGGGATACATCAATTTCTGCCAATGGCTTATTCGATTTAATCGATAGTGCGGCGGCGATACCAGCCCCTTGTCCCGTCACTGCACAGCAGGCCATATTGCGTGTTGCGGCATGACTGTCGCGATCTCCGCCCGTTGCACGACCTGCTACCAAAAGATTATCTACTCCTTTGGGCAGTAAGTTTCGGTATGGCATTTGGAAATAACGCCCAGTAGTTGGCAATATTAGAATTCCGTAACCATCTATGAATTCTGGAAAAATTCCTATGCTATCTTCAAACCTACCTTGGTCACGGACATCCAGTGAAGTCATGTTGTATTGGCAATCCACTTTGCGTGTGTCTCGAATGCCGATGGACATGCCAAAGTTCCGAAGGCGAATACCATCACAGCCCGGCGTATATTGGCGCAGTGCTTCAATCGCTAACATGGCCTGCTTGCGGCCTTCAATTTCGAATTTTGTCAGGGAATCTGGATCGGTGCCGTCACATTCATCCATATGGATCAGATTCATATAGGTCAGTTCTCCGGTATCATGCACCGCACCCCATGTTCCTGCTATTGTGTTTAAATGCGCGGGGATAAGACCATCTTTGATTGCTTGCTCAAAGGGTTTCTTAAGAAACGGCGAGAACATATCATCCTCTTTGCCTGTCGTCTCAATATTCCATTCACCACCGCCGCCCCAATCTTTATAGGTTTGGGGGTCAGACTTAATACCCTCAACGAACTTGGTTTTATCCACGCCTGCGACGTGGAACATGACAGAAGCCGCCATCATGTCTTCCTTCGGTGTCTGTAATGTAGGCGCTCCTGCGCGTTGAACCACATCTGCGTCACCAGTTGCGTCAATAACGCGGCGCGCTAGGATTGCTTCGCGTCCGGCCTTTGACTCTGTAATGATCCCGACAATGGCATTGCCTTCCATGATAGGGGCCACGAATTGACGATGCAGCATCGGGCGTATGTTTGGCTCTTCCTCTACCAACCGATCCGCGACTAGCTTAAAGCCCTCAGAATCAATTTCATAAGATAAAGATTGGGACTCTGGCACCGCGGCGCCCATCTCTTTTGCACGCTCTTCGAACTCTCGACCGATACCATTAGACTCAACCGTTTCCTCGTGGCGATACCAGTGCATCCCTTCAACGCCAACGACCGTAAGGTTACCACCAAAGCAACCAAACCGTTCAACAAGCGTGACTTCCACACCAGCGCGTGCGGCAGCCAGTGCTGCAGGCAACCCACCTGGACCAGAGCCTACAACCAAAACATCTGTTCTGTGCACCACGTCAATTTCACGGGCAGGTTCTTGTATCGTTATTTTGTTCATCTAAGCACCTTATTCATCGATGTATCCAATTCCATTGGCATGTTAATATCATGTTTTACCTTTGCCAAACACTTGCGCCATTACCATTAAAACGGATGTGACCAAAACCATGATCGTCGAAATTGAAGCAATTGTTGGGTCGATTTGATCGCGTAATGCGTTGAACATATTGCGGGTCAGAGTTGCATTGTCTCCACCAGATATAAACAGGGCTACAACAACTTCGTCGAATGATGTCAGAAACGACAAAAGAGCGCTTGTTACAACGGCAAAGCGGATTTGCGGAAGTGTTATGGTTAAAAACGCTTTCCAGCGTGGTGCCCCTAGACTTCTGGCCGCCTCTTCCTGGTTCATATCATAGCCTTTTAGCGCTGCACCCGTGACAATCAAAACAAGAGGAAGCGCTAATACGGTGTGCGCCAATACAAGGCCCGTCATAGTATAAAGCAAGTTCAGTTTTACATATGCATAGAAAGATCCGATAGCGATAAGGATCAAAGGAACCATCATTGGGGTCAGCATTAATATAAAGGCAACCCGCACGAATGCAAACTTTGAAGCATGTAATCCATACGCGGCCAATACCCCCAATGGGGTTGCAACCAACATTGTAAAGATTGCGGCCTTAAACGAAGTGGCTGTCGCAGACATCCATTCGCTTGAACTAAAATAATGATTGTACCAGCGCATTGACCAGGTTTCCGGTGGGAACTCTAGATACTGAGAGTCTGAAAAAGACATAGGAATCACAATCAATGTCGGGATGACCAGCAATAGCATCGTCATAATTGAGAACACATACAGCCATAACCTCTGGCCGTGCGTGATCTGGGTATCGGAAGCGGGTCTGCTGAGGAAATTCAACATCAGTGTCCTCCCCCGACCATTTGTTCTAATTTTAAGAAACGAGAAGCAAACCACAAAACCGCTACTGTTAATAACAGTAGAACGACGCCCATAGCACTGGCGGCACCCCAGTTAACGAAGAGCTCAATGTTGGACGCGATTTTCATCGAAACCATGATGACCTTACCACCACCTAGGACGGCTGGGGTCACATAAAAACCAAGGCAAAGTACAAATACAATCAGTGAGCCTGCAAATAAACCGGGGGCTGACAGTGGAAAAAAAACGGTCCAGAAGGCTTTTACTGGGCTTGCGCCTAAATTTGATGCGGCTTTTAGGAAATCGCGATCCATTGATTTCATTGCACCGTAAACGGGTAGGATTAAGAAGGGCAGCATAATATGCACCATACCAATCAAGGTTCCAGACATGTTGTGAACCATCTTCAAAGGCTCTTCCCATAAGCCTAAGGATATACCCCAATCATTGATCAATCCACGTTTTTGCAGCAAGACCAGCCAAGCATATGTTCGCACCAATAGGGACGTCCAAAACGGCAACAGAACCGTTATCAGACACAAGTTTGCGATCTTATTGGGAAGTTGTGACATGAAATATGCGAGAGGGTAACCAATAAGAATGCACAGACCAGTTGTCAGAAGGCTAACTTCGAATGTTGTTCGGAAAATGCGTCCATAGGATTTCCGTTTGATCATACGTTCATAGTTTTCCATCGAAAACTGACCGTCTGCGCCGATAAACGAAACGTAGAACAACCATCCTACCGGAATTAGCAAAATCACAAGGATAAGCAGTACTGCGGGTAAACTAAGGCCGAATAATTTCAAGCGCTCCATCCGCTCATCAGCCCGTAACCCTTGTTCATTCATATCTAAAGCAGCCATCTTAGCTATCCTCATCGGCAATGAGAACAGTATCTCCTGGATCGAGCCCCAGTAATACAGGGTCACCAATTGCAGGTAAGCCTGTGACCGTTCCTTGGCGGATGGCACCACGAACAGCGATTTCACTACCATTTGGTAGATGGGCATACATCAGGAAACTGTCGCCTTGATAAACAACTTCGGAAACGGTCGACTGAAATGTATTCATGTTTTTCGCGTCTTTTGCGGAACATAACTGAACGCGTTCAGGTCGAAGCATCAATGCTAAAGACTTGGCGTCTGGTGGTGTTTGAGACAGCTTCAGTTGTGTTCCTTCAAATAAAATTTGATCCTTGGAGCGTGTTACGGATAGGAAACTTGAGTCACCAATAAAGTCAGCGACAAATCTGTTTTCAGGATAGTCATATAACTGTTCGGGTGTCGCCAGTTGCATAATACGGCCGTGGTTAACAACAGCAATTCTGTCTGACATTGTTAATGCTTCACGCTGATCATGGGTGACATAAACTGTTGTAATTCCAAGCTTGTCATGCAGGCGGCGTAATTCGATCTGCATTCGATCGCGCAGCTTTTTATCCAGTGCAGATAAGGGTTCATCCATCAAAAGAATTCTGGGTTCAAAGACAATGGCACGCGCAAGTGCTACGCGTTGTTTTTGTCCGCCCGATAGTTGATCAATGCCTCGATCACCAAATCCACCTAGCTGAACTGTGTCTAACGCGCGCTCAATCCGTTCTGCCATTTCCGCCTTCGGAGTTTTTCGTAATCTCAGGGGATAGCCTACATTGCCTGCCACAGTCATATGTGGAAATAACGCGTAGTTTTGAAAAACCATACCAACGTCACGTAAATGGGGCGCGGTTCGGATCATTTCTATTTCACCGAATTTAAGGCTGCCTCTGTCTGGTCGCGTGAAGCCCGCCAATACCATTAACAAGGTTGTTTTCCCCGAACCAGATGGGCCAAGCAGGGTTAAGAACTCACCGCTTTTCACGTCTATAGAAACATCATCCAATGCGTGAACATTGCCATAAGTTTTGGTTACGTTGCTAACGGTTATTGGAAGCGCAATTTGGGTTGTTTGGGTCAATGCCATCACCTTTTAAAAAAAACGGCAGGCTCAGGAAGAAACCCACCGTTCAAGTTTAGTACACTTCTGACTATTCAGTCAGCATTTCTTGATACATCTCTGCTGCAATGGTTTCCCATTTCGCGTACCACTCCAACGATACTGGCAGTTGCAATGCGGCATTCGCCGGGGATGACGGCAGTGTAGCAGCAGTGGCAGCATCAATCTCACCGGTGTCATATGCAGCCTTGTTAGTTGGGCCATATGTGATGTATTTAGGTAGATCGTCTTGATATTCAGCCTTGGAAATCTCCGCTAGGAACTCCATCGCGGTGTCTTTGTTTGGCGCACCTTTGGGAATGGCAAAACAGTCATAATCCAGCAGCGCCTGATTGAAGCTATACGTCACTTTCGCACCGTCCTTGGCGGCGTTGTCGAAACGACCGTTCCAGCCGGTCGTCATGTCGACCTCACCGTCCTTCATCAGCTGCGCGTGTTGCGCACCAGAACTCCAGAATACAGCGATATGTGGCTTCAGTTCGCGGATTTTATTGATCGCACGTTCGATGCCTTCCTCGGAATCAAGTTCTTTCCAGACGTCTTCCATGGCCACACCGTCAGCCATCATTGCAGGGGCTAGTGCACCAGCAACCTTGCCACGATAGGCGCGAGAGCCCGGGAATTTTTCGACATCAAAGAAGTCTGCCCAATTTTGCGGACCGTTTTCGCCGTAAGTGTCTGTGTTCCACGCATAGACAGTTGAAAATACGTCGCCACCAACGCAATACTTGCTTTTCAACGTTGGGTAGAAGGTGGAGACATCAATGATATCATAGTCCAATTCTTCTAATAATCCTTCCGCACCCGCGCGTGCTGCAGAACCAGACCCGCTAGCAACAATATCAAGTGTCACGGCACCGGACGACACCTGAAGGCGAACGTCGGACATACCACCATAGGATTCCTCTTTTACTTCAATGCCTGTAGCTGCGGATGCTGGCTGGAATAAGGCTTTGCTTTGGGCTTCTTGGTATGATCCACCCCATGAGGCAATAGTAACCTTCTTGTCGCCTGCAATCGCAGTTGTTGCCAGCAGGGTGCTTGCCACCGTGCCTAATAAAATCGCTTTCATAATTGTTCTCCTTTGTTGATGTTTGTCCAATTATCGGACTTCGCTGATCGCCGTTATTGTGGTTCCAGACAGTTCGGCGCGCTTGCCGTCTGGTGAAACATTTAAGTTGAACTCATTGCTCGCCTGCATTGCATTCTGTCCCGCCAGCGGTACCAACCCACGGTTGCAGGTAAGAACCATGGGTTGCCGCGATAAAAGGGACGTGTAGAAAATGGAATATCATCGAAAGCAGTTTCGCCTTCTGCTTTGCCCAATACCTGTTGGCCTATACGCATGCCAAGATAACTGGCCATCGAAACACCTGATCCACAATATCCCATTGAATAGTGAATGCCTTCATGGCACCCAATGTGTGCCAATTCATCGAAGGTGTAAGCAACATCCCCACTCCATGAATGGGAAATTTTATAACCGCCAAGTTCTGGAAATATCCTGCACATATCAGCGTAAAGTTTTGGCGCACTGATGCTTGGGTCTGTTTCAGAAGCTGAAACACGCCCGCCAAAAATAATGCGTGTCCGATCGGGCGTTGGTCGGTAATAATAGACTACTTTACAGGTGTCGCTGGCACTTCTGTCCTTTGGAAATAAGGTATCAACCAATTCTGTCGGTAGGGGTTCGGTTGCAATAACATAACTGCCAATGGGTATAACCCGTCGTTGCAGCCAAGGTGTCAAACCAGATGTATAGCCGTTCGTCGCTACAATGACGTTCCGGGCTTTGACATCGCCCTTAGGTGTGGATAGCAGGAAACCATCTGTCTGTTTCTCTATGCTTTGCACAGCACAATTGCCTGTGATGTGAACACCAGCATTTATAGCACTTTCCAACAAGCCACGGTGATACTTTGCCGGATCCAATGAGGCATGGCGCGGGAAAACGACACCGCCAAAATAAGCGTCCGTTCCCAATTCTTGACGTTGATCTTGCCTGGAGACAACGTAACTTTCTATATTCTCAAATTTGGACAGCTTGTCTGCGTCTCGCGTCAATTCTTCGTAATGTTTAGGGGTGTGTGCAGCGTGAAATCTGCCGGAACGCCGAAAGTCGCAATTGATGGCTTCTTGTCTGATGCGTTCTTCAATCCAATTCAACGCTGTTTCGCCCTCTTTACGGATTGTGCGTGCGCGCTGTTTACCGAACCGTGCTGTAAGTTTTTCGATTGAAGGCTTTACGCTGGTGCTTATCTGCCCGCCATTTCGCGTGCTACATCCCCATCCAGGGTTCTCGGCATCCAAAACAAGCGTGCTACGTTCACCTCGCACCGTTTCAAGGGCTGCATTCAGGCCTGTGTAGCCTGATCCAACTATTGCTACATCAACCGATTTCGGTGGACTCTCGGGCAAAACAGGAGACGGCAACAAGCCGTCAGCCCAATACGAGCTTCCTTTAAAATCGTCTTTTAGAACCGAGTATTCGGCAATTGAACTTGAACGAGCAGTCAAAATTCTTTCCTTGTCCCTTTGGGTTTGAAGTTAAGCTGTACACGGGCCATCATGACGATGGGTATTTGTATATTGCGAAGTGCTTGGTTGTTGTTTCGATCACATCCCAGTGACCTATAAACCCATTTGGAATTACAAATGCGTCTCCGGTTTTAAACGTCTCAAAATCATCGTTTGCATCAACCAGCCGAGCGTGGCCTGAAACGATATGGCAAAATTCGTCTCTATCTGCAGCCACTTTGAATTTTCCTGGTGTGGCAGTCCATGAACCTGTTACGAAATCATTTGTTTCATTCGCGAAATGAACAGTTGTTTTATGTTTAGGATCACCTGAAATAAGTCGTTCGGGACTATCCGCTAAGCGGAGCTCAGAATATTGGCCCTGATTATTCTTAAAATTTACAATATTGATGGCCACGGCTTCCCCCATTTTAATCTCACAAACATCTTGCTGGAGTAGTCCAGACTTCAGAAATATAAGGCTAGCATTGAGGTATCATTTAAACAATTCAATATAAATTATATAATTATTCGATTTTTTTATATGAATGTGTGATATTTATAAAATGCATATCAAACTTAGACATCTTGAAGTTTTCAATGCGTTGTTCGAAGCGGGTTCCGTTTCACGCGCTGCAAAACGTTTAAACTTAACACAACCAGCCGTCAGTGTTGCCCTTAGCAATCTGGAGGCCGAATTGGGGTTTAGATTATTCCACAGGGCAAAAGGTTTTTTTGAGCCAACTAGCGAAGCAATGCTTTTACAGGACGAATTTGAACAGGGCCTTTTGGCTGTTTCCAGAATTGAACAACGCGCCACTGCTATACAATCTGGTGCGACGGGCGGTGTCAGTATTGCTACGAATGGCGCAATGGCAGTTAATTTTCTACCCAAAACGATTGCCTCGTTTCAGCAAATTAATCCGGGGGTTAACGTGGAACTTCGTGTACACAGTTCGCGCAGGATTGCGACATGGGTAAGTGATCGTCAGATAGATATTGGGTTAATTGATACACCAGTTCCTGTTGCGGGTCTGAATGCAGAGCTGTTCGCGATGGAATGCGTCTGCATTATGCGCAATGACGATCCGCTATGTGCGCAAAAGGTGATACACCCCGAAACGCTTAGCGGGCGATCCGTCATTGCAATTACCGGAGACCATTATGTTGACCGCCAACTCGACCAACTATTATCAAAAAGCAATACCAGAGTTACACGCAATCTCTCTAGCTACTATTTTGCGATAGCCCGAAATATGGTCGCCGAAAGTGGAAACCTTGCGATCGTTGATCCGATTAATGGTAAAATTGATTTATCAGACGGTGTGACATGGCGCCCGTTTCACCCAAGAGTGGATCATGAATTAGCGATGATAACATCAAGTGATCAACCAATGGGGCAAGCGGCACGAGACATGCATGAAAAAATTCAAATGCAATTGAGGTCTGTAACGCAGCCATCTTAGAATTATGATACAAAAAAGCATTCGTATAAAACTTGCTTGCCAATTGCTCTTGAAAAATTGTTAAGTGCCAAAGATAATAGTGAAGGACTGAGTGACCATGTTGGATAAAGCCGCATTGAAAGCTGTTCTATCTACTGCTGCAAAACAATTCAGCCATCACGACAGTGATATAGCGCGCCGATTGAATACAATATTATCGCAGATTGAAGTTAATACTTCTTTTGAAACCCCAACATCAGACCGTGCTCTTCGCATCCTACCAGAGATTCTGAATTTAGACGAAGGTGCTTTGGCAAAATCTATTTCGGACTGTTATCCGTATTTGTGTTGGCGCTCTCCTGGTTTTGGCAGAATTCCACCGGCAATTGCCGAAAGAATGGCCGTTGTAGAGATTATCGGTCCTAATGGAATGATCCACGATGAACGATGCCGGTTTGGTTTGTTAGTGCAAGGTAACGATACCTACTATCCAATGCACCAGCACGCCGCAGAAGAGCTGTATCTCGTAATATGTGGAACAGCGAAATGGACTGTTGATAATCGGCCCTCAGAAGTTAATGGGGCCGGCGCTTTTATCCACCACAAACCCCATCAACCACACGCCATGCTCACTGAGGCAATACCTCTACTTACAATGTGGGGATGGATTGGTGACATTACGTCTTCGTCATACACATTATAAAAGATTGAATATGTTTTCAATCACGGGACGACAGTGGATATGCTGCTTCTCATTGCTTTTCTTGAGCGCAGTAAAAGTATACTCGCCTTGTAAAAAATCGGTGGCAGTCGCCTAGATATCTCCGAAAGTAAGGCCTCAAAGCGTTGAGGGAAGGGTTGCCAGTTTTACGGCGTGCGAATGTCCGCTTTGGGTAATCCGAGCTGAGACAACAAGTAGTCGCGCGAACGGCAGCTATGGGCCTATTCTGTTGAAAAACTCCCCAATTGGGATTTCGATAATTTCCGCCAAAAGCACGGGTTAGTGGAAAGTTTGTGAAGGTTGCCGCGAAAGCTTCCATGAAGCCGCGACAGGACTTGAAGCACCTTATTGCCGAGCCCCTAGCCAAAACTTCCTTCTTACTCTGTGCAGGGAAGTATTTTCCAATATTGGCCGAAATCGGAGTTTTTCAACAGAATAGGCCGTAAGCAGACTCGGTAACTAAGGGCGGAGAGCGGACGTTCGCTGCTGGCGCACAAGAACTTACGCCCTTGGATGAAAGCGGCCATTGGCAAAGCAGTGATTGGAAGGCAAGGCCGTTAAAGTCACCTATAATGTGAGTCGTGCAGAGAGCCTAACCGGACTAAATCAGATCATCTGCTTTTTTTGCGATGTGACTCGCGCCTTCGGCAGATTAAGTAAAGGCAGTTAATAGCCGAAAGCGAGTTTGCGGTGGCAAATCGTTTTGTGAATGTGTCTACACTTGAAGCAGTAAGTTAGCTTGGACTTCAATGCCGGTACAAACAATTTGCGCTAGAACTCCGGAATTCATCGACCCTCGACAA
>SWCD01019909.1_pt3 | contig 14050 bp, 10 predicted proteins | sample 4693011 | NCBI WGS metagenome assembly SWCD01 (sample SAMN10267278, study PRJNA491770) | bioreactor metagenome | isolation source: DHS bioreactor inoculated with marine | place: Japan: Omine Ridge, Nankai Trough | reverse complement strand
GCATGGGGGTCTGCGGTAATGATGTGCTTGACGCCACTGTTTAGGATGGCCTCCGTGTTGGTCTCCTTGATGGTCTGAAACAGCATCTCCTCACCAAATCGACGGATCTCGTTGCCGCTGTCCTTCTCCTTCTTACCCAGGATGCCGACATCCGCACCGGCCCTGGACAGGACGGTAGCCGTGGCCCGGCCGATCTCCTGCATCCGGTCGTCGTAGGAGGTGATACTGTCCACGAAGTAAAGGGCCTCGGCCGAGTCCTTGGCCAGGTCCTTGACCGTCACATCATCGGGCAGATCCTTGGTCCAGTCGGCCCGTTTTTTTTCCATTTTGCCCCAGGGGTTGCCGCGTTTTTCCAGTGCCTTTAAAGGCTTTTGCAGACTCTGGGGTACCATGCCCTCATCCACCATGCCCCGGCGCAAGTCCACGATCTTGTCGATGTACTCGATGCCGATGGGGCACTCCTGCTCGCAGGCGCCGCAGGTGGTACAGGACCAGATCTCGTCTTCGTCGAAGGTGGTTCCGATTAAGTCTTCACTCTTTTTGAAAGGGCTGCCGTATGGGTAAATCGGGTAATTTTTAAAGATCAGGTCCCGTGCTTTGATTGAGATAAATCGCGGTGAAAGTGGCCGGCCCACGGCGTTGGCCGGGCAGTTGTCCGAACAGCGGCCACAGTCGGCGCACGAGTAGAAGTCCAGCATATGCTTCCAGGTAAAGTCCTCCAGCCGCTTGACGCCGAAGGATTCCAGGTCATCCAGTTCTTCATCCTTGATACCGTTCACCACCGGTTTGATGTTGCCCCGGTCGATTCGCATAAAGAACACATTGAACAGCGAGGTGATGACGTGAAAGTGTTTTCCCATGGGCAGAAAACAGAGAAAAAAGAAAAAGGTCAGATCATGGATGTAATAGGCCAAGATGTGAATGGTCTGGAGCGTCTCCACCGATGTGGACAATAAGGCGGATTTCAGAAACCAGGCCAGACTGGCCGGTGCCAGAAATTCGGCGTGCAGTCCTTCTTGAACGTTTGCGGCCACACTGCTGGCTTCGAACAAGCTTTCGGAAATCATCAACGTCGCGATCAATCCCAGCACAAACAGGGCTTCGGCAGTGTGATCCTTGCCATATCTGGCCGGTACGGCGTACCGTGCCGGCTTGACCACGGCTCGCCGGTAAGCGGCAATGGCACAGGCAATCAACACCACGGTGGCGGCGTAATCTTTCAGGAAGTTATAAACATCACCCACAAGCCCTCCGAATCCGGGCATGACAAAGCTTTCTGAAATGCCGATGATCACCAGGGAACAGGATCGGATGCTTAGAATCAGAAATCCGGCGAAGATCATGATATGGACAACGCCCGCCATCATGTAGCGGGGTTGGCGATACTGGCCGAGCCAGATCTTCAACACATGGTAGATCCGCTGAGGAAGACGGTCGAATCGACTGTCCGGGGCCGCCTTGACCAGTGGCGCCATACGGATGGCGATTATATAAGTGAACATCGCGACACCCAGCAGGGGAATCAGGATCGAAAAAACCACTGTGGGGATAAAAAGAAAGAAATACTTGGCCGGAGCGATCAACACAGTTTCCATATTTTACCCTTGTTCTCCCTTCGGTTTCGTATTAAGATGGAATAAAAATGAATGAGGATTCATTCAGTTTCTACTCACTCATTCCAATCCTGTCAAGAAAAAATTTTGGACAAGCGGCCCATAACGGCCCCACCTTTAACACCACTGGTGGAATCGTTGGGGAAACCCGCTTTTCTTGGGCTGGGCGAAGGCGGCAACACGGCAGCCTGATAGCGATTAACCATAAGAATTTCTTGACAAATTCGTATTTTTAAAATAGACACTGGCGAGGATTTCAGTCGTTGAACTCCTCCCATCAGGCATGAAGGCCCCATTTATTACGATCGCCAAGGAAAAACAAGGAAAAAGGAGGTGCATGTGACCACGGAGAAACCCCATCTGGCAAAACCATGGCTGGCCAATTATGAAGCCGGCGTCCCCGAACATGTTCAGTATGAAAACATCTGCCTCCCGGAATACCTGAAGCGGTCTGCCCAAGCATACCCGGGCAAAATGGCACTGACCTTTCAGGGTTATGCGGTAAGCTTCGCCAAGCTGAACGACATGGTGGACCGATTCGCCGCGTGCCTGGCGGATTTCGGGGTCAAAAAAGGGGACAGTGTGGCTATCCTGCTGCCCAATGTGATCCCTTGCGTGGTTGCCTATTATGCCACCATGCGCATCGGCGCCATCACCGTCATGAACAACCCCTTGTATTCAGACCGTGAACTGGAGCACCAGTTCAACGACTCGGGAGCTAAGGTGCTGATCACCTTGGATCTGCTTGGCAACCGAATGATCGACCTTAGGCCGAAAACACAAATTAAACAGATCATATACACCAGTATCGGCGACTACCTCCCCTTTCCGAAGAACCTGCTTTTTCCGCTGGTAGGCAAGAAAAAAGGACTGGCCGCCGATGTCAAACCGGCAGACGATCTGTATAAATGGAAAGGCCTGTTGGCGCGCTTTTCACCTTATCCGCCGAAAGTCACCCTGGATTTTGATGATGTGGCCATGTATCAGTATACCGGCGGCACCACCGGTGTATCCAAAGGCGTCATGCTCACCCACGGCAACCTGAGCCAACAGGTCCAGCATGTCGCCGCCTGGTTCCCCACCTTCGGCAGCGATGAAATCATGCTGGGTGCCCTGCCCTTTTTCCATGTCTTCGGCCTGTCCACGGCCATGAACCTGGCCATATTTAAAGGCTGGGGAAACATCCTGGTCCCCAAGCCCCAACCGCCGCAACTTTTAGAGGCCATCAGCAAATTCAAACCCACCTTTGCGCCACTGGTGCCCACCATGTATATCGGCATGCTCGAACACCCTGAAATCGAGAATACCGACCTCACATCGATCAAGGGCTGCTTTTCCGGCAGCGCCCCGCTCCCGTTGGAGGTGATCGGTGAGTTCGAAAAGAAAACCGGCGCCGTTATCGTCGAGGGCTTCGGCATGACCGAGTCCTGCCCGGTCACCCACATCAATCCGTTTAAGGGCAATCGCAAAGTGGGCAGCGTGGGTCTTCCGATATCAGACACCGAGAGCCGTATCGTGGACCTCAGCGACGGCGTTACCGACGTTCCCGTTGGCGAAACCGGCGAACTGCTGGTCAGGGGACCGCAAGTCATGAAGGGCTACTGGAACCGGCCCGACGCCACGGCCGAGACCATTACCGACGGCTGGCTGCACACCGGGGACATCGCCAAAATGGATGAGGAAGGCTATTTTTATATCGTGGACCGCAAAAAAGACATGATCATATCCGGGGGTTTCAACGTCTACCCCCGGGACATCGAAGAAGTGTTCTTCGAACACCCCAAGGTAATGGAGGCGACGGTCATCGGCATTCCTCATCCCAAACGCGGCGAGGCGGTCAAGGTATTCGTCGTGTTAAAGGAAGGCCAGACAGCCACCGCCGAAGAGATGCTCAAATACTGTGAAGACAAGCTGGCCAAATACAAATGGCCCACAGAGATCGAGTTCCGCAAAGAGCTTCCCAAAACCAACGTGGGCAAGGTTCTTAAAAAAGATCTGAGGGCCATGGAGCAGCAAAAAGGAAATTAGAAAAAAAGGGGGGCGGCATAATCATGCCGCCCCCCCCCTTTTTATACGATTATATGACGCGGGTTACTTTCCGCCAAATGCATCTTCTGAAATCTCCACCGCAGCATCGCTGGTGGTCATGATGGCGTCCATCTTCCCCATGGTGACCGGAAGCACGGCCTGGGTGAAGTACTGCAGGCTTTTCATTTGCCCTTCATAGAAAACCTGATCTTTTTTCTTGGCGCCCTTTTCAAGCTTGGTGGCCGCGACAACCCCTCGCCACAGCAGCATCCATGCCGTCACCACATCACCGGATGCGTCCATGAACGGATGGGCAAAAGAAAAGGCACTCATCACCTTGGGTGACATGGCGGTGGCGCCCAGGTGCATGGCCACTTCGCCAAGACGATTCAAGGCTTTTTCCAATTTGGCGGCATACGCCTTCAGGCTGTCTATCTCCTTGGCCTGAGCAATGGTCTTCTGGATTTCGACCATCAGATCCATGATCGGTTTGCCCTTGTTCATACCCAGCTTACGTCCCAGCAGGTCCATGGCCTGGATACCGTTGGTGCCCTCATAAATCATGGTGATTCGGCAGTCACGCAACAGTTGCTCCTGAGGGTACTCTCTGGTGAAGCCGTATCCACCGTATACTTGTACCCCGGTGCTGCAGACTTCAAAAGCCTTGTCGGTAACGTATCCCTTGCAGATGGGAATGAGCAGGTCCATCATGCCCTGCAGCCGGGCTTTTTCCGCCTCGTCCTCGACCACGACGATCTGATCGGAAAGGTATCCGGCGTAATATAGCAGGCTGCGCATCCCCTCAACGTAGGATTTCATGGAGATAAGCATGCGACGAACGTCCGGATGCTGAATGATGGGCACGGAGGAGGCGTTGGGGTCCATCATCTGCAGAAGGTTTTTGCCCTGGACCCTTTCCCTGGCGTAATTGATCGCATTCATGTAGGAGGCACTGGCACAGCAGAATCCCTGCATGCCAACCAACAGACGCGCCTCGTTCATCATCAGGAACATGGCCCGCATACCCTTGTTCTCTTCGCCCAGCAGTTCACCCACACACTGCCCCTTGCCACCGAGTGTCAGCGAGCAGGTTGCGTTTCCGTTGATGCCCATCTTGTGCTCAAGGCCCGTGCAGACGACGTCATTGAATTCACCCAGGCTGCCATCTTCGTTGACCCGGTATTTGGGGACCAGAAAAAGGGATATCCCCTTGGTGCCGGCCGGTGCGCCTTCGATTCTGGCCAGAACCGGATGAACGATGTTCTCCACCATGTCATGCTCGCCGGCGGAGATGAATATTTTGTTGCCGGAGATGCTATAGGTGCCATCTTCATTTTTTACTGCGGTGGTGGACAGGTTACCCACATCGGATCCGGCTTCAGGCTCCGTAAGCAGCATGGTGCCGGTCCATTTCCCAGTGAACATATTTTTTAAGAACAACTTCTTCTGGCGTTCCGTACCAAATGCCTCCACCAGCAGGGCCGCGCCGTGGGTGAGCCCCGGATACATCATGAAAGCATAATTGGCACCATTGAAATAGTCGCCGGCGGCCAACGCCACGGTCCGAGGCATCCCCTGACCGCCATATTCCGGATCTTCGGGCATGGCCAGCCATTCTCCTTCGATAAACAGGTCATAGGCACGCTTGAAGCTTTCCGGCACAAACACCTGACCGTTTTCCAACCGGCAGCCCTGTTCGTCTCCTTCCTTGAAGGTGGGGAGGATCTCCTTGATTGCCAGATTGCGGGCCTCACTGATGATCAAATCCACGGTTTTCCTGTTGAATTCGCCGAATTTGTCGTGCTTGCTCAAAGCGCCCACGTTCAATTGCTCGTGCAGCACGAAATCCACGTCTCTTCTATCCGCAATTACCTGTGCCATATCCCGTATTCTCCTTGTTGATGGTTGGTTCCGCCACCAGGCCCGACCCACTGTGACGGCATCCGATTATGATTTAAATCATTTAACCTGATTTAACCGCGACTGCCGATCCCGTTGATAAATAAATCCACCAGGGGGTCAGCCATGGTAACCAGATCGTATTGACCGCCTGAGTGGATCCAGGAGTTGATCACATCATCAACCGCACCATTGATGAAACGCTTGACGATGCCCATATACAGATCCTTTCGGATGGTCCCCTCCTCCTGTCCCAGTTCTACCACTTCAGAGATAATATCCCGGTACATCTTGGACATTTCCTTGATCTGCTCATGCCCGAGCCGACGGTTCTGATGGGTCTCGGCCTGATAAACAATGGCCATGTTGCGGTCTTTCTGGAACTCCTGGAGGTGAACGCGAATCAGGCACCGCAGTTTATCTTCCGCAGTTTCCGGTTGATCCACGGCATCACGAAACCGTTCGAAAATCTGGCGCGTCTTGTATTGATAAAACTGAACCAGAATATCATCCTTGTTCTTGAAATAGAGATAGATGGTTCCGTCAGCCACACCGGCCTCTTTGGCAATCTGGGCAATCGTCGACTGGAAAAATCCCTGCTCGGCGAATACGGTGATGGCCGCGTCGAGGATACGCTGGTATTTGTCCCTATTTTTCTTTTTCGTACCGATGGCGCACCTCCTGACAACGATATTTTATGAATGAATGTTCATTCATTTATCAAAGGCAAAAACCCCATGTCAAGCCTTAACATCAAAAATCCCAAAAAACATTTCAACAGGCCGTTTAACATTATCAAGATATAAAAATTCAGATAGTTAACATTCTGCGCCAAAAGACTTCAGGCCCTGCCAAGCATCCGTTGCAGGGTTTTTGGAATGAATGAGTAAACATTCATTTCATATTGACTTTGCCCCTGTCAGGCAATAAAGGGACTCGAGCCAGGGACACCCAAACGCGTCCTTTATATGTTGACAGAATTGATGCACTCAGGTTAGTTTCGCTCCTTGGCTCACATCATACATTTCACGCCACCCCTAAAATCATGCGTGCAATGTATCAACCTTCATGGCAATGACCCCATGCCAAGGTAAACAGGAGGAACGTCAAATGATTGTTGCGGAACGAAAACCCTTTGGAGAGATCAGCACCATGGTCAAAGACTTTAAAAAGGTCTTGACCGTAGGATGCGGTACCTGCGTGGCAGTATGCCTGGCAGGCGGCGAAAAGGAGGTCGGAGTGCTCAACTCCGAACTGAAGATCGCCCGCCGCATGGACGGCAACCCCATCGAAACCGGTGGGGTTACCGTGGAACGGCAGTGTGACATGGAGTTTCTGGAAGAACTGGACGGCATCGTGGATGAATACGATGCCATCATCTCCATGGCCTGTGGTGCCGGAATTCAATTTATTGCCGAACGATTCCCCGAAATCCCCGTGTTTCCCGGCGTCAACACCAGCTTTATCGGTGTCAACCGGGAAGTGGGCTGGTATGAAGAAAAATGCCGGGCCTGCGGCAACTGCGTGCTGGATATGACTGCCGGTATCTGCCCGGTTACCATGTGCGCAAAAGGACTGTTCAACGGTCCCTGCGGCGGCACCAACAAGGGCAGCTGTGAGATCAACAACGACCAGCCCTGCGCCTGGCACCGCATCCATGAACGACTGGCCAAGCAGAACCGGCTGCAAAACATCCTTGACATCTGTCCGCCCAACGACTGGCGAAACCAGACACCGAGGACCATCATTCAGCCAGGCTACAAGGAGCGCCTTGTCGCATTCGGCATCAAATAGCCGAACCTGCCGACAACCAACCACGAAAACGGAACAAGCCAATAGAGGGATTTTCATATGAAATCAGGAAGCAATCTTGAAAAGATTCTGCGTGCCGGTCATTTTGCCTTCACCGGAGAACTGGGGCCGCCCCGTGGGACCAACGTGGCGGTGGTGCGGGAAAAGGCCAAGCATCTGGTCGGCATGGTCGATGCCGTCAATATTACTGACAATCAGACCGCCATGGTGAGGATGTCCAGCTGGGCGGCCTCGTTGATTGCCATCGAAGAGGGCCTGGAACCCAACTACCAGATGGTTTGCAGGGACCGCAACCGGCTGGCCATGCAGGCCGACATCCTCGGTGCCTCGGCACTGGGCATTCGCAACATGCTCGCCCTGTCCGGCGACCATCAGCAGTTCGGTGACCACCCCCAGGCCAAGGGGGTGTTTGACATCGACTCCACCCAACTGATCGGGATGGTCAAAAAGATGCGCGATGAAGCCAAATTCCTGGGCGGTGCCGACATTGATGAACCACCAAAAATTTTTATCGGCGGGGCGGCCAACCCATTTGCCGAACCTCACGAATGGCGCGTGCATCGCCTGGCCAAAAAAGTGGCGGCCGGCGTTGATTTCATCCAGACCCAGTGCATCTACAACATGGCGCGAATGCGCCAGTGGGTCAAAGAATCCGTAGAAATGGGCCTGACCGAAAAGGTCTTCATCCTGGCCGGCGTCACCCCCATGAAAAGTGTCGGTATGGCTCGCTACATGCAGCTCAAGGTTCCCGGGATGGATGTCCCCAATGAGATTATCAAACGACTCCAGGGGGTGGATAAGAAAAAGGTGGCCGACGAGGGCATCAAGATCGCCTGCGAACAGATCGAAGAGTTCAAGGAGATGAAAGGCGTCGCGGGCATTCATCTGATGCCCATTGAATGGGAGCACAAGGTGCCGGAAATTGCCGAGCGGGCAAAAGTTCTGCCCAGACCCGTGGTCTGATCAACGCCACCCATCCATTGTCAACCAACGATCACCAAAGGAGTTTTCACGTGAGTACTGAATCGAAAAAAGTCATGGTCATTGGGGGCGGGATCGCCGGCCTGACGGCAGCCTGGGAGCTTGCCGGCCTCGGCGCGCAGGTCGCGCTGGTGGAGAAAGCCGACTTCCTTGGCGGACACGCCATCCAGTATGCCTGTAAAGCAACCGACGAGTGCCGCCAATGCGGTGCCTGCGCCGTGGAAAGCATGCTCAAGAACGTGGTCAGCGAACCGGCCATCACCGTCCATCTGGCCACTGAGGTGGCCGGAATTAATAAAAACGGGAACTTTACCGTCAATCTGAAAAAAACAGAAATCGCCAAGGATCTGAAGGCTTGTGAAACCGGTTATACTGACAATCCGACCGGCTGCGCGGCCGTCAAGGGTTACTCGCTGAACAATAGCGGATACTATCAGGCCGATGGGAGTCTGAACCCGGAGACAACCGGCACTGCAGACACTCTGGAAGTGGCAGCCGTGGTCGTGGCCACCGGTTTCACGCCCTTCGACCCGCGACTCAAATCCACCTACCGCTATGGTGAACTGAAAAATGTCGTCAGCGGCATGGACCTGGAGTCAGGAAAACGGGCAAACGGCACGGTGCTGAGGCCCTCGGACGGCAAGCCGCCCAAAAAAGTCGCCTTTATTCAATGCGTGGGCAGCCGGGATGAGCGACTGGGCAACCTGTGGTGCAGCCAGGTCTGCTGTCCCTACGCCCTGAGAACGGCCCAGGCCATGAAGTATAAGGATCCGGAACTGGACATTACCGTCTTTTACATGGATATCCAGAATACGGGCAATGATTTCCCCGTCTTTTACCAGCAATGCAAAGATGAAATGAAATTTGTGCGCAACATTCCCGTAGACATGTACGAGACCGAGGACGACCGCATCCGCACCCGATTCATGGCCGCAGAAGGCAGCAGCGAAGTCGTGGAAGACGAGTTCGACCTGGTGGTGCTTTCCGTAGGTATTATGCCGGCAGCCGACAACGCAAAACTATCCGAAACAGTAGGCGCGCCGATCAACGGAGACGGATTCTTTGCCTGTGCCGACAAGCTTAATCGGGCATCCACGGGTCAGCCCGGTATTTTTGTCGCCGGCACCGCTTCGGGACCGAAAACCATTGCCGAATCCATCGTCCACGCAGGTCAATCTGCCGGCGAAGTAATGAAATATCTGGGGAGGGCCTCATGACACAACAGACACAAATGGAAACCATTAACCTGGCCACCGATGTCCTGGTGGTGGGTGCCGGGATGACCGGCGTGAAGGCCGCGACCGAGATTGCCGCCACCGGTTACAAAGTGGTATTGATCGACGAAGGGTCCGGCCTGGGCGAGGCGTCAGCCAACGCTGCCGTCGACCTGGACGGTGAAGAGCAGGCGGCACTGGCGGCATTGGTGACGTCGGTCAACGGATCGGAGATGATCGAAGTCATGCCCGGCACCCGCATGGACGGCGCTGCCGGCGTGCCCGGGGACTTTCGGGTATGGCTGTCGGGCAATGACGACATCGTCGAAAAATCAGTCGGTGCCATCGTGGTGGCATCGGAACTGGTTGTCTGCCCCATGAACGAGGCCTATGGCCTGACCCTGTCCGACACGGTGGTCAGCCAGAGCCAACTGGAAGCGGCACTTCGTGACAATCCGTCCGCATTCGCCGGGAAATCTGTCGCTTTCATGCTGGGACTGGCCCAGGACGGCAATCCCCTGGTTCTGGAGCGGGTGCTGAAAAGTGTCCTGGCCATGGAAAACATGGATGACACCAGCGCCTATGTATTTGCCGGCGACCTGAAAGTGGCCGAAGACGGGCTGGAGCGCCTCTACCTGGAATGTCGGGACAAGGGTGCCATGTACATCAAACTCACCGAAATGCCCACCATGGTGCAGGAGGGCAGCGCCCTTTCCATCTCCTACGAGGATCCGGTCCTTCAGAGAAAAGTCCAACTGACCCCTGACATCATCGTTGTCGAAGAGGCCATCGGTGCCGACCAGGTCAACGCGGCACTGGCTGAAATGCTCAATATCGATGTCGGATCCATGGGTTTTCTGCAGACCGACAACGTACATCGATATCCGGTTTCCACCAACCGCGAAGGCATCTTCGTGGTGGGCGGCACCCGCCGGGTAAAAAAACGTTACGGGGCCCTGATGGATGCAGAAAATGCCGCCATCCGGGTCCGCAGCCTGTTGGGTGATGGCACCATTACGGTACCGGCCAACAAAGCGGTATTGGATACGGGCAAGTGCACCTTCTGTTTGACCTGCTACCGCTGCTGCCCCCATGGTGCCATCTACTGGTCTGCTGACAACAAACCGGTTATCTCCAAGGTGGCCTGTCAGGGCTGCGGCATCTGCGCGTCTGAATGCCCCATGGATGCGATTCAGATTGGCGACTTCAACGACGCCGACATGATCGATCAGGTCACCCAATCGGCGACGGCCAAGACGACCGACCACCCCACCATCGTGGCCTTCTGCTGCCAGAACAGCGGTCTGGAAGCCGCCCGCATGGCCGAATCCTTCGGCATGCCCCTTCCCAAAGGACTGAAAACCGTGGCTGTTCCCTGCGCAGGCAAGGTGGACATCGACTACGTCATGCACGCCCTGGCCGAAGGCGCTGACGGGGTAGTGGTCATGGCCTGTCACAATGGCAATTGCAAATCGGAAAATGGCAGTCTGTTCGCCAAATGGCGGGCGGCCAACGCCCAGGACATGATAGAAGCCATCGGGCTTGAAAAAGACCGCATCTGCTTTGCCACAACGGCATCGAACATGGGGGCTGATTTTTCCCGTATCCTCATGGATATGGAAGCCACACTGACCGCCAAATAATCCGCTGAACCCAATCAAACGCGCACTGATGCATTTTTTTAGCAGCGGTGCGCGTTTGATTTTATAACAGCACCGTCAACACCCTGGTTCACGGGCGGCAAAACCCACGGGGTCGCCGGCTGGAGATCTTTAACCGCCGGCCGGGTTCAATTTTTTCCTTGTATTTTGCGCCTGATTCGTAAATAAAGATTAACTTGATTATTTTGATCATATTGGAATCGTCGGTGGTCAACTAACAACGGAGGAATTAACAGTATGGCTGATGAAGCGATCAAGCTCGGCGGAAAAAAGCGATCCGTTTTCATCGACAAGGTAAAGGAGATTCTCCCCGAAGGAGGAAACCTGAACCTGTGCCTGACCTGCGGCGCCTGTTCATCAGGGTGTCCGGCAACGGGTCTGGAGGGAATGGATCCCCGGAAGTTTTTGAGAATGGCGGCACTGGGCATGGACGAAGAGGTCCTGAGCACCAAATGGGTCTGGATGTGCAGCATGTGCACCCGCTGCATGTATGTCTGCCCCATGAAAATCAATATCCCCCAGCTGGTTTTCAACGCACGGGCCCAATGGCCCCGTGAAAAACGCCCCAAGGGTATCCTTGGATCATGCGACATGGCCCTGCGAAACGACACCTGCAGCGCCATGGGTGCCACGGAAGAGGATTTCCAGTTCGTCGTCGAAGATGTCCTGGAAGAGTACCAGGAAGCCCAACCCGAATTTGCGGAGATGCAGGCACCCGTCAACAAAAAAGGCGCCAAATTCTTCCTGAACCAGAACTCCAGGGAACCGGTCACCGAGCCTGATGAAATGGTTCCCCTGTGGAAAATTTTAAACCTGGTGGGTGCGGACTGGACCTACGGCACCAAAGGGTGGGCTGCCGAGAACTACTGCATGTTCCTCGGTGACAATGATGCCTGGAAGCACATTGTGGAGGTGAAGAAAAAAGCGGTGGAGGATCTGGGCTGCGAGGTCTGGCTCAATACCGAGTGAGGGCACGAACTTTTCGCAGTCCGGTTCGGACTGGATAAATTCAAAATCGACTACAACTTCGAAATCAAAAGCATCATTCAATATTACGCCCAGTGGATCCGAGAGGGCAAGCTGAAGCCCAGTTCAGCGTGGAACAAGGATCGTCAGATCAAGTTCACCGTTCAGGATCCCTGCCAGCTGGTGCGCAAGACCTTTGGCGACCCGGTGGCCGAAGACCTGCGCTTCGTGGTCAAGGCGGTGGTCGGTGAAGAGAACTTCATCGACATGTATCCCAACCGTTCCAATAACTTCTGCTGCGGCGGCGGGGGCGGCTTTTTGCAGTCGGGATACCCGGATGAGCGCCGGGCCTATGGCAAACTCAAGGCCGATCAGATCCTGGCCACCAAGGCGGCTTACGCTATCACGCCCTGCCACAACTGCCACGCCCAGGTCCACGACCTGAGTGACCAGCTGGGGCACCCCTGGCAGACCGTCCACCTGTGGACCCTGCTCTGCCTCTCCCTGGGTATTCTCGGCCCCAACGAGCGCGAATACCTGGGTGACGACCTCAAGGATGTGGATGTGTTCCACCCCGAGTCGTCGAACTTTTAAAATAGATTCTCAAACAGAAAAGCCGGCTCCCTCAGGGGGCCGGCTTTTCTGTTTATGTTTTCGCCTGCCTCAATCCTAAACGCGCCCTTGCCTTATGGTCCTGACAGACGCCAATCCCTTCTTATTCACGCCCCCTTTGACAATTTTACCGCGCAAACCTTAAATTCCGGGATACCGCAAATGGGGTCCAGGGCCGCATTGGTCAGCTTGTTGGCCGCTGCCTGGGCAAAATGAAAAGGAATAAAAACCGTACCATCCACGGCCTTGCGCGATATGGACACACGGGCCTGGATTTTTCCCCGTCGGGAGGCAACCGTCACCTGATCCCCATCTTCAATGCCCATTTCCTGGGCGTCACCGCGGGTAATTTCCACGAAAGATTCGGGCGCCCGTTCGTTGAGGCCATCGGTCTTCATGGTCATGGTGCCGGTATGGTAGTGGTAAATCACCCGACCGGTGGTCAGGTACATGGGATAGTCATCGTCGGCCACCTCTGCCGGCGCAATCCAGTCGATCGCGTGAAACAGTCCCTTCCCGCGTGTAAACTGAGCCCCGTGCAAAATGGGGGTACCCGGATGCTCAGGGGTCGGGCAAGGCCAGTGAAGCCCCTCGTGCTCAATGCGCGGGTAGCTGATCCCTGCATAAGAGGGGGTAACGCTGGCCAGTTCGTTGAAAATGGTCTCACTGTCCTTGTAGGACATGGCGTAGCCCATGCGGGTGGCAATCTCGCAGGTAATCTTCCAATCATCCTTGGCCAGTCCCGGCGGATCCACCGCCTTTCTCACACGCTGCACCCGACGCTCCGTATTGGAGAAAGTGCCGTCCTTTTCGGCAAAGCATTTGGAGGGCAGCACCACGTCGGCCATCCGAGCGGTTTCGGTAAGGAAAATATCCTGAACCACGAGAAATTCCAGTTTCTTGAAGCAATCCTCGGCATGATTCAGGTCAGGGTCGGACACCAGTGGGTTCTCGCCGATAATGTACAGGGCCTTGATCTCTCCACTATGGGCTTTGGGCACCATCTCCGTAACCTTCAGTCCCGGCTTGGTGGGCAGGCCGGTGACGTTCCAGGCCCGTTCCATTTTTTTTATGGCGTCCAGGTTGTCCACCGATTGGTAGCCGGTGAGCACGTTGGGAAGGCCGCCCAGGTCGCAAGCCCCCTGAACCTTGTTCTGGCCGCGCAGGGGATTAAAGGCCCCCCCCCCGGATGCCCAGGTTACCGCATAGCATGGCCAGATTGGCCAGCGACTTGACGTTATCAGTACCTGTGGTGTGCTGGGTG
>SWCD01006058.1_pt1 | contig 14073 bp, 21 predicted proteins | sample 4693011 | NCBI WGS metagenome assembly SWCD01 (sample SAMN10267278, study PRJNA491770) | bioreactor metagenome | isolation source: DHS bioreactor inoculated with marine | place: Japan: Omine Ridge, Nankai Trough | reverse complement strand
GGCGCGCGTCTTAGCTTTGCGTTAGGCGCGAATAAAAATTCTACCTTGCCAAAAGTTAACACGCGAGTTAACTTATCTATATGCCTGAAATTGCCTTTTACAAAAAATCAAATGGTGAAAGTCCAGTTGAAGAATTTCTTGATTCATTAACAGCAAAACAGGCACAAAAAGCTGTTTGGACCTTACAAGTTATTGAGGAGTTACTAAAGTACCAACAACCTACCTCAAGAAACTTGTTAATACAGATGACATTTGGGAGGTCAGGGTAAAATCTGGGAATAACATTTTTCGTTTATTAGGCTTTTTTGACGGCCCCAGACTGATAGTGTTCAACCACGCTTTTCAAAAGAAAACCCAAAAAACACCGAAGCAAGCCATAAAATTGGCAGAAGAAAGGAAACGGGATTACTTCAACAGGAGGTAAAACATGAGTGATTTAAAAAAATACGTACAGAATCGCAAAGGCCGTGACCCTGAATTCGCTTATGGCTTTGATTCAGGCTACGAACAATTCAAAATTGGTGTCATGCTTAAGGTGGCCAGGGAGGAAGCAGGTCTTACCCAAGAACAGTTGGCTCAAAAACTTCAAACCAAAAAGTCAGCTATATCTCGTATTGAGAATCATGCAGAAGATATTAAATTATCCACCTTAGAGAAATTTGCTCAAGCTCTTGGGAAAAAACTGCTTCTCAAGGTCGCATAATTCAAAGTTTCGCCTAACAATACGCTCAAGCACGACGCGCAAACTTGCGCTTTGCTTAATCGGCTTCGGCCATCTCAATACAACCCGAACTTACTTTAACCCCGGCTAGGCGCGCGTCTTAGCTTTGCGTTATGTGCTTTAATTCCACATGAATAATATATCAAATAATTTAGATAAAATTGGCTTTGGCAAGTGGGTACAGGAAAAGGTTCCTGCTGAAAGCCTCAAACAATTTGACATTGCAAGAGTAGTTGCTGTCCACAAAGATAGTTATAGCATCAGCAATGGAGAAGTTGATGTTTTAGCGGAGTTGATAGGTAAACTAATATTTAATGCTTCCTCACCAGTTGATTATCCAGCAGTAGGCGACTGGGTTCTTGCCAATTTTTATGACGAAAACACATTCGCAATAATTCACGAAATCTTACCCCGTAAGTCTTTATTAAAAAGAAAAACACCGGGCAAAAAAGTTGACTTCCAGTTGATTGCCGCAAATATCGATGTTGCATTCATTGTTCAATCTCTGAATGAAAATTTTAACCTCCGGCGCCTTGAACGTTATCTAGTCATGGTTAACGATAGTAAAATTCGTCCAATTGTACTTTTAAGCAAGAGTGACCTGCTTGATCAGGCAGCTATTGCAAGCATAACCGAAGAAATACATAAGATTATGCCACACTTACAAGTTGTCCCCTTCAGCAACGAAAATCAAACCTATTTGGATAACGTAAAAGGAATTATGCAAGCTGGTTTAACATATTGTCTACTGGGATCGTCTGGAGTCGGCAAAACAACCTTAATGAATAATCTGATAGGCGAATCAAAATATACAACAAAAACAGTTAGCAAAAAAGAGAGTAAAGGAAGGCATGCTACGACGCATAGGCAAATGATTAAACTGGATTTTGGCGCACTGATAATAGACACACCAGGTATGCGAGAGCTAGGGAACTTTTCAGTAGCAACAGGTCTTGGGGAAACCTTTTCCGAGATATCTGAGCTTTCAAAAAAATGTCAGTTTAATGATTGTACTCATGTCAACGAAAAAGGTTGTACTGTATTAAATGCCGTTGAAGATGGTCAAGTCTCTGCCGAGAGATACCAAAACTACATAAAAATGAACAAGGAATCTACTTTTAATGAAATGTCATATCTTGAGAAAAGAAAAAAAGATAAACAGTTTGGAAAATTCATTAAAAATGTGATGAAGCATAAGAAAAGTCGGAGATAGCACATAACAATTCGCTCAAGCACGACGCGCAAACTTGCGCTTTGCTTAATCGGCTTCGGCCAACTTAATACAACTCGAACTTACTTTAACCTCGGCTAGGCGCGCGTCTTAGCTTTGCGTTATATTTCGTAAAATAAAATCAAATTGCCTAAATGAGCGTTTCAGTAAAATTCAATAAATACGCAGAGCGTTACGACCAATCCAGGCAAAAACTAATCCCCTGCTATTCCGACTTTTACCAAACCATTATTAAAATCATCCCGTTCACCAATTCACCCCCACTATCCGTGGCTGACCTTGGTGCCGGCACAGGGTTATTATCAAAACAAATATTAAAAGCATTTCCGCAGTCGAATATGACCTTGGTAGACATCTCAGAAGAAATGCTAAATGTCGCCAAAAGCCGTTTAAGCAAGTATTCAAATGTCGAGTATCAACTATCTGATTATTCGAATGAATTGCCATCTGGGCGTTACGATTTAATAGTTTCTTCTCTATCAATCCACCACCTGACAGATAAAAACAAAAAGCAATTATTCCGAGGCATCAAAAATGCCCTCAAACCTAATGGCATCTTTATCAATGCAGACCAAGTTTTAGGGGAATCCGAGGAAATTGAAAATCTATATCATTCAACATGGTTGTCAGAAGTTAAGAAAAACGGCATAAATGAAACAGAATTAAGCGAAGCACTTGATAGGATGAAAGAAGACAAAATGGCTACCCTATCGAGCCAAATTGAATGGCTTAAAGAATCAGGGTTCTCTGAAGTCAACTGGCTGGTATCAAAATCTCCGGTTTGCGGTCTACAGTGGCCAAAATTAGAAATATAACAATTCGCTCAAGCACGACGCGCAAACTTGCTCTTTGCTTAATCGACTTCGGCCAACTTAATTACAACTCGAACTTACTTTAACCCCGGCTGGGCGCGCGTCTTAGCTTTGCGTTATGCCACAAACAAGAACAACCACTTGCACGACCCACCTTCAGTACGGTATAATGTACAAAATCCAATCAAAAGGTGGAAACTATGCAAAGATTACGAGTCGACCAAGATATTCGGTCAATGTCAGAATTCAGAACAGGAATTGCGTCATTCCTTAAACAGGTTCATGACACAAAAAGGCCATTAATTATTACTCAGCATGGCAAAAGTGCCGCAGTTCTTATGGATGCTAGCGAATACGATGCCATGCAGGAAAAAATTGAATTATTAAGCGACATACACACATCAATAAGCCAAATCGAAAATGATGAAGGGGTTGCTCATAGTGATGCCATGAAGATGATCCTCCAAAGAGTATCCAAATGAAAATTATTTGGTCTCCGTTAGCTATTGACCGGGCATCTGAAATTGCTGAATACGTTGCTTTAGACAATTCAACTGCTGCAACGAAATGGGTTGAAAGAGTTTTTGAAAAAGTCAAAAACCTATCATCATTGCCAGAAGCTGGCAGGAAAGTACCCGAAGTAAACAGAAATGAAATTCGAGAATTAATTTTTGGTAATTACCGCATAATCTACCGAATTGAGAAATCAAACATCTCTATCCTTACTATCCGTCACAGCAAACAGATATTGCCGGTAGATGAAATTTTGGCATAACAATTCGCTCAAGCACGACGCGCAAACTTGCGCTTTGCGTTAGCCTATATAAAGGTGCCCAAAATGATAAACTCAAATAGTTCGTTTCCAGTATTCATAATTCAAAGCCTTGATGCTGCAAAAACCTTCTACTTGAATCATTTAGGTTTTAATCTTGCTTTCGAGAATGAATGGTATCTACATCTTGTATCAGAATCTGGTGTTCAGATTGGATTTATGTTGCCCAATCAACCAACACAACCAGGCATATTTCACCAATCATATAATGGTAATGGGGTTATTTTCAGTCTTGAGGTTGAGGATGCAGATTCTGCATATTCTGAAGCAAAGGAAAAATCACTAGATATTGTTTTGGATCTTCGTTCCGAAGACTGGGGTCAACGCCACTTTACTTTAAAAGACCCAAATGGAATCCTCCTAGATATTGTTCAAGCGATAGAGCCAACAGAGGAATATCAACAAAGTTATGACGAATAATCGAAAACTAACGGTATAAAATAATATCGGCAAGAAAATCGGCTAACAATACGCTCAAGCACGACGCGCAGACTTGCGCTTTGCTTAATCGGCTTCGGCCAACTCAATACAACCCGAACTTACTCAACCCAAGCTAGGCGCGCGTCTTAGCTTTGCCTTAGCGCTAATAAAAAAAGGAATCTCCATATGCTCGTCCCTGAGTTGAAAAAACTAAAACTACAATCACAACTAGTCTCGATCGAACGTGATTGTCATGATGAGGAACTTACTGGGTACATTTGTGACATAGATGACCAAATTACATCTATGCACCTGTTTGACAATGACGGGGTGTACGAAGGTTTTACGGTATTTGAAACTGAGCAAATTACAGAAGTTTATTGGGGCAATAGGGAGCATTTAGCTATCGCCCACCTAGCCTCGCAAAATGCACCCAAAACCACTCCCAAGCTAGAAAGCAAAGATTTCCAAGAAATCATAACTGAATTTAATTCAAAACATGAAAGCCTTTGTTTCCATGCTGGTGGCAATGAAGATGCATATGACATAGCTTCCATAACAGAATTTGACGATACCTGGTTCAAGTTGAAAACATTTTCGATTAAGAAATCTTTATCGCCATTGCACAAACTAATTTTAAGAGAATCAATAACTCGTATTGTAGTTAACTCACCATACCAAAACAAAATCGTAGAGCTACACTCAGCGAAATTATAAAAAATTGCGCTAACAATCCGCTCAAGCACGACGCGCAAACTTGCGCTTTGCTTAATCGGCTTCGGCCATCTTAATTACAACTCGAACTTACTTTAACCTCGGCTAGGCGCGCGTCTTAGCTTTGCGTTAGCTGTATAAAGAAAACTATGCCCTATTCCCCAACTTTAAAGATCAACACGCCAATTGGATCATTAACGTTTGGGGCATCAATCCAAGAAGGGGATCTTGCAAATTGTAAAATTAAATCATTCCATATTAGCCCAAAACTCCCAGTAGGAATGACCGTCAGTGGTTGCATGGCTGTTATATTACAATGTTTACCCAATAATCCCTTCAAGGGTTTCACCTTCTCCTGCGAATGGGATGAATTAAAAACAAAGGGGTATAGTTGTTCTGGTCAAGGGTTAGACGCTTGGGAATGGGAATCTGAAGGAGTACTTGTATTAATTGGCACTGAGGATTTTGAATATATTGAGTCACGGCTGGAATTAAAAACCGAATTCCCTCCTGAAAATTACCCCGTAACAATGGCTAACAATAAAGTTAGTATCGCGATTGAATCATTAGAAAAAAATAAGGAAATTTCACTTCATTACGTAATAGCATGGAACCATTTGCCGGAGTCTGTAGAGGATTCATGTTGGTATGCAGTGGATATTCCCCATAATAAAATTATCCAAACTCAAAGTAACACCTAGCTTCAACTTTGAAGTGCAACAATCTCTATTTCCCATATAGCACCTCCCAGGGTGTTTTGTAACCATGTCGTTTTCGTGGTCTTGAGTTTAGCTTGTGAGCAATGTGGTTGCAGTGGTGCTGGTTTACTTTAGCCATGCTCGTACCCTTCGGCAAATACTGCCTTATCAGGCCATTGGCGTGTTCATTTGAGCCTCTTTCCCAAGAGTGGTACGGAGTAGCAAAATAGAATGGTACGCCTGTTTCTTCCTCGACCTTTCGGTAACCATGGAACTCCGTACCGTTATCAGCTGTAATGGTTTTAAACCTAGGGAAATTCCGCTCAATAATTTGTAACGTTCGTTGATTCAGCTCCTGTACGGTACGTCTTTTCATCTTGCCTATCTCCACAAAACCGCTTTTGCGCTCAACCAAAGTAACTATACAATCCTTGCTGCCCTTACCAACGACTGTATCAATCTCCCAGTGGCCGAAACGCTTCCGGCTCTCAACCTCTTTTGGCCGTTCAGAGATATGACGTTTGGCAGCTATACGGCCACGGCTATCGTAGGCACCATACCGTTTTCGGCGTTTCTTGCTGGCAAATCGCAAATGTCTATACAGTGTGCCACCTGCTTCCTTGTCACGCCATATGTGCTTGTAAATAGTCTCATAGCTTATGGAAAACACGTTGTGCCGTCGTAGGTAGCCGCTGATCTGCTCAGGGCTCCACTTCTCAGCAAGCAAGCCTTCTACAATCTCATAATCATCGACAGTAAAGTGCTGGTTACGCCTGGAGACCGAGCGGCGGTTTCTTGTACGGCTGCCGGCCTTGGAGTATCTGTAATAGCCATCATTGCAGCTGTTGCGTTTAATCTCGCGGCTGATAGAGCTCCTATGTCGCCCTAAACACTCAGCAATCCTAGCAGCAGTATACCCTTGCTTTCTAAGCTTAGAGATCGTATACCTTTCCTCAGAGGTGATCTGGCAATATCTCATCGTTACTTTCCTTTACTTGGTCGTTTAGAAAAATAACGAGTATTACCGGTCACCTCTTTTTTAGCCAACCGTGTTGCACTTACTATTTGAATCTGCGAATCATAACAATTCGCTCAAGCACGACGCGCAAACTTGCGCTTTGCTTAATCGGCTTCGGCCAACTAAAATACAACCCGAACTTACTCAACCTCGGCTAGGCGCGCGTCTTAGCTTTGCGTTATGCGCAAGACATACTAAATGTATCTAAATGAATATAGTTATCGCGATATCCATATTTATCATAATTTCTATTAATATTATTGCTTACTTGATATGCAAGAATACTGTCACAAAACATCAAGTGTTCAAAGTTGATAATGAAACAGAAGAGAAAATAAAAAAATGGAAATTTTACACTAATATATTTCTAAAAATAAGAACAACACCATCACTTATATTTCTTATAATACTTCAAACTATATTGCTATATACTTTCTTATCGCAAGACTACTTAACAGCTAAAATTATTCAAAATCCTAAACTAGTTCATGCATCTATAACTCGCAAATTCACCAAAAAGTATGAAGAAAGAATTTATTACCATGTTGATTATGAGTTTGAAATAAATAATAAAAAATTATCTCCAATCTTATATATAGGAACAGGGAAAATTGATGAGAAAAATTTCAATGATATTGATAGCAAAACTCTTTTAAAAGTTACCTATAACGCCAACAATCCTCAAGAATCACAGATAGGCGATATAACAAAATTAACTTTAGGCAATATGATTACTAGGCGTATAATTGCCTATTCCTTCATTGTAGGATTATATATTCTTACATTGTTTGGCGCGTATTACATTATTTTCAAAATAAAAACCAAATTTCCTAAACCGGGTGTTAATTAAAAAATGCGCATAACAATACGCTCAAGCACGACGCGCAGACTTGCGCTTCGCTTAATCGGCTTCGGCCATCTCAATACAACCCGAACTTACTTTAACCTCGGCTAGGCACGCGTCTTAGCTTTGCGTTATATTTAGGAACAACATGAATACCTTTCTTGGAAATGGAATAGTGCAGGCGACAATTGCGACTCTTGTTGCAGCCTTAATTATTTGGCTAATTGGATTTTTCAGAAGGAAAATGGAAGAAAATAAAATAATCTCTTTCCTGAAAGAGTCAGAACAAAATACAGATCACACATTCAGATCAACCCATGCAATTTCATCAAATACAAACATCAGTGAAGAAAGAATTAAAAAAGCATGTATTAAAAGCAGTAAAATAAAAAGAAATGAGAAAGAAAAAGAATCATGGTGCCTAAAGAAATAACCGCAAACAAAACGATATTTCTTATAAAAAAGGAGTCTACATGTCATTGAGCAAAGAATGTTACACCTACCACTTAACACCAAGAGGGTGGGTCGAAGGAACATTCGAGGCTGACACACTCGGATCTTCAAGAATCAAAGGAACTCCAAAAGACAGAGTGCTAACAATTTGTTGCTATGATGAGCAAACTTCTCTTCACTCAAAATCATTCTTCTACGACAAAACAGTTTGGGAGTCTGATGACCCAAATATGGTAAAGAAATTAACAAAAAAATATGGCAAAAAACCTAATTGGTTTGGCTATAAAGAAATGAAATAATAAGAAAAAATATAACAATTCGCTCAAGCACGACGCGCGAGCACGCCAGTTTTAACGGCTTCGGCCAACTCATTACACCCCGAACTTACCAACCTCCGCTAGGCGCGCGTCTTAGCTTTGCGTTGTACCGCATCAAAATTTAACACCCAAAAGGCATGGGTTGGCCAAAAGTTGACTATACGTTGCTTAAAACTACTTGTGAGCAAACTGCATTACATCTTTTCAGGCCAACAAATCCCAGGCTCACAACAACGAAATCCGCCGTTAAAACCTTGGGTTTTTAACTGCATTTAAAAACCATTAAAACCCAAATCGTTTCACCAGTTTAAACCTTGCAGGTTGCACCTAAAATTAATTAACATTCCCAACATGTCGATTGAAAATCTTGGTACAACAATTCGCTCAAGCACGACGCGCAGACTTGCGCTTCGCTCAATCGGCTTCGGCCATCTCAATACAACTCGAACTTACTTTAACCCAAGCTAGGCGCGCGTCTTAGCTTTGCGTTAGCTGCAATAAGGAAAACACATACTAACTTGACCAAGGAGAACAAATGAAATTCAGAGTAATATTAACATTAATCACAATTGCCATTTCTTTATCAGCTTTTACACCAAATTGCTTCTCGGATACCATAGATGAACTACCCAAATTCGTAGTAAGCGCTCTAGATGAATACAAAAACACAAACGCTGATAACTTTATTGCCGCCCTCGTTAAAGGGTCAGCACTGGAAAACGACAAAAACGCGCTCTCTCAATCAAATATCATCAAACAAATAGAGTCATTCTATGGCAAATATGAATCATCAGAGCATATTAAGACTGTTAAAGTTTCAAAAAGCACAAGTCTCATATTCTTTGTTATGAACTACGAGTATGGTCCCTTATTCACCAAGGCAACTGTATTCAAAAAGAATAACAAAGCATTTGTCTCAAACTTCAAATTCCACACTGAAATTGAAATGATAATACCAACCGACGTAATATTCTAAATGCAGCAGCTAACAATACGCTCAAGCACGACGCGCGAGCACGCTAGTTTTATCGGCTTCGGCCACCTAACTACAACACAAACTTATCAACCTCCGCTAGGCGCGCGTCTTAGCTTTGCGTTAGCCTTCGCAAAAACAAATTGACACCAATCAACCCAAGACATATAGTCTAGACAGACTGGCTAGAAAAATTCCATCCAAGGTGTCGCTATGATTGAAAACCATTGGCAACTACAAGATGCTAAAAACAAATTCAGCAATTTAGTTGATAAGGCACAACATAATGGACCACAGGTCGTAACCAAACACGGCAAAGATGCGGTCGTTGTTCTTTCAATCGACGAATATAAAAAATTAATAAAACCAAAAACCAACTTGGTAAAATTCTTTCAGGCCTCTCCCCTCGCAAAAGAGGATCTAGACCTAACTAGAAGCAAGGAAACGCCAAGGGATATTGAGTTATGAATTACCTACTAGATACATGTGTAATTTCTGAACTCATCAAAAAATCTCCCAGCCCAAAAGTCGTTAAATGGGTATCAAACGTTGAAGAAACAAACCTATTTATCAGCGTATTGACTATCGGTGAAATCCACAAAGGAATCGAAAAATTACCCAGAAGCAAAAAGAAAGACAAACTGCATAAATGGGTAAATTACGACCTTCAAGAACGATTCATTAACAGAATAATTAGTTTTGACCTCCAAACCGCTACTGTTTGGGGACAAATCCAAGCGCATTCGGAGACATTAGGCAAAGCCCTCCCTGCCATTGATGGGCAAATTGCTGCTACAGGAATTTCCTACGACCTAACAGTTGTAACTAGAAACACATCAGATATGGAAGTTAGCGGTGTTGCCTTACTAAACCCATGGAAATAGTCCATAACCATCTAATATAAAAGAAAAAGGCTAACAATTCGCTCAAGCACGACGCGCGAGCACGCCAGCTTTAACGGCTTCGGCCAACTCATTACAACCCGAACTTATCAACCTCGGCTAGGCGCGCGTCTTAGCTTTGCGTTAGGCTGATCCAGAAAAAATCATGTGCAATCAAACACCAAGCAAAGAAGATCTAAAAAATTTCTTAAAAGATGAATTCGCAGAAAATTGGTCATACTTAAGGCACATCGAAGAGATTCGTCTAAAGCATACTAATTTGTATTTATTGATCGTAGGAGCTTTTATAAGTTCGTTATCCTTCTTATCTAAATCAGCTCCTAAAGATAGCAGCGTAAGCCTTACTACCTTTTTAGTAGCAGAATATAGTCCAATAATACTTTTTGGTTCATTATTCATATTTCTTTATGGCTTATCATTATCCACCTTCCTTTCTCAGCAAAAAAGAGGATATGAACACTATAGAAAAGTTAATGCCGAAATAAGAAATTTCTTTGCCGGTAAAGAATCAAATGATTTTTCGTTTGAAACGGAACTGCCAGTTAACAGGTCCGTCAAGTCAGTCATAAAATCAACTTTCTTTTATTGGTATCTGCTTACGGTATTCATTGATTTAATAGCATTTATAATTTTCATCACATCATTAATTGAATATCTCTCGCCAGGTGGCACAGATTATGGAACTGCATTCACAAGCATACTTGTGTTAATATATGTATTTGTTTTTGCCATACAAGTTTATGTTTTTGTTTCTAATAACACTAAGATTTATACAGCACCTGGCTAACTATCGAAATTCCGCCTAACAATGCGCTCAAGCACGACGCGCAAACTTGCGCTTTGCTTAATCGGCTTCGGCCATCTCAATACAACCCGAACTTACTTTAACCCCGGCTAGGCGCGCGTCTTAGCTTTGCGTTAGCTGCAATAAAGAAAATAAAACCATGTTTCCAGAAATAATCACTAAATTGCCGGAAGCTGACATACCAATAGAAGAACTGAAGGCTTTTTTACTCCAAGGAGAAAATCAGCAAATTCTGTTTATGGAATTTGAAAAGGAAACTGAAGTGCCTGAACATTCACATGAAGCTCAATGGGGTGTTGTACTTGATGGCACAATAGAATTAACCATTAACAACCAAAAGCATTTATACCGCAAAGGTGATACTTATTTTATTCCAAAAGGAGTGAAACATAGTGCCAAAATTATGAAAGGCTATAAAGATCTCACCTTATTCGACCAAAAAGACAGATATAGTGAAAAAAGCAGCTAACAATTCGCTCAAGCACGACGCGCAAACTTGCGCTTCGCTTAATCGGCTTCGGCCATCTAAAATACAACCCGAACTTACTTTAACCCCGGCTAGGCGCGCGTCTTAGCTTTGCGTTAGTTCACAAATAAAAATGAAAATCATAGACATTGCAAAAATACTTCTTGGGGCCGTTTCCGGTTTATTATTAAGCCTAGCAATCAAGGTAGATGAAAGCGGAAACATTACGACAAATACATACTTTATTTATGCATTGTTTGGAATTTTGACAATAATAACAGTGTCTGTCATATTGCTCCAACTTATAAAACAAAATAAACAACTAAAAATTATAGTTACTGAATCACGTGATGAAATAGAAAGTTTGCATAGTTATATTGATAAAATAGATAATGTGGAAAATAACGAAAATAAGCATATAGGGACTAAAATAGAAAATTGGTTTAGCTCACACATAACTGCTGCTTACGAAAAAAATAATAAAGTTCCCACAGTAAGTAATCATAAATACAGATTTATAGTTGATGAAAATGGTAAAATAATAAAAGGTCGAGAAAAAGAAAAACTCAAAGGAAAGAAAGAAGAATTTGAAACTATTTTCCATATTAAAGAATCAAAATTTGAATTGATAATATCTCAAAATTCAATTCATAAGAGTGTCTACAATTTACTTTTTCTTTATAGACCTAAAACAGAACCTCTCGATGGTAATTTAAAAAAAGGAATTATGGCTTATGTTGACTATTATGAAAAGATAGTCCTATCACCTGTCGTCTTGGAGAGAGACCGTGTTCCTTCTGAAAATACTACAAATTCATCTTATGAATCGATCACAGATAACATAGGAAATAATTTCGTTTATTTAAAAGAAATTGTTGATCCAGAAAATTATAATGACTGAACTAACAATACGCTCAAGCACGACGCGCAAACTTGCGCTTTGCTTAATCGGCTTCGGCCATCTCAACACAACCCGAACTTACTTTAGCCTAAGCTAGGCGCGCGTCTTAGCTTTGCGTTAGCGTAAAAAGGAAAACAAATGGATCTTGCATCGATTAAAGCCGCATATACATCTGCAAAATTTGTGAAAGACGCTTTAAACACGGTACTTGACTACAAAATTGACCAAGAATCGAAAGATAAAATCAATGAGATTCTTGAAAGGGTTGGTCCCATCCAAGATACGCTTTTTGAGTTAAGAGAAGAACTATTCAGACTTCAGGATAAAAATCGTGAACTAGAAGCTCAACTTCAAGAGATAAACAACTGGGAAGAACGCAAAAACAGCTTTAAGCTCAAAAAAACTATCGGAGGAGCAGTTGTTTATCTCTCAAACACAGAACCTCCTTATTTCGTTTGTCCCAGTTGCACAGAAAAAAATGAAATACATCCTCTTCAACCTGAAGGTGAGTATTCAGGTAATTACCAGTGTCCAGGTTGCGACAAAAATTTCCCTGTAGATAAACCCAAACCAATACCTTCAACAGTCGGAGATTATTACGTGTGAACAAAAAATTACGCTAACAATTCGCTCAAGCACGACGCGCGAGCACGCCAGTTTTAACGGCTTCGGTCAACTCATTACAACCCGAACTTATCAACCTCCGCTGGGCGCGCGTCTTAGCTTTGCGTTATGTGTAAAAAAAGAATCATGATCCAACTCAGATGCACAGGAAAAGCACAAAAACAGCTTGGACTTAAACCAAGTGAATTGAGTGAAATCAAAGAACCTGATTCCACCCTTGGGAATTGGTATGTCAATATTACAACAATCGACAGAAGAAAGACGTTTGTGTTCATGAATGAAAGCACCCTGCTGTCTTTCATACTTTTTGGGGTAAGAAAATCTAATTCATTCAGAATTCACGAAATATTTCTAAAGGCATTAAACCAACTGCTCTTACTGGAAGGATTCGACTATGAAACAATAAACAAGGTTAATGATGAGTATCTTGATCTTGAATACACAAAAACTCATAGCCCTAGCCTTCTGGGAAACATGAATGATTTAATAGAAAACTACAAACACCACATTTATTCAGACGGAGGTCTCAAATATTGCGACCTCACTGCCATTATTCACAACGTAAATAGAATGCCTCAGAGAAACATTGGCTGGGAATATTCAATAAATGTGGCCAAAGAATTACTAACAACCCAAAATCATTAAAAAAACACATAACAATGCGCTCAAGCACGACGCGCGAGCACGCCAGTTTTAACGGCTTCGGCCAACTCATTACAACCCAAACTAACCAACCTCGGCTAGGCGCGCGTCTTAGCTTGGTCGTTAGCTTCATAAAAAAATGAAACCAATTACCAAGAAAATCCTAATCGGTGGCACAATCATTCTAGCGATTATTCTCGCTTTTGGTGGTGGCTTCTACTACGGAATTGATTTCGCCTACAAAGTATATAAACCCAAATATGAAACTGAGTTGTATGTGCGAACAATGTTGGGCCATTCAACAATTAAAAAAATAGACAAAAATCAAATTTCAGAAAGTCACAGCTCCCTACTCGCAAGACTAAATGGTGACATCATCGCCATGGATACATGGATTCCTGAAATGAAGGACGGTGATGAAAAGAAAAAATTCCAAAAATTACTCAGTGGAATAGCAAGTCACCGCAAGGAATTTCCTAAATATTATAAAGAATTTGAAACCAACACCCCACAACTTCAAGAAGCAAGTTTAATGGTTGCTGAAATCTTGGAGAAATATAAAAAATAGAAGCTAACAATACGCTCAAGCACGACGCGCAAACTTGCGCTTCGCTAAATCGGCTTCGGCCATCTCATTACAACCCGAACTTACTTTAACCTCAGCTAGGCGCGCGTCTTAGCTTTGCGTTAGCAATATAAA
>SWCD01012019.1_pt1 | contig 14083 bp, 12 predicted proteins | sample 4693011 | NCBI WGS metagenome assembly SWCD01 (sample SAMN10267278, study PRJNA491770) | bioreactor metagenome | isolation source: DHS bioreactor inoculated with marine | place: Japan: Omine Ridge, Nankai Trough | reverse complement strand
GGAAGCGCACTCGCGCATTGTTGTGGGGCGGCGCCACGGGGGTCGTTGCCTTCGTTGTGCGGGCGGCGGGATTCTCCGGACCGCGCACGATCACGCCGCCGTCGTATTCTCCGGATCCGAACAGGCCATTGCCGTCCGTGTAGGTCACGGGAGACGATGCGAGTCGCAACACCTTCTCGAGGTGGTGTCTCGCCTCCGGATCCACCGCAAAGGCGTCGACCCCCTCGGGGATGGTCACCAGGAGATGGGGTTGGTGCCGGGCCATCGCCGATCACTTACCGCGGCGTTTGCGCTTGCGCCGTTTCGATTCCATCGGTTCTTCGCCCTGGATAGCGGCAAACTCGCGAAGCACTTCCTCTGCTTCCGCCGAAAGGTGGGTCGGGATGGCAACCTCGACCTCGATGAGAAGATCCCCGCGACCCCGACGCTGCAGCCGGGGCATGCCCTGTCGATTCAGCCGGAAGACAGAGGCCGACTGCGTGCCGGCAGGAATATCGACCTCGGTCGTGGATCCATCCACCAGCGGCACCTCGATCTGTTTGCCCAACGCCGCCTCTGCAACTCCGAGCACGACCTTGTGATGCAGATCATTACCGATCCTGGTGAAGTTCGGGTCGGCGGCGATACGAACCTGGACATACAGATCGCCCGGAGGGGCGCCCCTCTCTCCGACTCCGCCCCGACCGGAGAGACGCAGCCGGGTGCCATCGTCGACACCGGCGGGGATCTCGACGTTGAGAGTTCTCTCGGATTCGATGCGGCCCGCGCCCGAGCACGTCTGACATGGCGAGTCGATGATCTCACCCCGCCCGCGACAGGTGGAGCAGTCGGTGACCGTCATCATCTGGCCCAGCATGGTTTGTCTTGCGACCTGCACCTGGCCCGCCCCATTGCAGGTTGGGCACCGCCGCGGATCATGACCGGGCTCAGCCCCGCTCCCCGAGCAGGATGGACAGCGCTCGGGTGCAGAAACGTCGATCTTTCTGCTCACTCCGATCGCCGCATCCGCCAGAGTCAATTCCACCGTGGCACCGATGTCATTGCCGCGCTGTGGCCCGCGGCGGCGGGTCCCGCCGAAGCCTCCGAAGCCACCGCCAAAGAACTGCTGGAGGATGTCGTCGAGGCCTCCGAAGTTGCTGAACAGATCACCGGCACCAAACTGTTCGCCACGGTCGAAAGCCGCCCGTCGTTGTGGATCTGACAGAATCTCGTATGCCTCGGCGATCTCGCGAAACCGTGCCTCTGCTTCGGGATCGTCGGGATTCGCATCGGGGTGGGTATCTCTGGCGAGCGCCCGAAAGGCCTTCTTGATCTCGTCCGGGCTGGCGTCGCGCGCAACACCGAGAATCTCGTAATAGTCCTTCATGCGCCGAGGCTGTCTTCGAGACCGTCGCCGACTTCTTCGACAATACGGATAGCCCGGCGATAGTCCATCCGCATTGGCCCAAACACACCGACCCGGCCGGTGGCGGTGCCTCCAGCATTGAATGCCGTCGAGACGACGGCGAAGTCGGCATCGGCCATGTCGGTCTCAGTACCCAACCGGACCGAAGTGCCCTCGTCGGCCCCGCCGATGAGCTGGCGCACATGATTGTGCTGCTCGAGCAACTCCAGCATCGTGTGGACCTGAGCCAGGTCCTCCCACAATGAGGCAAGCTGGCTGGTTCCGCCGACGTACAACTCACGTGTTGCAGCAACGGCTGCGCTTGCCGATTTGGAGATCGATTTGGCGATCCGCATCACCCGATCCGGTAGCTGGTCGCCGGGCACCGCCCCAAGCCGCTCGCTACCTTCGGTGAGCGTCGTTCCCTCGAACGCCGCGGCAAGGAGTCGCTCGGCCTCGGCCAGTTCGTTGTCCGTCGGGTTGAACCGCAACTTCACAACTTCCTGTCCGACACGGCCGGTCGTACCGATAGTCACGACCATCACAACTGGGCCTCCGAGCTGCACCAGGTGAATCCCCTGAACGACCTCATTCCCGAACCCGGGGCCCATCACAACGGCGGGATAGTGGGTGATCTCCGAAAGCAGCCCGCTCGTCTGTTGGAGCAGTTTCCCCAACTCCTCGTGGAATCCGGTGAAGAAGGACTCGATCCGCTCTCTGGTCGCGTTACGCAGTTTCGTCGGCGAGCAGTGGTCCACGTAGTAGCGGTACCCGGCCGGCGTTGGTACCCGCCCGGCCGATGTGTGCGGCTGGGTCACGAAGCCATATGACTCCAACTTGGCGAGGTCGTTGCGAATCGTGGCACTCGACACGTCAACAGAGCAGTGTTCGAGAACGGCGCGCGAACTCACCGGCTGGCCCGTTCTGATGTATTCCTCCACGAGGGCCTCGAGGACAATGGATCTGCGGTCGTCGAGCATCAGCCGAATTTAGCACTCGCGGGATGAGAGTGATAAAGACTTATCACTCAGTCACACCGGATCGAGAACGAGCACTTCGCGGGCAACTGCATCGGTCAGGAGCGGGCGAGCCACCACGATGCGACTACCGGACGTCTTGATGACGCCGGCAGCGACGAATCGGCGACCTTCCGGGGACGCCAGCAGAGCCTGCCCGGCAGCGCCGGATTCCACGCCCGAGCGAAGGCGCAGGCCGAGGAACAACCGCTCCCGCTCTCGACCCCATTCATCGAGAGCCTCCGCCCCCTGTACCGGTCTCCGACCCTCCGCAACGGCGTCGAGGTAGACGTCCAGTCTCCGGTAGTTGCGGGATCGCACCCCCCGGCGATAGCCGTGCGCACCGGTGCCAAACGCTTCGTACTCGCCTTGCATCCATGTGGTGAGGTTGTACCGGCACTCGTGACCATGCTGCGCCCAGTTCGAGACCTCGTAGTGACTCAGGCCGGCCAGCTCCTGGAGAGCCTCATACTTGTCGGCCTGATCATCGGAATCGGGAGCAGGTGAGCCGGCGGCGACCGTGCGCGACAGTTGTGTCCCCAACTCGACAGTGAGCGCATAGGCCGACAGGTGATTGGTTTCGAGCTGGAGAGAGGTCCGCACCGTCTCCGTCCAGGATTCCAGAGTCTCTGCCGGTGTGCCGAAGATGAGGTCGAGGCTTACCGTTCGCATCCCCGCCGCTTGGGCGTTGGCGACAGCGACAGAGCCGTCATCCGGCGTGTGCGCACGACCGAGATAGCGCAAGACCATCGGATCGAAGGACTGCACCCCAAGTGACACTCGGTTCACTCCGGCCTCCCGCAGCTGCTCGGCGTGAGCGCGGCTCATGTCTTCAGGATTGGCCTCGATGCTCACCTCCGCACCCGCAGCCAACCCGAACCGACGGTCTAGAGCCCCGATCAGCTTGCCGATTTGCGCCGGGTTGAGGATCGATGGCGTGCCCCCGCCCAGATTGACTGCATGCAACGGATCCCAGTCTTCGGCGAGATCGATCTCGGCGAGCAGAGCCTCTATGTAGCGGTCGACCTGCCCGACCTGTTGGGACAGGTCAACGACCGCAAAGTCGCAGTAAGGGCACCGGCGATGGCAGAACGGAATGTGGATGTAGGCCGCTCGTTCGGCCGCCGCATTTGTAGCGGGGTCACTCATCGATCCGCAGTGCCGAGACAAACGCCTCCTGCGGCACCTCGACCTGGCCAACCATCTTCATTCGGCGCTTGCCCTCCTTCTGCCGCTCGAGCAGTTTGCGCTTGCGGGTTATGTCACCGCCGTAGCATTTGGCAGTCACATCCTTGCGCTGTGCCTTGATCGTCTCGCGGGCAATGATGCGACTTCCCACGGCTGCCTGGACGGGAACATCGAAAAGCTGGCGCGGGATCAGCTTGCGCAATCTCTCCACCATTGCTCGCCCATAGCGATAGGCACGGTCCTGGTGAACGATCGAAGAGAAGGCATCAACCGGGATTCCGTTGAGCAGAATGTTGACTCTCACCAAGTCAGACCGGCGATAGTCCGCCGGCTCGTAGTCCATCGAGGCGTATCCACGGGTTCGTGACTTCAGCTGGTCAAAGAAGTCGAACACGATCTCTGCAAGCGGGACCTCGTAATGCAACTCGACGCGCTCAGGAGTCAAGTAGGTCATCTCCCCCATCTCGCCGCGGCGGGTCTGGATGAGTTCCATGACCGTTCCGACGAATTCAGACGGAGTGATGATCATGACTTTCACGAACGGTTCGGAGATGCTCTCCAAGACCTGAGGACCGGGGAGATCTTGCGGGGACCGCACTCGAAGACTTGTGCCGTCGGTGAGGTGAGCCTCGTACTCCACCGATGGTGCAGTGGCGACGAGATCCAGGTCGTATTCCCGTTCGAGACGCTCCCTGACGATCTCCATATGCAGCAATCCGAGAAAGCCACATCGGAACCCGAATCCGAGCGCCCGCGATGTCTCCGGTTGGTAGACAAGGGAAGAGTCGTTCAGGCGTAGCTTGTCGAGTGCCTCGCGCAGGCGCTCGAACTCGTCGCCGTCGGTCGGAAACAGGCCCGAGAACACCATCGGCTTTGGCTCCGCATATCCCGGCAGCGCCGCTGTGGCCGAATCCGCGGCATCGGTCACGGTGTCGCCGACACGGATGAGGTCGATCTCCTTGATGCCGGTGATGAGATAGCCGACCTCCCCTGCCGCCAGGCGCTTGACCGGACTGACTTCGGGCCGGAGGACACCAATCTCGTCAGCGGACTCGATGAGGTCCGTTGCCATGAATCGAACCTGCTCACCAGACTCGATGTGGCCATCGACGACACGTACCGAGCACACCACCCCCCGGTAGGTGTCGTAGTAGCTGTCGAACACCATGGCTCGCAATGGCGCAGCCGCGTCTCCCCCGGGCGGGGGCAGCCGGTGGACGATCGCCTCGAGTAACTCCTCGACACCGCTGCCGCTCTTGGCCGACACCCGGATCACGTCGTCTTCTGAACCGCCGACGATCCCGATCAGCTCGGCCGACACCTTCTCCGGCTCTGCCGAGGGAAGATCGATCTTGTTGACCACAGGGATGATCTCGAGACCGTTCTCGATAGCGAGATAGGCATTGGCAAGAGTCTGCGCCTCTACGCCCTGTGCAGCATCGACCAGAAGCAGCGCCCCCTCACAAGCATCGAGGCTGCGCGAAACCTCGTAGGAGAAGTCGACGTGACCAGGCGTGTCAATGAGATTGAGTGTGTAGAGGTGGCCGTCCAGTGCGCGATATTCGATCCTGACCGCATTTGCCTTGATGGTGATCCCACGCTCCCGCTCGATGTCCATCGTGTCGAGAAGCTGTTCGCGCATGTCGCGCTGTTCCACCGCACCGGTGGCCTCGAGGAGGCGATCGGCAAGGGTCGACTTGCCGTGGTCGATGTGCGCAATGATTGAGAAATTGCGAATACGCGATGAATCGGTCATCAGTGTTGTCCGGTGATCGGAGGGATGAGGCGGGCGGCATTGTACCCGCTCCCCGACAATGCTATTGTTCCGCCGTTCCTCCAACCCCTAGAGGTCTTTTTTCGTATGGCCAACATCAAGTCACAAAAGAAGCGAAATCGTCAGAACGAGAAGGCGCGTATTCGCAACCGGGCAATGCGCTCTGAGTTGAAGACACGCGCCCGCACCGCCGTCGAGGCCGCCGAGGCCGGCGACGCCGATGCCGCCAACACAGCGCTGCGTGATGCGCAGAAGCGGATCGACATGGCTGCCAGCAAGGGCCTGCTCCACAAGAGCACTGCCGCTCGCCGCAAGTCCCGTCTTGCCAAGCAGGTTGCCAGAACCCTCGGGTAGCCGATCTCCGGAAACCAATCATGAGTGAGACAACCTGGCTGACTCCAGCCGCCCATAAGAAGTTGGTCGACGAACTCGAGCACCTGACCACCGATGGTCGGCATGCCATCGAGAAGCGTATCGCCGAGGCTCGTGAGCACGGCGATCTGCGCGAGAACGCCGAGTACGACACCGCAAAGAACGACCAGGGTCTCATGGAGGCTCGCATCCGGCAGCTCAAGCACATCATCGAGAACTCCGAGGTGCGTGAAGCTGAGGACTCCGGACGCGTCGAAGTCGGCACGGTCGTCACTGTTGTTGACGATGACGGCGATGAGATGGACTACTTCATCGCATCGGCCGAGAACAAGCTACCGGGAATGATCCTGGCATCGCCGACCAGCCCGGTCGGGGCTGCTCTACTCGGCGCGGCACCCGGTGACGACGTCTCGTATGAAGCTCCCGGCGGAACATTCACGATGACCGTCAAGGACGTCCGCGTCTTCGAGGGCTAGCGATAAGTCACTAGTCCGCACTAGTCATTTCGAGGGGTTTTTATATGGCCCTTCACCATTCTGTCCATTCTGCCGACATAAATATCGAAACATGTCGATAGGTGGACTTCAATGTCACGATTCACGAAGAGACTCCGCAGCCAGACCGGCGCAGCATTGGTCGAATATGCACTAGTTGCTTCGCTCATCGCACTGCCATCAGTTGCAGCCATGAACGCGATCAGCGCCAACATGAATGAGGAGTTCAACGCAATCGAGGACAACGCGGCCAGCGCCGGTCATGGAACGACAACGACCGAGGGCGCAACAACCACCACCGCGGGCGGCGAAGGTATCCCGACCACAACAACAACCACCACTACGACTACGACGGCCGCTCCCGCCACAACGACCACAACGACCACAACGACTACCGCCGCTCCGGGCACGACAACAACTGCGGCGCCGGGCACCACCACAACCACCACTACCGCGGCCCCGGCCACAACGACAACTGCCGCTCCGCAGGCTGCACCCGCCTATCAGGAGGAGTACGTCGAGACACCTGCCGGTTGGTTCGTGATCGCCGTCAACGATGGTGATATCTACATCGACGATTACTCACTCGGCTATCGGTGGACCGGAACTCAACAAACCGATGACGACGGCAACCTCGTCATCGACCTCGACAAACGGCGCTCGTACCGAGAGGTACACATCTTCGCCTGGCTCGACGACGACGGGTATCTCCACGTCGACGTCAACCAGAACTGGTAACCGGCAGCTAGCGCCGCCGCGCTCCCCCGTACCAGCGGCACATCGCAACCGTGAGACGTTCCATCGTCACTCGATGAGTTGCTTCCGGAGCAGTCTTCAGCTGTAGATCGGCCCGCGCCAACGCACCGAGAGCCAACTTCAAGTCCGATCCTTTGATCCGACTCCGCTGTTTCCAGACCTTCTCCATGGCCCATCCGGCTCGCCCGCCGTCCCAATCGAGGAAGGTGTCATAGTCGGGCGCCGCCGCAGCTATCGACCGACGCCTGACATCGCTCTGCAGAAAGGCAAGTAGCTGCAGGGGGTGCCCATGCTGCAGGAAATCGGCCAATCGCCGCAGGGCGTCGCCCTGCTGGCCGGCAACTACTGCGTCGACGTAGTGCCACATGGGCTCATCCGGCCGATTCTTGAACCTGCTCCGCACCCGTTCGACATCAACGTCGGGACCTTCAACCATCAGCTGATCGAGAGCCTGGCCGAGCGCGGCCACATTGGTTCCGAACCGGTTGAGCAAGATCGTGGATGCCTCCCGATCAATGCGAAGGCCGCGTTCCCGAGCGGCCCGGCCCAGCCACTCTCCCGCGGATCGCTCGTTGATTCGCTTCACCGAGATGCTCTCGCCCCGCTTCCTCAGCAGCGAGCCAAGAGGAGCTGGGATCGAGCCGGCAGCGACGAACACGGCTATCGGGTCGGCCGACACCTCCAGCAGCTCGGAGATGACCTCGGCTTCAGCCTTGAGGAGCGCGTCGGCGTCTACGACGAGCACACCGTCGGCACCGCCAAAGAGAGATCCACTCTGCAGCGCAGGAACGATCTCCTGAACCGGGCCGCGCATCGTGGCGTCGCTGTTGTCGTCACTCGATGTGCCCTTCGGTGGCACGTCGATGCGAGTGGGGCTGTCGACGCCAAGTTGCTCCAAAGCAAGCGTGGCACGCTCCATCATCAGGTCGCGCTCCCCCGGCCCGGCATCACGCGGACCGGAGACGACTACAAGTGGCTTCATGGCCACGAGCGTAGCCTGTGCCACCGACACAGGTTCTCAGCGCAGAGCGATGGCGATATCGCCCTCGTCCCGGGTAGTCAGCACCCGCGTCCCAGCACCGATCAGGGTGTCGAGTACCTCCGGAGCCGGATGGCCGTAGGTGTTTGGTCCGACACTGATGATCGCCAGATCACCGACTGTATCTGCCAGCCATTCGAGATTGCTCGTTGCCGCCCCATGATGTGGAACCATCATTAGATCCGGCCGGACCGGATCGAGTTCCGCTTGAGCAAGAGCCCCGATATCTCCCGGGAGAAGAACCGATCGTCCGGCGACCGACGCCAAGAGAACCACAGACCCGTCGTTGTCGGCGGCATAGCGCCGATGCGGCCCCAGCACATCCAAGGCGAACTCACCGAGGACAGCACTTTCGCCGACGGCTACAGCGTCTACCGGGATCCCCCTGTGCTCGGCGGCGTCGACGACCGCTCCGAGCAGATCACCAAGGTTGGCGTAATCGGGGACCCAGATCCGACCGACCGCAACGGTCTCGAGCAGACCGGAGAAGCCACCAACGTGATCGGCGTCGCCGTGGGTCGCGACGACGAGGTCAATACGGCCAACGCCGTGCTCACGCAGTGAGCTACTCAGAGTCGTGGGATCCCGACCCCCGTCGACGAGAACAACGGCGCCGCTGGGGTCGCGCAGCAGAACCGCGTCACCCTGCCCTACATCGAGGAACACAATCGTCGGTGCGTCCGGCGGACCCGGCGGAACCATGGAGAGGGCCGACATCGCGACGATCCCCCCGATGACGACCCAGCGCATCCTCGTCGGCCAGGCCAGCGTTACCGCAGCCCCAAGGCCGGCCGTCTGCGGAGCGTTCAGTTGCGGCCAGCCCGCCGCGGTACGGGCGACGTTCAGAACCAAACCGGCGAGGGATTGTGCGATATGAAGCGGTAGATCCCAGCCGACGATGACACCGGCTCCGGCGGTGGCCGTCGCCCCGGTCACGAGCGGAGCGGCAAGCAGGTTCGCAACCGGAGACAACAAGGGAATCGAGCCAAAGTGGATGAGGAGCAGCGGCACGACTGCCAGTTGCGCGGACACAGTGGCGGCAAGAAGGCTCCAGAAGATCCGTGGTGCCCGGGCCCTCCAGACGTTCATCCCGAAAAGGACTCCCCCGGTCGCCACGACCGAGAGCTGAAACCCGACGTCGTAGGCAAGATCGCCGGACATCACGAGAAGCACGGACACGGCACAGCCGAGCGCAGCCCACGCATCGATCGCAACTCCGACTGCACGTCCGCCGAGTACCAACGCAGCCATCGTCGCCGCCCGGATAACCGATGACTCCCAGCGAGTAGCAACCACAAAGACGAGCAGCACGATGAGCCCCGTCACCGCCCTGAGGCGGGTCCCGGCGCCGGTCGGGCCCAACACGAGCCACCAGGCACCGAGGACTAGAGCCACGTTGCTGCCCGAGACGGCGACATAGTGAGTGAGACCGGCCCGCCGCAGCGACTCATTGTCCGGACGGGGAAGGTCGGCAATGTCTCCGATCAAGAACCCGGAGAGCAGAGACGCTTCGGCAGACGCACCGAGGATCGCTAGCCGCGAGGCCACCCGGTCCCGGACTGCGTTCCCGGCGCCGACCACAGGAGAAGCCGGACCGCCCAGCACGAGAATCGATGTGGCGCTGATCCTCCCGGCAACGGGATCACCCCGAATGAGGTGCGGATCGGCTCGAAGCAGCCCGCTGACCGAGATTCGATTGCCGGCAGCAATCTCATCGTGACTGGAGGTGACGGCAATCGCCGGGCCGGGCCACAGCACCTGACGATCCGAGCCTGCCGGCGTCCACCCGGAGGGGCGAAGGATGAACCTGAAGTCCGTGCCGTAGGGAATCGCATCTGTTATGGCCGCTCCCGTCACAGCACCGCGGCCGCGCGGTAGCGTCGCGTCGAAAGTCTCTTGATGGCGACTACTCGCCAACGCGCCGGAGACAGCTCCGATTCCGATGAGCCCAACCAGCAGGAACGTCGGATTGCGGGCCACCACGGCGAGGCAGACGCCCGCAGCCACGACACCCAGTCCCACGGCGACCGACACGTGAGGTCCCGACAGCGCACCCAGCCAGAGTGCGACTGCCGCCACAACCGGAACCCGACTGCTACCCGATGGTGGATTGAGACCGTTCAGGGCAACGCCACCGAGTCTCGCAGCGTCTCCAGCTTCCCTTCGCCGATCCCAGATACGTCGAGGAGGTCCTCAACAGCGGTGAAAGGCCCGTTCTCTTCGCGATAGGCCGCAATCCTGGCGGCAAGAACCGGGCCGACGCCGGGCAGTTGCTCGAGCTCGGCAACGGACGCGCTGTTGATCCGAATCTTCCCGTCGGCAGTGGCGGCCCCGCCGGTCACCGACTCGTCCTGGCCCGGAATCACCACCTGCTGCCCGTCCTGGAGGGCGGCCGCGAGATTGATCCGGCTCAGATCGGCGTCACGGGTGGTACCGCCTGCCGCCGCCACCGCATCGGCCACCCTGGCCGCCGCCGACACCTCGACCAGGCCCGGAGCGGCCACTGAACCCGAAACGTGGACAGTGATCGTGCCGTCGCCGGATGGGCTCTCTCGATCAACGATCAGGGGCGCCGGCGCTGGTGCAGTCTGCTGGTACCAGAGGGACGCTCCCAACATCGCCGCGACTAATCCCAGCGCACCAAGCCAGTATCGAGCGGGCACAATGTCTCCAGGGACGGCTCCGCGGCAGAATCAGGCTGCAGACACAGATACCACGATCACCATGACCGATGAAGAGTCTCGTCGCTGCCTAGAAGTCGATGTCGAAGAGAAGAAAGACCGCAGCGAGCAGGTTGACTCCGGCATGAGTGGAGATGGCCAGGCCGATGCGCCCGGTGTGCAGCGCCTGATATCCGAGGACGAGGCCGATGACGAACAGGCCGGGCACGATGAACGCCGTATCGGGGTCCAGCAGGTGAATCCCGGCGAACACGGCTGCGGCGATCGCCACCGCATAATGCGCGGAGAACCCACGGCGCAATCGGGACAGCAGAACGCCGCGGTAGAGAAGCTCTTCGGTCAGCGGAGCGACGACCACAACGACGAGGAACACGACAACACGGGCCCCCAACGAGGATGCCTCGTCGGCAATCTCGGCCACGTCCTGGACCGGGGGATCCTCGATGTTGAGCAACCACATCAGCGGTAGCTGAACGAAGATGACAACGCCGAGTTGGAGGAACACGCCGTATACAAGCCCGAGCAGATCCGACGCCTGGAATCGCAAACCGAAGTCGAGGTCCCACGAGGCCGTCCCCCGGCTGCGCGACAGGTAGAGAAGCATCGCTAGCTGCGTGATCGCCTGCCCTGCGCTCGACACTGCCAGCAAAGCAACGCCCTCGATCTCACCACCACCATTGCTGGCGACGGCGATGGACAAAGCGAGAACCGACCCCAGCAACCCACCGAAGAAGAGAGCGATGACGTCGGGGAAGGTCCAGACGGACCCCGGCAGGTAGTTGTCGTTCACCGCGGGCCCTCCGCCACGATTGTTGCTGCAGCCGCTCTCGCCTCGACCTCGAGACGAATCGCCCGGTACGCCTCCCAGTGGCCGAGGCGACGCCGCCGGCCCCGCACATAATCACCGATGTATTGCGAAAGGTGTTGCATCGCCCCGAGCCGGCGCCATTGCTCGATGTGCATCAGTTCATGAACGATGAGCCGCCCGGATCGCTCGGGTTCGGCCGCCGTTCGGAATCGATCCATGATCGCGGGTTGCACGAAGACTCCGTTGGGCAGGGCGACTGCCGCAATGCCTTTGGCCCAGAACCGGCGGAACAGCGGCGAGGCAACCCGAACCCGAACGGTCGCGGGATCGACTCGAGGCATGAGCTCCTGGAGACGCTCCGGATCGATACCGGAGGCCAGCAAGATGTCCGCGGCTGGTGCTGAGTCATACATGGAGCAAGCAGCGTACTGCTCTCGCACGAGACACTCCGCAAACATGTCCCGGGCAACCCCGCAACGCCTACCATGTCGGCTTTATCGGCTTGAGGCAGAGATGGATTACCAACACAAAGAGATAGAGCCGCGCTGGCAAGCTGCATGGGAAGACGAGGGCATCTACCGCAGCACTGTGGATTGGACGAAGCCTAAGTACTACGCCCTCACCATGCTCCCCTATCCGTCCGGCGATCTGCATATGGGCCATTGGTATGCCATGACACCTTCCGATGCCCGGGCCCGGGTGATGCGGATGAAGGGTTACAACGTCCTGTTCCCCATGGGCTTCGATGCTTTCGGGCTTCCTGCCGAGAACGCCGCGGTTCAGCGCAATATCCATCCCGCCAAGTGGACGTACGAGAACATGAACCGGATGCGCATCCAGCTCCGCTCCATGGGTGCCATGTTCGACTGGGAACGGGAAGCGGTCAGCTGCGATCCGTCCTACTACACCTGGACCGAGTGGTTCTTCCGAGAGATGTACGAGCATGACATCGCCTACCGGGGCGAGGCAATGGTCAACTGGTCGGACACCCTGCAGACGGTGCTGGCCAATGAGCAGGTCATCGACGGCAAAGACGAGAGAACAGGCCAGCCCGTCATCCAGAAGATGATGGAACAGTGGTTCTTTGCGCTGACCAAGTACGCCGATGAGCTGCTGGATTTTGACGGGCTCGATTGGCCCGACCCGATCAAGACGATGCAAACCAATTGGATCGGACGGTCCGAGGGCGCTGAGGTGACCTTCAAGACCGAGGCCGGCGACGAGATAGTCGTCTTCACCACCCGGCCGGACACGCTGTGGGGAGCAACCTTCATGGTGCTGGCGCCGGAACACCCGCTGGTCGACTCGCTCACCACCGCAGAGAACCGTACCGAGATCGAGGAATACCGGGTCGCAGCTGCCGCCCAGAGCGAGCTGGAGCGGATGGAGGAGAGCCGGGATAAGACCGGTGTCTTCACCGGCGGATACGCCACCAACCCTGTCAACGGCGAGCAGATTCCCGTATGGATTGCCGACTACGTCCTGCTCTCGTACGGCACCGGCGCCATCATGGCGGTCCCCGCCCACGACGAGCGAGACTTCGAGTTCGCTCGCCAGTTCGGGCTGAACATCGTTCCGGTGATCCACCCGGCCGGGCGGAATCCGCTCGACGAACCGTCAATGACCGAGGCCTTCGTTGGCCCCGGAGTCATGGTCAACAGCGGCCCGATCGACGGCATCGAGACGACTGACGCAAAAGGTCGCGCCAACCCGTCGGTTGCCGCCGCCATCGACTGGCTGGAGGAGACCGGCGCCGGCAAAGAGGCGGTCAACTACCGCGTCCGCGACTGGCTGATCTCCCGCCAGCGGTACTGGGGCTCGCCCATCCCGATGGTGCATCGACAGGACGGCACCATCGAAGCTGCGGCCGAGCTCCCGGTGATTCTTCCCGAGGACGTTGAGTTCGACGGCCGCAGCCCGTTGGTCGACAACGAGGAGTTCCTCGAAACGGTCGATTCTGCTGGCGTACCCGCCCGGCGCGAGAGCGACACCATGGACACGTTCATGTGCTCCTCGTGGTACTGGTTCCGCTACCTCTCACCGCAGTTCGAGACGGCCCCATTTGATCCAGAGGAAGCCGCCTATTGGTTGCCCGTCGACGTCTACACCGGTGGCGCCGAGCACGCCGTCATGCATCTGCTCTACGCCAGGTTCTTCGTCAAGGCGATGCGGGACATGGGCGTGTTCAGCGATACCGAGAAGATCATGGCCGAACACGGCCGCGATTCGAGTGGTCTGTTCGACGAGCCGTTCTTGATGCTGCGCAATCAGGGCCAGGTGCTCGGCGCCGAGCGGCTCGGCGACCGTGTCGTCGTCGACGGGGATTGGGACCAGGGCCGCCTGATAGCCACGTCCCTGCGGGTAGACGATGGAGCTGCGACCGACGCCGGCGCGGTAGTCGGTCAGTTGATGCGGCGTACCGAGAATCTGCTGCAGGTCGAGACCGACCGCGGCCTCATCGGAGTCGAGGTTCCTGAAGGTACCCCTGTCGACATCCCGGCGATCCCAGGTGTCAACGATGTGACGCAGCTCAAACACCATCTCGATATCCAGCGGATGTCGAAATCCAAG
>SWCD01011397.1_pt1 | contig 14094 bp, 13 predicted proteins | sample 4693011 | NCBI WGS metagenome assembly SWCD01 (sample SAMN10267278, study PRJNA491770) | bioreactor metagenome | isolation source: DHS bioreactor inoculated with marine | place: Japan: Omine Ridge, Nankai Trough | reverse complement strand
GCCATGGCATCGCTGAAAAAAGCCATGAAATGGGACGAGGATGTTTTTGGTCTTGAGTATGACCTTGATCTTTTTATGATCGTTGCTGTGGATGATTTTAATATGGGGGCAATGGAGAATAAGGGCCTCAATATCTTCAACTCAAAATATGTTCTGGCTGAACCTGCCACCGCCACTGATGATGACTACGAGGGCATCGAAGGCGTTATCGGCCATGAGTATTTTCATAACTGGACCGGCAATAGAGTGACATGCCGTGATTGGTTCCAGCTCAGCCTAAAAGAAGGTCTTACAGTGTTTCGGGACCAGGAATTTTCCGCTGATATGACCTCCCGGGCTGTAAAACGGATTAATGATGTTCAGCTCCTGCGCAATATTCAATTTCCTGAAGATAGCGGCCCTATGGCCCACCCTGTCAGACCTGATCACTACATGGAAATAAATAATTTCTATACAGTCACAATCTATGAAAAGGGAGCCGAAGTTATCCGGATGATGCACACCTTGCTTGGACCTGAAAAGTTCAGAAAGGGCATGGATATCTATTTTGACCAACATGATGGCCAAGCTGTCACCTGTGATGATTTTGTGGCAGCCATGGAAAAGGGCGGTGGTGTAGATCTTACCCTGTTCAAAAACTGGTACAGCCAAGCTGGCACACCGGAACTCCATGTTAAAGGTGAGTATGACGAGCAGGAAAAAACATATACCCTTTCCGTCCAGCAATCGTGCCCACCAACACCGGGCCAAGAAAAGAAAGAACCGCACCATATCCCTTTAAAAATGGGACTCCTCGCTGAGGATGGCCAGCCCCTTTCAACCAAGCTTTTTGAAGGTGATGGCGGGCCTTCAGAGTCGCATCTTCTTGAGCTGCGAGGAGCAGAAGAGGAATTTGTTTTTACGGATATCTCAGAGAAACCCACTCCGTCACTGCTTCGTTCATTTAGTGCCCCTGTTAAGCTCCATTATAACTATAGTGACGATGATCTTCGCTTTTTGATGGCCCATGATCCAGATGCCTTTAACCGCTGGGAGGCAGGACAGCGATTATCTTGCCGACTTCTTCTTCAACTCGTGCAGGATGTTCAGGAAGATAGAGAACTCACCTTGCCAACCGATTTTGTCCAACTTTTTAAAGGTATTTTAAAAGAAACAGAGGATCCTGCCTTTTTGGCCCGTCTGCTTGTTTTGCCCACTGAGAAATATCTTGGTGAGCAGATGGACGTTATAGATGTAGATGCTATCTTTGCAGCCCGCCAGTTCGTACGATCAGAGTTGGCTAAGCAGCTTTTTATGCCTTTCCTTTCTTGCTACCATGGTGCTGTATCTGCTACACCATATCGGTATGATCCAGCCCTCAGCGGCCAGCGGCTTCTAAAAAATACTGCCTTGGCCTACTTAATGATGAGCGGTAAAAAAGAGGTGCTGGAACTCTGCCTCAATCAGTATGAGCAGGCGGATAATATGACAGACGCTCTCAGCGCCTTTACTGCTATCATGCATCATCCCGATTGCCCTGAGCGCAAGGCCGTGAAAGTTGCTTTTTTTGGTCGCTGGGAAAATAATAGTCTGGTGATGGATAAGTGGTTCATTGCCCAGGCCACAGCTCCCCTGCCAACAACAATGGCAGAGGTTAAAGAGCTAACCAGGCATCCGTCGTTTTCGTTGTCTAATCCCAACAAGGTGCGATCCCTTATTGGTGCTTTTTGTTCTGCCAATCAGATCTGTTTTCATGATAAATCAGGGGAAGGATATCAATTTCTTGCTGATCAGGTTCTTGCCTTAAACAGCAGCAATCCGCAGATTGCAGCCAGAATTTTAACACCTTTAAGTCGTTGGCATCGGTACGATGAGAATCGACAAATCAAGATGAAGACAGAGCTTGAACGCATTCTTGCTGCTGAATCCTTATCAAAAGATGTTTATGAAATTGCCGCCAAGAGTTTAGAGGGCGTTTAAAATAACAAGAGGAATAAAATGGACATTTCAAAAGCCATTGCAAAGATGAAGCAGAATCCGGATTTTGCCGAAAATGTGGGAATGCTCCTGGTCCATAACGGTGTGGTTCGGGCCTGGTCCCGCCAAAGCAGGGATCAGGTTGAATACCTTGAAGTTACCCCGAACTACAATAAGGTAGAGGAGATTCGTCAGGAATTCCTGCATAGAGAAGGTATATTTGACATCGTCATTGAGGCCAAAGAAGGGCGCTTTCAACCCGGAGATGATCTGCTATTTATGATTGTTGCAGGCGACATCCGTGAAAATGTTAAACCCGCCCTTGCCGACCTTCTTGATCGCATTAAAGCCGAAGCTATCAGCAAAAAAGAGATTGTCACAGCTTGATTCTCCTTGGCAAGTGGGGTACAAATCTTCCTGTTTCCCTGTAGTTGAGATGAAAAAATACTAAAAAGTGATCCCATGTATACCTCCTCAGATTTACGTAAAGGCCTGAAAATCGAAATTGACGGCGAACCTTATATCATTACTAATTTTGAATTTTCCAAGCCTGGGAAAGGCCAGTCCCTATATCGCTGCCGCCTCAAAAATATGGTTACCGGCAATGCCTTTGATAAGACCTACCGCTCCAATGAAAAGTTTAAAAAGGCACCTCTTGACGAGCGTCAAATGCAGTATCTTTACAATCAGGGTGACGAGTTTCATTTCATGGACAATAAAAGTTACGAACAGTACATCATCCAGAAAGATCAGCTTGAGGATGCTATCCCATTCATGGTTGATAATATGGATGTTGATGTTCTTCTTTTTAACAACAATCCCATCGGTGTTACTCTGCCTAATTTTGTTAATCTTACTGTCACAAAGTCTGATCCCTGGGTGAAAGGAGATACTTCCGGCACCGATACCAAACCTGTTACTGTGGAGACAGGTTACGAGCTGCAAGTGCCACCCTTTGTCGAGGAGGGTGAAAAGATTCAGATAGATACTCGAACCGGCGACTATATTACCCGGGTGAAAGAATAGGTGATTCAGAAATGAATCTGCATGTTTTAAAAAAGCGGGCTGCCATTATCCAGGCAGCCCGCTTTTTTTTTGAAACAAACGATTATCTTGAGGTTGAAACACCCATCCGCCTGCCAGCGCTGATCCCGGAGGCCAATTTAGAACCGCTTGTTTCTGGATCCTGGTATTTACAGACATCGCCGGAACTCTGCATGAAACGGCTGCTGGCTGCCGGAGCTCCGCGCCTTTTTCAACTGTGTAAATGTTTTCGAGGTACGGAAAGGGGCAGCCGGCATTTACCGGAATTTACCATGCTTGAATGGTATCGCTTGGATGGCACCTACCAGGATTTGATGACTGAGACAAAAAAGTTTCTCCAGGACCTGGCACAACGATTTGCACAGGCTGAAGGCTATGATCAAGAGGTTGTTGATCTTTTTTTGCAACCAGAGTGGCAGAAACTCACAGTCCGGCAGGCCTTTGCTGACCATGCCCCTGTTTCGGCAGACAAGGCCTTAGCAGATGACTGTTTTGATGAGGTGTTGGTGGAATATGTGGAACCGCAGCTTGGTAATGGTCGCCCCTGTTTTCTTTATGACTATCCCATCGCACTTGGTTCGTTGGCCAAGGCTAGCACGAGCGACTCTGAGGTTGCCGAACGTTTTGAGCTGTATATGAACGGGGTTGAGCTAGCAAACGGATTTTCAGAACTTACCGATCCTGCTGAGCAGAAAGAACGCTTTGAGGCAGAGGCTAAAAATGCCAAAAAAATGGGGCGATATTTTGGTAAGTTACCCGACAAATTTATAGCGGATCTCGAAAGAATAGAGGCAGCCTGTGGTATTGCTCTGGGAATGGACCGTCTCGTCATGCTTCTCACCGGTGCAACAACAATCGATGAGGTGGTAAGCTTTGTCCCGGAAAATTTGTAGTGGAATTTTTACCGCTACTGCATTTTGCCGAGCTTATGCTGGATAAGTTGCAGGTCATACCAGGCAGCCTTTTTTAGGTCTTCGATCTGGAGGAGTTGGCTTGGATGATAGGTAGCCATGAGCGGAATGGTGTTAAACTGATGAAAACGGCCGCGCAAGGCAATGAGCTGGTTCTTGTTTTCCAGCAGGGTCTGGCTTGCGAGCTGGCCCATGGTGCAAATAATCATAGGGCGTAAGAGGCTGATAAGTTCTATCAGGTGGCGGCGGCAATTTTTTAACTGTGTGTCAATGGCTACCTCATTTCTATCTATGCAGCATCGTATGATGTTGGTTTGAAAAACATCCTCTTCTTTAAGATTTATAGCAGCCAGCATTTTGACTAGAAGCTCAGCTGCCTGGTCATTAAAAATCTTCCCTTTCTCAACATCATCTCTGCTAGTGGGTGCATCGCCAATAATAAGCAGCGTTGGCCGATCCTGTTTGCCTTTACCGAAAAGGGGAGTAGGGCGTTTATTCTCTTCCAGGCAGCGCTCACAGTGAGTGACGGTATCTTGAAGGGTGACAACATCATCTGATGAAAACGCAGGAGGAGCTACTTGGCCAACCTGTGATTTCGAGGAGCGAAGCGATGAGGTTTGCTTGACAGCCGATGGCTGTTTGACTGGAAGGACGGCAGGCATATCCCTGAACCCTTCTATTTTAGGATATTCCAGGTTGAGATTGCCATGTAATTTGCAGAGCCTGCGGGTAGCGTCGGTGAGCACAGCAAGCTCCTGGGCCATCTCCTCTTTATTGGGGCTCGTCATGTTTTTTCCTCTAAGCCAAGATCTTTTGCCAATTTTTCCAGATGCTCACAGAGTTTAATAATGTGTTCAGTCGTAGTCAAAGGGTTCATCACTGAAAGGCGCAGATAGCTTTTACCGTGCACTGTTGCCCTGGTGATATAGAAATTGCCATCCTCGACCAGCTTTTGTCTAAGTAAGTCTTGGTGTTTTGAGCTCGTTCCATAGCGAAAACAGAGAACATTTGAGTCTGGTGGGCAGAGGCAGGTAAAGCCAGGACGGTCATTAATGAGTTCATAAAACTGGCGCGTATTGTCGTACAAGGTGTCAATATGGGCGGCCATACCCTTTTCACCAAGAACAGCAAGGTTGAAGAAGAGCTTGAGGCCCATCATTGACTTGGTACATTCCACCGTGCGCTGGGAAATGTCGATGCCGATTTTTTCTTGTTCAGTAAAGAGATAGGTGCCGTCCTGGTGAAAGGTGGCATTTAGATTTTTTTTGCTACGGAAAAGAGCTGCGCCGCATAGAGCAGCTGTGCCAAGCATTTTATGGGTGTCCCAGGTGAGTGAATCCGCTAACTCGACACCATCAAGAAGCTGTCTGTGTTTGTCGGAAACCAAGGCCGAAGCTCCGTGGGCACCATCAACATGAAGCCATAGCTTTTCCTTGCGGCAGAACTCACCAATTTCTCGCAGATGATCATAGAGTCCGGTGGCTGTGACGCAGGCATTGGCAACCACGGCAATAATTTCCTTGCCTTGCTTTTTTTGTTGGGAGTAGGTCTCAGTCAGGGCGTCCACATGCATCCTGAAAAACTCATCGACACGAACAGGTATGACCTGGGCCGTGCCAAGGCCAAGGATAGCTGCCATTTTGCTAATGGAATAATGGCAGGCTTCTGATGCCAGAATGACAGCATTGCCATCTACGCCTTTCTCCCATGCACGGGGAAGGGCACGGGCCCTGGCCGCCAGCAAACAGGTCTGGTTGGCAAGGCTGCCGCCATGGGTGAGAACACCATCTCCGTTTGTCTGCCAACCTGCTTTGTCGAGAAACCAGGAGATCAGTCCGCGCTCAACAGCTGTGGCTGCCGGGCCCATTTCATAAACAGGCATGGCATTATTGGTGAGGCCATTAACAAGATCTCCAAAAATGGCTGGCATCATAGGTACGGCGACCTGATGGCCTAAATAACGCGGATCAAGCATATGGTTGCTGTGCCTAAATAAGATGGAGATAATCTCCGGCAATGTGCCACCGCCGTTTCTGATGAGTTTGTAGAAATCGAGATCTGCAAGAATCTGGTCAATGGGTTTTTGAATGAGAACCTTTTGTCCTTCCTGGGCGGAGCTTTGGAGGTAATCGACCAAAACTGGCATAAGTTCCGTAAGGGTTTTTTGAAAATAACCTGGATTATAGCTTGAAGAGTGCATACTGTGCTCCAAGAGCAGGATGATGAAGGGCTGACCTTAAACACCTTTTGCGGTAACGATATTGTCACGGAGTGCATAGTACCCAACTGTTGTGGATGCGCAAGAATGATTTTTGACGGGCAAGAAGACAGTGAGGAGATTGAGGCCACCGAGGCCATTGTTGCCAAGGATACCAATGAGATGCACATCTGGTCTTTGGTGTTGACCTCGGTGGCAATTCCCCATCTTGTTGGTGGCGGAAAGGATGATCTCACCCTCTGGGTCCCAAAGGAAAATATTCATGCCGCCCAGCATCAGATCTACCTATACGAAGATGAAAATAAGCCTCAGATCGACATTGGTGAACGGTACCGGGATAAAGCCCATTTTAATCCTCCCACCTTGATCATTATGGCGCTCTTTATCCTCTTCTTTTCTGAGACCGGCCCGTGGCAAGACAATATTGTGTGGTTTTCCAATGGTGCGGTGAATAGAGAGGCCATTATTGGCAACAATCAGTGGTGGCGGTTGGTTACGGCCCTTACCCTCCATGCTGATGTCGTGCATCTCGCTGGAAATGTGGTGTTGGGTGGCGGTATTATTCATCTGCTCTGCAAGATTCTTGGTACAGGATTGGGTTGGGCCCTCATATTCAGTGCTGGGGTCAGTGGCAATTTTTTGAATGTCGTGTTTCATCGGAGTCAACATCTGTCCGTTGGTTTTTCCACAGCTGTTTTTGGTGCGGTGGGACTCTCATGCGGTTTAGAGATTGTTCGGCGCCGCAAGTGGCAGGGCGCGCTTCTTGCCATGGGGGCTGGTTTAGGACTGCTGGCCATGCTTGGCACCGGTGGCGAGAGGGTCGATTTGGGCGCCCATTTTTGGGGATTTGCAGTTGGGGTGGTGCTTGGTGTCCTGACGTCCTTTTGTCGTCAATACACAGGTCGCTATCCTGGCTTTTTTATGCAATTTATGTTGTTCTTTTCAACGGTTACTTTGGTTTGGCAGGCCTGGAAACAGGCACTGGTTTTCGGTTGAAAAATAGTTATAAATAGATGAAACTGTATTTCTGTTACTGTAGCCCCGGAGAAGTATACTTCTTGTGAAGGTTTAAGATGTGGGTGGCAGGATGTGTTTAAAAAATAAAGGAGAACATTATGTCGTGGCAAGATGAGCAGCCGCCCCAATGGGGCAAGAAAAAAGGGCCATCCTCACCCGAGGATCTGATTGCAGCCCTGCTCAAGAAGATTAAAGAGAGTTTTGAAGGCGGCGGCAGTGGTGGTGATGGCTCAGGTTCCGGCTCAGGTGCCCCTAATTTCAAGGGTGGGCTCGGTGCCTTTGGACTTATCATTATTGTTATTGTCGGCATCGTTGTCCTTCGTTCTTCTTTTTACACCCTGGATGAGGCTAAAGGTGAAAGGGGCGTTGTTCTGCGTCTAGGTAAATTTTACACCCTGACTGAACCTGGTCCCCATTTAAAGGTTCCCTTTCTCGATGAAGTTTTTAAGGTCTCTGTTTCTGAGGTGCGCAAGGAGGAATTTGGTTTCCGCTCCCGGTCTCAGATTCAGAAATCCGTTTTTGCTAAATCGGGCTACACCAGTGAATCTCTGATGCTCACTGGTGATAAAAATGTCATTGATGTCGAGTGGATTGTTCAATATCAAGTTCAGGACCCCTATAAATTTGCCTTTAATGTTCGCAATGTTCCCCAGGCGGTACGTGACGTCTCTGAGATGGTCATGCGCCGTATGGTGGGCAACCACGGTTTTGATTATGTCTTGAATAATCGTGAGATGTTGGGCGCCGATGTGGCCCGCGAACTCCAGAAGACATTAAATGATTATAATAGTGGTGTTTCCATCGGTGAGGTCCGGCTTAAAGATGCCACTCCCCCCGATGAGGTAAAGCCTGCCTTTAATGAGGTTAACGAGGCGGATCAGGATATGAAGCGCCTGGTCAACGAAGCAGAGCAGCAATATAACAAGGTGATTCCCAAGGCACGCGGTGAGGCAAAAGGTAGGATTGAGGGTGCCCATGGCTATGCCATTGAGCGTACCAATATTGCCAAAGGTGATGCTGCCCGTTTTCTGTCAGTACTTGAGGAATACCAGAAGGCAAAGGATGTGACTCGTAAGAGATTGTATCTGGAGACCATGGAAGCCGTATTGCCTAAGGTCAGCGAGGTCTATGTTATCGACAAGGAGCAACGCTCCCTGTTGCCATTGCTCAATGTTGGCCCATCCAAAAAATAGGCATTTGGCAGCAAACCATTTTATCTTATCTATCATGTAGTCTTTCGGAGACTGCTTAGAAAATAAAGAGGAATTTCAATGAAAGCAGGTAAAACAGCACTTCTCTTTTTGACCCTTGTCGCGGCCTTGGTCGTCTGGGATGGTTTTTACATCCTCCCTGAAGGGCAACAGGCCGTGGTCACCCAGCTTGGTGCCCCGGTTGGTGAGCCGGTAACCAATGCTGGCCCCCATTTCAAACTGCCCGTTATCCAGAAGGTTCGTTATCTGGAAAAAAGGATTCTTATCTGGGACGGAAAACCAAATCAGGTTCCCACCCATGATAAAACCTTCATTTTTATAGATACCACGGCTCGTTGGCGTATTAAGGATGCCATGGTTTTCATGCAGGCTGTTCGCGATTACTCAGGTGCCCAGGCGGTTCTTGATGATATTATCGACTCTGCCGTCCGTGATATTGTTAACAAGAATGATCTGGTGGAAATTATCCGGAGTTCTGATTGGGACGTGTCGCTTGTTGGTGACAATAAGGACTATAAGGAAGAGGTTAAGCTTGGTCGCGATAAAATTGCCGATCTTATTTTTCAGAATGCCTCGCAGATTACCCCTAAATACGGCATTGAGCTTGTTGATGTCATGTTTAAGAGGGTTAACTATATTGAATCCGTGCGCAGTAAAGTCTATCAACGTATGATTTCCGAACGTAAACGTATTGCTGCCGAGAAACGATCTGTGGGTGAGGGACAGAAATCAGAGATCTTAGGTAAGCTTGAGCGCGAGTTAAAGGATATTACCTCAGGCGCCAAACGTGAGGCAGAAGAGATCAAAGGTCGGGCTGATGCCGCAGCCGCAAAGATTTATGCTGAGGCATACAGCAAGGATCCAGAGTTTTACTCTTTTTCCAAGAGTCTTCAGAGTTACGAGAAGACGGTTAACGCCAACACCAAGCTTCTCATTTCTTCAGACTCTGAGTTCTACAAGTACTTCGATAAGAAGTAGTTAGACTTGTTGTGATCTACTGAGGTTTTTTAGGTTCATCGCCAGCCGTGGGATAGGCTGGGCGCTGGGAGGCCGCATCAAATGGGATGCGGCCTTTCTTTTGTGCCAGCTGCTGGAACTGGTCCAGCTGTCTGTCGGAGTTAATTTCAGCCACGCCGAGCTGTTCAAAGCGGCAATCGCAATTGGTAAGCTGGCCGTCACACCATGGGCAAACCTCAACCGGGCAACCAAACTCATGGAGTTCTCCTTCTCTGCAAAAGCATGCTGGGCAGGCTTGGCTATTGATGAAGTCTGGAGAGTAGGGGGTAAGCCCTGTGAAATCGCCATATTTTTTCTCAAAACTTTCCTGGTCACCAAAGCCATAAAATTGCAGAAGGTCTTCAGCAAGTCCCTCTCTCTCTGAGCCGCCATATACTGCCGTGTCATTGTTGACTAAGTAGAAATATGAGGAAAGTGTTGTCTTAACCAGAAAGAGTATCTGGCTCTGATGATGCTCTAGTAAAACAAGCTCTTCAATACAGTCTTCAACGGCGTCAGGGAGTTGGCTATAGAAGCTGTGAAAAATATTAATGGCAAGGGGGTCGTGGCCGAATTTGTTCACCATGGCCCTAGCCTTCTTATGGTGTTTTTTGGGAACGCCATATTCGATAAAGAGATCGAGCTCTTTAAATTTCTCGGATATCATCTGCTATTCTCCGCTAATGCCTTGCTGATTGCCTCATGCCAGTGCCGGGTTTCGTCGGCAATGTCCTTGGCAGCAGTCAGAGCTGTTACCACCGCCAGTCTGCGGGCTCCCAAGGCAGTCAATTGAGCGATGTGTTCTTTTTTTATGCCGCCCATAACAGTGAAGGGAAGATCGGAATGGGCCGAGTATGTGGCAATGGCCTCAGGACCGATAAAATCATGGAGACCGGATTTGGTCTTAGTGGCAAAAAGCGGGCCGATATTGTAATAGGATGCCCCATTTCCTTTTGCAGCAGCAGCTTGTTCTTCAGTGTTGGCTGAAACGCCGATTATCAAATCAGGGCCGTGTTTGCGGGCCTCAGGAGCAGGGATGTCGTTATTGCCCAAATGAAGACCATCAGCCTCAGAGAGAAGGGCAATGTCTATACGGTTGTTTACTATAAAAAGAGCACCGGCAGCAGCAGTCATTTCCCTGAACTTCATGGCCTTGGCCAGGAGTTCTCTGTCGTCAGACACCTTGTCGCGTAATTGAACAATTTGAGCACCGCCCGCCAAGACTGCTTCAAGCCATTCAATGTCGGTGCGGCCACAGGCCAGTTTTTCGCAGGAAACAGGATAAACCGTTACCTGTTCGGTAAATTGTTGAATGCGTTGGGCGTAGGTTTTAATAGATCTCGTCACGGTAGTGTTGTTGGTTGTAAGTCTTTGAAATAGTATTGGAAAAACTGATATCCCTTGAAGTTTTCCTTGTTTTCTCTTATATTGTCCGATTCATTAAAACAATATAAGAGAGAGAAATGCCGCATTTATATAGGTAAAGGCCCTTGCCGTCAAGGGTGCTTCATCTATTCGGGAATGGTAGTCGATTGCACTACCCCAGGTATTTCAAAAAAATGGGAGATTTCCTGAAACCTCCTTTGGATAGTTGTGAGGCAAAATTATGTTGATGGATTGTATTTCGGATGAAAAAGCTTTGCTGACCCTAGATGGGAAGACGTACGAGCTTCCTGTTGTGGTGGGCACTATGAACGAGAAGGCTATTGATATTCGTTCATTGCGGGCCGAAACAGGCTATATCACCATCGATTCCGGTTATATGAACACGGGGTCTTGTTCCAGTCAAATTACTTTTCTTGATGGTGAAAAGGGAACCCTTAATTATCGTGGTTACGCCATTGACGACCTTGCCGACAATTGCTCCTTTGTCGAGGTCGCTTATCTTCTTTTGCATGGTTCCTTACCAACAAAGCAGGAACTTCTCAAATTCAGCAGGTTGTTGAATTGCTTTTCTTTGATTCATGAGGATATGGTTCATTTCTTTGACCATTTCCCTCCAAATGCTGCACCCATGTCTATTTTATCCTCAATGGTTAATTCACTCTCCACCTTTTACCCTGAGATGAATGAGAACCCTCTGGAAGATATTGATAAAATGTCGGCTCGTCTTATTTCCAAAGTGCGTACCATTGCAGCCTTCAGTTACCGGAAGAGCTTGGGTGCCCCCTTGGTCATGCCTCGTCATGATTACAGCTATTGCGCCAATTTCTTGAATATGATGTTTGATTCGCCGGTCAATCCGTATGTGGTGGATGACGAGGTGGTGGCTGCCTTAAATAAGCTGCTCATTCTGCATGCCGACCATGAGCAAAATTGCTCTACTTCCACAGTACGATTGGTAGGCAGTGCCCGGGTGAATCTTTATGCCTCTATTTCGGCGGGTATCAATGCCTTGTGGGGGCCTTTGCATGGTGGCGCGAATCAGGCAGTAATCGAGATGCTCGAGGAGATTCATAATAGTGGCGATGACTTCAAGAAATATATCGACAAGGCCAAGGACCGAAATGATCCTTTCCGGCTTGTTGGCTTTGGTCACCGCGTGTATAAGAGTCATGATCCTCGAGCTCGAATTATCAAGGAGGCCTGTGATAAAGTGCTGGCTGCTTTGGGAATAACCAACGATCCTCTACTGGCCATTGCTAAAGAACTGGAAGATGTGGCCTTGAAGGATGAATATTTTATTGAGCGCAATCTCTACCCCAATGTTGATTTTTACTCCGGCATCATCTATCGAGCCATCGGCATACCCCAAAACATGTTTACTGTGATGTTTGCTTTGGGACGTCTTCCCGGTTGGATTTCACACTGGACCGAAATGTGGGATGATCCAAACTGGCGCATAGGTCGGCCTCGTCAGATCTATACCGGGCCTAAACAGCGGGATTTTGTTCATATAGACGACCGAAAATGATGTTGTTTGAGAAGTGTCTTTTTTTATGCCCTGGCCGTTAGTCAGGGCTTTTTTTTGTGTTTTGTTAAAGTTTCTCCTTGTGATGCCGATAGGTACCCTGAGTAGGGGGATATTACCCTATGCTATGGGTAAATGTTTTTTGAGGTTTTGTTATGCTTACTATTGATGGCATCCCATCTATTGTATCTAACCCCAGCAGGGGCCAGGGGGAAGGTGCAGGGCAACCTGGTGCTGAACGCAACACAGGTTTGGCAGTGGACACTTATAGTGGTGAAAGTGAGCCCTGGCGTAACACAGCCAAGACCAGTGTCGGTGATAGCGGCACAACCTGTCGATGTGGTAATTGTCCAGCCTGTGTTGCCAAGGCGTATTCATCTTCAGGTGAGCAACTGTCCAGTGCACCCCCCGTGCAGACAGATAAAGGGTCGGGTGTTGAAGAAGAGGGCCGTGCCAAAAAAGATGAAAAACCAGCAACAACATCCGATCCGAGAGGCGAACATGGTGAAGCTTTATCCCAGCAGGAAAAAACGGAAGTTGCTGAACTGAAAAAAATAGACCGGGCTGTCCGGGCCCATGAACAGGCGCATATGTCAGCAGCCGGCAGTCTTGTTCAAAAGGGTGTCTCGTTACGTTATGAAAAAGGGCCGGATGGCCGTCGATACGCTGTAGCAGGTGAGGTGTCCATCGATACTTCCAAGGAAGCTGATCCGGCTGATACTATCACCAAAATGCAGACTGTCAGGGCCGCTGCCTTGGCACCGGCTGACCCTTCTCCGCAAGATAGAAAGGTCGCTGCCGCAGCAACGGCGGCAATGACCAAGGCCCGAAGCGAATTAAGACTAGAGAAACTAGCTGCCGAAGAAAATGCCAAAGATGTTATTGGCAGGGCAGCTGATAAATTGGCAGCTGGAAAATCTGACGAAGCAAAATTACATAATACTGTTCCCGGAGAGTCAGCTGACAAGTCAACATCAGACTCATCACCACGCCAGAGTCAAATCGTGCAGCGCTACTCCTCTGGCGGTGCAGCTCAAGTAAATAAGCTTACTTTTACTGCCTAGAGTTAAGGAGGTTTCGACACTTCTGGCTACAGACAGCCGCACATCACTCTGTAATTCTCACACTCACGCCTATTGACAAAAGGGCATGGCGCCTTATAAAACCACTGTTTTTTAGGGCACCAATACCTGTCTTTGAACGGTTCGTTACATCCAGACATGGTAAGTTGTTTCCTTTTCTTGTGGCCCCCTGTTACCGAGCCGTGTTCAATGGTAAATCTCCAAACTTTTCCCATGGCAATCCCTCCCTGGAGTTAATGCCATCACTCCTTTACACTTTTTTCATAGTTAGCCTATCGGACGGAACTCTCGGAAAGTTAAGGAGTTTGTTGACGGAGTATTGGGGCTGTGGTAGAAAACGGAGTTTTCTTGTTAAAAACCAAGGGCGCTCTATGCCCTGAAATTAAGACTTTGTACACCGGAATCCTCTGGCAGGATTCGTAATGACTTTTTGGGTTGGAGAATATAATTCATGCGTACTGATATCGTTCATATCGGAGCGGGCGAGCTTACTTACGAAATTCGCAACATCGTTAATGTCGGCCTGAAATTACAAGAACTTGGCATTGAAACACATTGGGAAAATATTGGTGATCCTGTAGCGAAAGGTGAGGAAATCCCTATCTGGATGAAGGAGATTGTTGCAGATTTTGCCATGCAGGACTCTTCTTATGGCTATTGTCCCACTCGCGGCATGCTTGCGACCAGAGAGTTTATTGCTAAGCAGGTTAATGATAGGGGTAAGGTGCAGATTTCTGCCGATGATATC
>SWCD01012933.1_pt2 | contig 14100 bp, 14 predicted proteins | sample 4693011 | NCBI WGS metagenome assembly SWCD01 (sample SAMN10267278, study PRJNA491770) | bioreactor metagenome | isolation source: DHS bioreactor inoculated with marine | place: Japan: Omine Ridge, Nankai Trough | reverse complement strand
CGCAATCCCGAGGGGGGCGGGGAAGGATTGGTGGACGGGGTTGGAACGGCCCAGGCAAAATCTCTTCTCAATCTTGAATCGAGTCGTACCCTTTCCCCCCATGGCCGGCATCGTACTCAAGGACGTCAAGCGTATCCCGAGAGAGAAGTTCCACCGGGAGTGGGGTTGCCCCCGAACCAAGAACCGCACCCCGTGGTGCTTCGCCCTCTGCACACCCAAGGACGGACTCGGGGAGTGTGGGCGGATCGCCCCTCACGGGCTCGTGGGGCGCACCGACGGCGCCATCATGCGCTACAACGCGCGCATGGCCGAAGAGGGCAGGGAGTAGTTCATCACGAGCAGGTGCTCGGCCTTCCGCTCGTTCCGGCCGCGGACGTTGTATCCGTAGGTCTTCCCGTATGAGGTCATGTGAAACGGCCTCTTCTGCGCCTTGAGTTCCCGCCCGATCCCCTCGTAGAGCCACAGCACGTAGTCCGTCTGCTGGATCACGAGCAGGGCGTTTGAGGGCAGCGCGGCGAACGCGCGCGCCAGACGGTCCTGCTCCGCGCGGCCGAATTCCCGATTGGCATAGGCTGAGAACTCGGTGTCGTAGGGCGGGTCGAGGAAGACGAAGGCGTCCTTCGTAAGTCGCGGGCGAATTCCATCGAGATGAGCCTCGAAGTCGCCGCAGGCCAACTCGGCGCGACCGAGCAGATCCCGGACCGGGTCCGAGAAGAGGTGCTCGACCCTCGCCTTGAAGTCCGCGCGGTTGTAGGAAATGCCCCCGTAGGGGATGTTGAAGTTGCCGGTCTTCGAGTAGCGGAACATCGAGCCGTAACAGAACTGGCGGACGAAGGTGAAGCGGGCCAGCTCGGCCGTGCGGTCAGGGGGGGTGAAGTGATCGCGCACAGAGGTGTAGTACCCGGCCTGCAGCGCGGTCTCGAAGTGATCCGTGAGTTCCTCGTCGGTAAAGACCTTGTCGTGCTTTCGCTCGAGGCCGACCAGGCGGGAGGCCTTCGAGATCACGGAGCGGGAGAGCGCCGCGGCGAGATCCACGCCCGGCAGTTCGAAGCCGTCCGCCCGGATCTCGAACTCGTCCATCTTCGCTGAGCGGGCCTGTCCCACCAGGCGACAGAAAGCCGGCATGCCCGCCGGGACCAGCAAGGCCACGCGCTCGCGGTCGCGGGCCATCGCCGAAAGCGCCTCACGGAGGTCGGGGTCCCCCTCCCTCACCGCGCCGTAGAGGTCCATCAAGTCGGCCTCGGCGTCATTCAGGAAGGCCGCCTGAGGCATCAACCGGAAGAAGAAGGCCCCACCGCCGACGAAGGGCTCGACCCAGGTGGTGAAGGGCGGCAGGAGCGCGGCGATGTTCTTCAGTTCCCGGGACTTGCCCCCGGGCCACTTGATGATCGGCTTCAACCTGAAACGCCTCCCCGGGAATCGCCGGGGCCCGCACACCATGGGTGGCGGGCCCCGCGCCCCGATTTCTACCGCTTCAGCTATCTTCGGCAGTTCCACCCCGTCTGTCCAGCCCTCGTTTGAGACGATTTTCACCGGGGCGGCGGCCAGTTCCCATAAACGGTTGCCCCGTCCTCCCTCCCCCCCTATCCTTTCGTGCTCGGGCCATACCCAAAGGAGAAGCCATGCGCAGCGCGATCTTCCTCCTCGTTTTCGCCGCCTTCGCCCCGATGCTGATCGGCTGTTCGGGGGGCGGTTCAGAAGACACCATCAAGGTCGGCGTGGCCGGCCCCATGACCGGGCCGCAGGCCAGAAACGGTGAGGAATTGTGGCTGGGCGCCCTGCTGGCGGCGGAGGAATGGAACGCCAGGGGCGGCGTCCTCGGCAAGCAGATCGAGCTCGTGCAGAAGGACGACCAGGCGGAGCCGAAGGAGGCCAAGAAGGTCGCCAACGAGCTGATCTTCGCCGACGTGGCAGCGGTCATCGGCCACTACAACTCCGGCGTGACCTTCCCCGCCAGCAAGGAGTACGGGAAGCGCAAGATCGTCATGCTCACCCCGGCCGCCACGAACCCGGTCATCACCGACGGGGCGTTCGACGACGGGTTCAAGACCATCTTCCGGGTGTGCGGGCGCGACGACGTGCAGGGTCAGACCGGCGCGGACTTCGTGGCCAACGAGTTGAAGTTCACGCGCGTGGCGATCTTCCACGACAAGTCGATCTACGGCGAGGGCCTGGCGCGCTCCTTCAGGGACGCCCTGAAGAAGCTCGGCGTGACGATCACCATCTACGAGGGCTTCGACGACAAGGAGCGCAACTTCCGGCCGTTCCTGCCGAAGCTCCGGGACGGCGACCCTCAGCTGTGGTACTTCGGCGGCATCCACAGCCAGGGCGGCGCGCTGGCCCGGCAGGCGAAGGAGAGCGGCATCACGATCCCCTTCATGAGCGGTGACGGGGTGTTCCACCCCGAGTTCCTGGCGAAGGCCGGCGACAAGGCCGAGGGCGCCTACTTCACCTTCCCGGACACCGACTCCCTGCCGCAGGCCAAGGAGTTCATCCGCCGCTACGAGGACCGCTTCGAGAAGCAGAAGGGCCCCTACTCGGTGTACTCCTACGTCACCGCGAACATCCTCTTCGAGTCCATCGCCAAGGCCGGCAGCACGGACGGCCCGGCCATCGCGAAGGCCATCCGCGGCATGGAGCACGACACCGTGATCGGCCCGATCTCCTTCAACGAGCGGGGGGACGTGACGCGGTCCATCTACACGACGTGGGTCGTGAAGGACGGGAAATTCACCCTGACCAGCGAGGCGCGGTAGTCGGCCGGTGCTGCCTTACCTGATCAACGGCCTGGTGGAGGGCGCGATCTACGCCCTGATCGCGCTCGGCTACACGATGGTCTACGGCATCCTCGGCATGATCAACTTCGCCCACGGCGAGATCTACATGCTCGGGGGATACGCCGGGATCCTGATGATCGGGTTGATGGTCTCGAGCGGCGTGGTCGGTTTCTCGGTGGTGCTCGCCCTGGCCATCGCCTTCCTGTTCGGCATCTTCGTCTGCGCGGTGTGGGGGGCGACGATGGAGCGGATCGCCTACCGTCCGCTGCGCAACGCGCCGGTGCTGTCTCCCCTGATCAGCGCCATCGGCTCGTCGTTCTTCCTCTGGAACTTCGTGATGGTGAGCCAGGGCAACCTGCCGAAACAGATGCCGCAGGCGGCGCGCGGCTGGATGGTAAACACGCGCTTCCCCCTCACCGAACACGTCAGCATCTCCGTGCTCGAGATCGGGATCCTCCTGACGGCGCTGCTGATGATGGGCGGGCTCCAGCTCTTCATCCACAAGACGCGCCTCGGCAAGGCCATGCGCGCCACCGCCCAGGACCGCACGATGGCGAGCCTCTCGGGCATCCCCATCAACCGCGTCATCACCTCCACCTTCGTGATCGGCTCCGGCCTGGCCGCAGTGGCGGGGATCATGTTCGCGCTCTACGCCTCGGTGATGTCCTACCAGGACGGCTACCTGCCGGGGATCAAGGCGTTCACCGCCGCCGTCCTCGGCGGCATCGGCAACGTCCCCGGGGCCATGCTCGGCGGCTTCGTGCTGGGAACCGCGGAGAACCTCGCCATGTGGGAGGGCAGCCGGGTCGGCGCCATGCACCTCCTCGTGGGCGTGGTGGCCTTCTCCCTCGTCTACTATCCCCTGAAGCGCGCCCGACCGGATCTCATCCTGGCCCGCTGGCTCGCGGCGACCCTGACCGGCGCGGCGACGCCGATCCTGCTCGCGCAGATGGGAGTCGCGCTCCCGGGACTCGGCTTCCTCGGCCGCACCGACTACAAGCACGTCTACGCCTTCGTGATCCTCATGCTGGTTCTCATCTTCCGCCCCCGGGGCATCCTCGGGGAACGCGTCTCGGAGAAGGTCTGAGATGCGGCGGCCTCCCCCATGGTTGATGATCCCCATCGTGGCCGCCGGCGCGGCCGCGGTGAGCTTCCCCTACCTCTCCATCGAGGGGGACGGCACCGGAGCCGAGATCACCCCGCGCGCGCTGCTCCTCGGGGCGGCCGTGCTCGTGATCGGTTATGTCGGCTGGGGCCTGAAGCTCGGCTACGACCTCGTCGAGCCCGCGGCGACCACGGCCCGGCGCACCGTTGGTCGCGTGCTCGAGGCTCGCCGGGTCGGCTGCGCGCGCGCGGGCCTCCCGATCCCCGGCGCCGTTCTCTTCCAGCGCTACGCCCCCCTTCAGCACGTGAACCTGGCCTTCGAGACGATGGTCTACATGACGCTCGCTCTCGGGCTCAACGTGATCGTCGGCTACGGCGGGCTGCTCGTCCTCGGCTACGCGGCCTTCTGGGCGATCGGGGCGTACACCTTCGCCATTCTCACCTTGCGGTTCGGTCTGAACATGTGGGTGGCGTTCCCGATCTCGGGCTGCGCCTCCCTCCTCTCCGGCCTGCTGGTGGGCCTGCCCTCGCTGCGCCTGCGCGGCGACTACCTGGCCATCGTCACGCTCGGTTTCGGGGAGGTCGTCTACTACTTTTTGAAGACCGAGGTGAGCTTCACCGGCGGCGAGATGGGCCTGCCGAACAAGGACATCCAGGGGAGCCTGCAGACGCACACCTCCCTCACCATCCCGGGAATCGTGGACACCGGACCGCTCTACAACGTGGAACAGTACTTCTGGCCGGCGCTCATCCTCGTGATCGTCGCGGTGTGGGTCATCAAGGGCGTGGAGCGGTCGCGGATCGGCCGGGCGCTCGTCGCGATGCGCGAGGACGAGATCGCGGCGCGCTCGATGGGCATCAACACCATGAGGCTGAAGCTCTCGGCCTTCGCCTTCGCCGCCATGTGGGCCGGCTTCGCCGGGGTGCTCTGGGCGGCCAAGACCGACTTCGTGACGCCGAAGCACTTCTACTTCATGGAGTCGGCGCTCATCCTCTCCATGGTCGTGCTCGGCGGCATGGGCAGCATCCCCGGGGTGATGCTCGGCGCGGTGCTGATCTACGCCGGGCCGCCGCTTCTCAGGCAGCAATTCCCCGATCTGCAGCAGTACCGCCTCCTGATCTTCGGCGCGCTGATGGTGCTGGTGATGATCTACCGGCCGCAGGGGCTGCTGGGTACCGCGCGCCTGCGGTTCAAGTGCGGGAAGGAGGAGGGCTCGTGAGCGAGACCATCTTCCGGACCGAGGCCGTCTCGAAGCACTTCGGCGGATTGAAAGCGCTCGAAAAGGTGGACCTCGCGGTCGAGGCCGGCGCCATCCACTCCGTGATCGGGCCGAACGGCGCCGGCAAGACCACGCTCTTCAACTGCATCACGGGCATCCATCCCCCCACCGAGGGGCGGATCCTGCTCGGGAAGCGGGACATCACCGGACGCCCCGCCCACCGCATCACGCGCCTGGGCCTGGCCCGCACGTTCCAGAACATCCGGCTCTTCAAGGGCATGAGCGCCCTCGAGAACGTCATGGTGGGCCGGCATCCCCGCACCCGAGCCGGCTGGTTCAGCGCGATCCTCAGGCTGCCCGCCCGGCGGGAAGAGCGGGCGATCAAGGATCAGGCCTACGAGATCCTGAAGTTCGTCGACCTCGGCGAGCAGGCCGACGTGTGGGCCCGCAATCTCGCCTACGGCGATCAGCGGCGACTCGAGATCGCGCGCGCGCTGGCCACGGAACCGAAGATCCTCCTGCTCGACGAACCCGCCGCCGGAATGAACCCGGAGGAGACCGAGCGCCTGATGGGGCTCATCCGCCGGATCCGCGATCGCGGCCTGACGGTCATCCTGATCGAGCACGACATGAAGGTCGTGATGGGCGTCTCCGACCGCGTCACGGTGATCGACTACGGCATGAAGATCGCCGAGGGCACGCCTGAGGAGGTGCGGGCCGACCCGAAGGTGATCGAGGCCTATCTCGGGGTGCCGGAGGAGGTGGAATGAGCGAGCCGCTCCTTCGTCTCGATGACGTCCACACCTACTACGGCGCCATCCACGCTCTGAAGGGCATCTCGCTTTCGGTCTTCCCGGGCGAGACGGTGGCGGTGATCGGGGCGAACGGGGCGGGGAAGTCCACCACCCTGATGACCATCAGCGGCATCGAGCATCCGGAGTGCGGCGAGATCCACTTCGACGGCAAGCGCATCGACGGCACGGAGCCTCACGAGATCGTGAACCGCGGCATCTGCCAGGTGCCGGAAGGGCGCCACATCTTCCCCCGCATGACCGTCGCCGAGAACCTCGACATGGGCGCCTACGCGGTCCGCGACAAGGCCCGGGTCGAGGCCGCCCGCGAGCGCGTCTTCGCCCTCTTCCCCATCCTCGCCGAGCGCCGCCGGCAGGCCGGCGGCACGCTCTCCGGCGGTGAGCAGCAGATGCTGGCCCTCGGCCGCGCGTTGATGACCGAACCGAAGATCCTCCTCCTCGACGAGCCGAGCCTGGGTCTCGACCCCCTGAAGGTGGCCGCCGTGTTCAAGACCATCCGCCGCCTGAAGCGCGAAGGCGTGACGATCCTCCTGGTGGAACAGAACGCCCAGATCGCCCTTTCGATCGCCGATCGCGCCTACGTCATGCAGACCGGCACGATCCAGACGGAGGGCACGGGCGAAGAACTCCTCGGCGACCCGGCGATCCGGGCGGCGTACCTTGGGGACTGAGTACGGAGGCAGACACCTTTTTCCAGACTCGAGTACGGAGGCAGACACCTTTTTCCAGACTCTGTAAATCCGACCCGGAGCAAATCCGCCGATGACCGCTGAAGGGAACCCGCCTCCGGCTTCTCCCCGCCGCCGCCGGAGCCAGGCCCCGGAATGCCCTGACCCACGCTACTGGCGATACGACGGGATCCTCGAGAAGCTGACCGGCTGGAAGGCCGCTCACCCGGAACTCCTCCAACTCGAGAAGATCGGCCGCACGCATCTCGGGGAGGAGATCCGGGCGGTGCGGGTCTTGACGCCGGGCGACGGCACGGCTCGCCCGACCCTGCTCTTCTGGGCAGCGCTGCACGCGAACGAGGCGAACGGCACGAACGCGATCATGGCGATGATCGAGCGCCTGCTCGCCGGCTACGGGCGGGATCATGAGATGACCGCGTTCGTCGACGGTCTCGAGACGTGGTTCATCCCGATCGTCAACGTGGACGGCCACCGCCACGTCTTCTCCGGAGAGCCAGGCGCCCGTCACTACCGAAAGAACTGCCGGAAGGGGCACGGCGTCGACCTCAACCGCAACTGGGACCACAATTGGGAGGCCGACCCGGCCACCGACCCCGCCACGCCGAAGTACAAGGGGCCGGCTCCCTTCTCCGAGCCCGAGGTGGTTGCGCTCCGCGACCTGGTGCTCCGCATCGACCCGCTGATCGTGGTCGACCTGCACTCCCCCGGGAAGGTCACCCCGCCGAACATGATCTTCTGGCCGTGGCTCTTCAGGGAGGAAGAGATCGAGGGTCCTGATGCCCGCGCCTACCGGAAGATCGCGAAGGACTTCGCCGCCCGCACCGAGACGGAGGAGGACGGGGTCTTCTACGACGGGGACTGGTACGGCTACGACACCCTCCCGAAGGCGCAGAACTGGATCTACCGCGAGACCGGCGCGTGCATCCTGCTGATGGAGATTGCGAAGCGCTGCTGGTGGGAGGGCCCGATCGTGGACACCATCGCCCGGCGCGTCGCCGAAGGCGGCTTCACCCTCCTTGCGCGGGCGCTGAAGGGCCCGGGCCTTCTCGTTCGCGCCACCGACGCCGAGGTGGTCATCGAAGAACACCACGACCCCCGCATCGGCCCGCGCCGCACCAGCCCGAGGACCGGGGAGCACCGCAGACTTCTCGAACCGGGGCCGGTCACGGTCACGGTTTCGCCTCGCGTGGGAACGCCGGTGACCCGCCGCGTGGAGATCGCGGCGGAGGGCTGGACGATCCTCGATACGGAGGCAGACACCTTTCTCCAGTGACTGGAAAATTTGCTCCGGGTCGAATCGACAGAGTCTGGAAAAACGAACCTGCCTCCGTACTCGGGACGTACAAGGGTGGAGCACGAACCGGAGGGTCCCATGCTTCGCACCGCCGCCCTGCTCCTCGTCCTCTGCCTCGCCGCGGTCGCCGTGGCCGGGGAGGACAAAGCCCTTCTGGCCGCGAAACGCAGGATCCAGGCCATCCGCAACGCGGACGTCGTCATCCTCGCCCGGGTCGAGCGGGTCCATCGCGGGCCGGAGGTCTGGTGCGGGTTCCTCGTCACCCGGCAGGAGGTTAGCTGGAAGGTCGAGGAGGTGATCTCCTCGTCGCTGCCGGAGAAAACCATCTACGACGGCACCCGCGCCATGCGCCCGGTCCGGTGCCCGGGACCCAAAGTGGGCGAGGTGATCCGGGTCGGCCATCTCCTCGTCGGCGGAGGCCTGGTCTACCGGGACTACCCCTCCCTCCGCCCCGACCTGGTTCACGCCGGCGCCCGAGCCATCCTCCTGCTGAACCAGCAGCCGGACCATGCCGCCCCCGCTTATTTCATCCAGGATGAGACCTTCGGCGTCCGCCTCCTCGATCCGCCGCTGGTCCCCGACCAGGACCGCCGCGCGATCCTGGCCGCGCTCCTCGACAGCAAGGCCCTGGCGCCGTACCTCCATCCGGAGACCGAAGGGCGAAAGCCGATCCGCATCGCGCTCTCGGGGTCGATCTCCACGCCGGTCCTCACCCTCTCGAAGTTCGACCTGCCGGTCCTCTTCCTGGCGAAGGAGGAGCTCACAAAAGACCCGTACCTCGAAGTGACCGCGCTCACCATCGAGGGCGACGCGGCCACGATCGTCTTTCGCTATGATGTGGAGGGCCTCACCGGGAAGGCGTCGCTCACGAGAGACGAGGGCGGCTTCAAGGTCGTTGCGGCCACGGTGACCGAGCACTGATCTTCGTCCGGGTGCGGGTTCATGCGCAGGAAGTACATCTTCCTCATCGTCATCCTCGCGGCGCTGCTCCTCGCCGGCGGGCTGGCCCTCAGGAGTCGGGCTCGGACCTCGCGTGCGTTGGACCGCCTCATCGCCGCCCTCCCGCCGAGAACCCCGCCGCCTTCCGGCCTGGTCCCGCTACGCCCCGAGGCCCGAAAGACGCTGGCCTCGACCCGGTTGATCGAATTGCTCCGCGAGGCGCGGGAGTATGGGACGGGCGGAAACTTCGGTGAAATCTCGCTGGAGATGGCCCAGCGGGACGCGATCTTGACGGAGCTTCAGGAGCGCCTCGCGGCAGGCGCGCTCAGCGAGGCCGACCAGCGGCTCTTCGGCGAAGAACTCCGGACCGATCTCGCCGCCGATCGACAGTGGAGCGAGTCCCTGCGGTCTCTTCGTCTCGCCTGGTTGAGATGGTTCGAGACTCTCAGGCGCGGCGAGGTGCAGGATGAGAGCGAGGTGCTGGGCCCGCCGCGGGAATTCCAGAAGGCCCTCGGCTTCCGGCGGATCAAAGACGGCGACATCCTCGAAGGCTGGCGGGCGGTGGAGCGCTTCTACGCACGGATCGGAGAGATCCTCCCCACCCGCGAGGACTACGGCGCGGCCCTCGACGCCCTCGTCGAGTGGCCGACCGACCCCGACGCCGCCCCCGTGGCCGCCTACTTCGCGAAGTACGCCACGCGCGACCTGAAGGCCAGCGGCAGACGACTCCGGGAGTTCCGCCTGCGCGAGGAGCAACTGCTGCGGTCGGTCGGGGACTGACGATACGGAGGCGGGTTCCTTTCTCCAGTGACTGGAAAATTTGCCCCGGGTCGGATCAACGGTGATTGGAGAAACGAACCTGCCTCCGTACTCCAACGCTGATAAAGTGTCCGTCGCGGAGGCGCGCCACATGGGCAGATTGAAGACCTGGATCATCCTTCTCATCGCCACACTCCCTCTCCTCGGGTTGATGTACGTGTTCTGGCACCGAACGCGGGATACGCGCGAGCTGGACGGGCTGGTCGCCATGCTGCCGGACAAGCCGGAGACGTGCGCCTGGCCGCACAATCTCCCACTCCGAATGCGGATGTCGGCCTTGACGCCCCGGCTCACCCTGCTCTTCACCGAGGCGAGCCGATTCGGCGTGGGGGGCACGCTCGGGGAGAGGTTGCAGGAGATGAAGTTCCGGAGCGAGGTTCTCACCGAGATCGAGGGGCGCCATGAGAGCAAGCTCCTGACTCCGGAGGACATCTCGTTCGTCGGCGAGAGCCTTCGGGCCGATCTCGCGCGGGCCCCCGACTGGAACACGACGCTTCACTTCCACCGGCTCTCCTGGCTCCACTGGCTCATCCGCGTCCGCCGGGGAGGAGAGATCGATGAGACCGAGGTCCCGGGCGGTGGGAACAAGATCAGCAAGGTCATCGGAAAACGCAGGATCAAGGACCCCGACATCCTGGCCGGCTGGCGGGCGATCGAGCGGTTCTACGACCAGGCCAAGGCGATCTCCCTGGACCGCGAGGACTTCAACGCCGCCCTCGACGCCTGTTTCGAAGGACGCTCCGATCCCACCGACGAACCCGTGACCGCTCACTTCGCGAAATACGCGACCCGCGACCTGAAAGCCGCCCGGAAACGCTACGCTGAGCTCAGACAACGCGAGGAGCTTCTCCTCGAGACCCTCGAGGAGTGACGCCTCAATCAGGCGCCTGATCGACCGGAGTGTGCAGTTCCCTTAAGCCGTAGCCGGGAGAACGGAACAGCATCACGATCCTCCCACCGAAGCCGGAGCAGACCAGTTCGTCGGTGGAGTTTCGGCCGTCCAACTCCCCGGTGGCGATCCAGTGGCCCTCGGTTGAGTCCACGAAGAGGGTCTCGGCGGCCCACTTGCCGTTTTTGCCGGTCAGAAGCTCCACCCTGCCGCTGTAGCCGAAGATCGCGATGGTCTCCGTGGCGTCGTCCTCGTCGAAGGTGCCGACGGTGACGCCGCGCGGCCCCTGGGGGCCGAGGTAGATGATCTCGTGGCGCCAGGCGCCCCCCCGCTCCTCGTGGCGCGAGATGCGGCCGTCGTCGTGGGTGGTGTAGAGGACGAGATTCGGCCGCGTCGCATCCATCGCGATCCGCCCCAGGCCCATCGGCACCTCGTAGATCGTCTCCCACTTCGGCCCGCTCGTCGTGAGCGTCAGAAGACGCATCTGTCCGGTCCGCGAAACGGTGGCGATCCGCTTGCCGTCCGGCAGGACGACGGCATCGCGGACCCGGCCCTCGTACTCCTCGAGCAGGGTGACGTCGAACTCCAGCTTCCCCTCCACCGGCGTAGCCCGGTACAGCGCGCCCGGCCGCGTGAAGATGATCAGCTCCGGTCCGTCGCTCGTCGGGTCGAGGTCCCCCGCCAGCATGGTGTGGATCTCGCGCCCGGGGATCTTCGCCACGCGCCGGCCGTCGGGGAGGCCGTCCTCGGTGGGCACGATCTGGTAGAGGATGCCGAGCTTTCCGCCGGTGTAGAGCTCCGGGCCGTCGATGCGGGGATCGACCTCTCCGTGCGTCAGACCGCCGAGCCACCAGCCGTCGCGCAACACCGACATCGGGTACCACTTGCCGCTGTAGGAGACCATGACGAAGACGCGGCCGTAGTCGTCGAGCCCGATCACCTCCGGGCTGCCGTAGATGGGGAAGAACGGGAAGACCTTCACCGTCCAGACGCCCACGTTCTTGTTGTCGAGGAGGAGCGTCGCCTGCCAGCCCGCTTCGGCGTCGAGGAGCACCTGCCCGGCGGTGGGCGAGGTCGGGGGTGGCGGACCGGCGGGCTCCGTCGCCGGTTCAGGCGAACCGCTCCGGCAACCGGCGACGGCGGTGATCAGGACGAGCAGCAAGGCGGACACGAACTTCATTTCAACCTCCCCGGGAGCGCGCCCATGGATCGTATCACCCGGGGAGGGAAACGACAGCCGACCTCACTTCGCCGGAAACACCGTCTTCCGGCGATGGGTGGAGCGTCAGGCTGTCACTCCCACCCCCGGGCCGCAAGGACCAGGTCCGCCTCGATTCCGGGGCGGGAGTTCGACTGGATCGGGATCCGCACCACGGCGCCGTCGGGGCCGGGCTCCACCGTCGCCGCGCGGGTCACGCGGCCCGGAGTCTTCTTGTCGAAGCCGTACTTCACTTTCCAGTTCTCGCCGGGCGATGCCGGGGGTGTCGCCGCGATCGTGATCGTGTCCCGGTAGAGGCGGCTGCCCTCGATGTGGTCGTCGAAGAACCACAGGCCGTCGATCTCGTACTCCGGAACCAGGACAGAGAGATCGACCGCGAAGACGAGCGGCCCTCGCCGCGTTCGCCTGGCGGACGAAAGGAACGTGGAGAAGAGATGAGGATGCCGGGCCGAGGTGCGGCCGACCTTCTCGGGCTTGAGCATTTCGTCGGAGGTGCGAAACACGGCTGATCCTTCCTCCACCGTGCGCCGGTGGAGGTCGAAGCGCGCTCCGCGGGGCCGGACCACCACCTCGAAGTGGTAGGAGGCCCGGATCTCCTTCCCCTTGTCATGAGCACGCTGCACTCGCGGCGGCAGAGAGAGTTCCCGCACCTCCAGACGGCCGTCCACGCGGACATTTCCGAAGAGGAAGCGGGAGAGATTCTGGTAGCCGCTCTCGGAGTTCACGATGCCGTAGTGGCCGCTGTGGCTCCGGTGGACGAAAGCGCGCGGGGTCTTTCGGACGACGGCGCTCGAGATGCGCACCAAGCCGTCGCTCATCGGACCGACCACGCGACGGGACCAGCCGGAGGCGACCTCGTAGTCCCGATGGTTCGTGCCGACGGGAAGGCGCGGCAGATCAGGCCACCCATCGAGTGGGCGACGAGGTAGACGCGGAAAGCCTCGCGCGCCGCGGCATCGTCTCCGCAGACCTGGTCACGTACGCGATCGATCAGGCCGGAGAGCCCCTCCGCGTACACCTCCATGTCCGGCCGCGTCCCGGTGTCGAGCGACTCGGATACCTGGTCGTAGTAGCGGTAGATGACGATGCTCTTCGCCGGCATCGGCCCGCTCGCCGGCAATTCAGCGCCGCCCTCGTAGACGTCACCGTAGCCATGGTCCTTCATCAGGCGCACGAGCGGCGATTCGAAGACGTGACGCGTCGTGTCACCGGTCCAGCGCCGGCGCACCTTCGTGGACCCGAGGTTGAAGCCCATGTAGGGGGTGGCCACGGTCTCCTCGACGAGTTCCTCGGAACCGGCGTAGCCGCGAACGTAGATGATCGGGAAGTGAGGCGGCGTGACGTGTGGCATGACATCCCCTCTCTGTTGTCCTCGTGGAGGACCGAGATTACCGCCATCCGGGACCGAGGCACGAAGGATGTCTCCGTTCAAGAAACACCTCGATGAGATCTTCGACTCCGGCACGATCGAGCGCCGGCCGAGGTGATCGACGTGGCCGACTGGTGACAACCGGTCGGCCTCATGGGGGAAAGGAGAGAACCATGACGCGGAACTTCCTCGCCCCGATCCTGGCCTTCCTCATCCCCATCCTGCTCACCGGATGCCACACGCTTTCGCGTGGCTCCGGGAGCGCCTCCGAGTCCGCGAAGGCCTCCCTCGCCGCCGACGCGGACGCCGGCTCCGGAGGGGGCGTGGAGATCCAATCCGGCACTCTCACCGCCGCGAACTTCGACGACAACGCCGAGATCGAGGTCTACCGGGATTTCGTCTTGAGCCTGGGCCAGGATGAGGTCCTCGGTCCGCTCGGCTCCCGTCTCACGGGCCGCCACATCGTCCTTGTGGTCAAGGATCCGGCCGGCAAGCCCATCGGAAATGCCCGCGTGGCGGCCGGGACCGCGGAGTACGTCACGCGCACCGACGGCCGGGTGGTCGTGCTCACCAGCTTCGACGGGATCGCCGACGACGAGCCCATCGCCGTCACGGTCCGGACGCCCGGGTCCCGAAGCGCCGTCACCGCCACGATCCCGATCGGGGTGGAGGAGTTCACGGTCGTCGTTCCCGACGGATCGGCGGAGCTTCCCCTGACCCTCGACCTGGCTCTCGTCGTCGACGTTACGGGGAGCATGGGCGACGAGCTCGAGTACCTGAAAAAGGAGATCGAGAGCATCGCCAACATCGTCCACGAGCGTTTCCCCGACGTGGAGCAGCGTTTCGCGCTGATCGTCTATCGTGATGAGAAGGACGACTTCGTCACCGAGGCGTACGACTTCATGCCCGAGATCGATGATTTCCAGGATCGCCTGGCCTCCCACTCCGCCGCCGGCGGCGGCGACTACC
>SWCD01003589.1_pt1 | contig 14120 bp, 15 predicted proteins | sample 4693011 | NCBI WGS metagenome assembly SWCD01 (sample SAMN10267278, study PRJNA491770) | bioreactor metagenome | isolation source: DHS bioreactor inoculated with marine | place: Japan: Omine Ridge, Nankai Trough | reverse complement strand
AGCCGCAGGAAGTAGGCCGCCGAGAGACCGGCAGGGCCACCGCCGATGACGGCGATCTTGCGGCCGGTCTCGGACTTGGGCCCTTCCATCTTGATGTCGTTGGCGTTGGCCCAGTCGCCGACGTATTGCTCGACGCCGTTGATGCCGACGTAATCGTCGACCTCGTTGCGGTTGCAGCCGGCTTCACAGGGGGCGGGGCAGACCCGGCCCATGGTTGCCGGGAAGGGATTGGCCTCGACCATCGAGCGGAAGGCGTATTCCTGCCACGGCATGCCCTCCACCGGCGGCTTGTCCATGCCGCGCGCGATCGCGAGCCAGCCACGGATATTGTGGCCCGAGGGGCAGGACCCCTGGCAGGGCGGGGTCTTGTGGATATAGGTCGGGCACTTGTACGACGTGTCCGCCTGGAAAATCCTTTCCTGCAGCTCCCAGTCTTCCGTGGTCTCGCCTTCTTCATAGCGGCGGAACGTCGGTTTGGTGTTCGGGTCCATGTCGTTCATAGCCAATTCCTCCCTTGCGCCTCACGAGGCGTCGTCGTCTGTCTCTTGTCCGTCGAGAATGATCGCGTTCGACACCAGCTGGTGTACCGAAACGATCGAGTCCATGTCGTAGCCGTACTTCGGCATGACTTTCGAAAACTGGGTTTTGCAGATGGCACAGATCGCCGCCATGTGGCTCACGCCGTGGCTCTTGGTCACCTGCTGCACCGCCGTCATCCGCGGCGCCGCGCCCTTGATGCGCAGATCCATCAGGTCGTCGGTCAGCAAGCCGCCGCCGCCGCCGCAGCACAGGGTGCTTTCGTGGATCGTGTCCTGATCCATGTCGACGAAATTGTTGCAGACCGCCTTGATGACGTTGCGCGGGATCTCGAACTGGCTGCCGGCGTAGTCGCCGATGCGGCTGGCGCGGGCGACGTTGCAGCTGTCGTGATAGGTCAGCGTCATGTGGTCGTTCTTCGACTTGTCGAGCTTGAGCGTGCCCTTCTGGATCTCGGTCCAGGTGAAATCGAGGATGTGCTGCGGCACCGGGTATTTCGGATCGAGGAAATCCCAGGGGCCGGCGAGTGTGTTGAGGAAGCTGTAGGCGACCCGCCAGGCATGGCCGCATTCGCCGAAGATGATGCGCTTGACGCCGAGGTCCAGCGCCGCCTTGCGGATCCGTTGCGAGACCAGGCGCATGTTCTCGTAATTGCCGATGAACAGGCCGAAGTTGGCGGCCTCAGAGGCGTAGGACGACAGCGTCCAGCTCACACCCGCCTGGTGGAACACCTTGGCATAGCCGATGAGCCCGTCGATATGCGGTTCGGCGAAGAAGTCGGCCGACGGGGTCACCAGCAGGATGTCGGCGCCCTTTTCGTCGAGCGGCAGACGGACCGACACGCCGGTGTCGTCTTCGATGTCTTCTTCGAGGTCTTCGAGCGTCGCGCCCAGCGCCTTGGGGTTGAGGCCGAGGTTGTTGCCGACCTTGTGGACCTTGCCGATGATCTCGTTGGCATATTTCTGGCCCATGCCGACTTCGGCGAGGATGTCGCGGGCGGCCATGGTGATCTCGGCGGTATCGATGCCGTAGGGGCAGAAGACCGAGCAGCGGCGGCATTCGGAGCACTGGTGGTAGTAGGAATACCATTCCTTCAGCACGTCCTCGGTGAGATCGCGCGCGCCGACCAGCCAGGGGAAATACTTGCCGGCGAAGGTGAAGTAACGCCGGTAGACCGAGCGCAACAGGTCCTGGCGCGCGACGGGCATGTTTTTCGGGTCGGCGGTGCCGAGGAAATAGTGGCACTTGTCGGTGCAGGCGCCGCATTTCACGCAGATGTCGAGATAGACCTGGAAGGCGCGGTTCTTCTTCGCCATCTCGTCCATCTTGGCGAGCGTGCGCTCCTTCCAATCAGGCACCAATTCACCGGGAAAGCCCAAAGCTTCCTGGTGCTCGGGGCCGGCGAGGAAGGGCTGGAGCCCGTCCATGGCCCCCGGCTTGATGCAGGGGATCTGCAGCGGATCGTCCATTTTCGGGACTTGGGTGTCGCCATCAGCCATGGATCACTTCTCCAGTTCGGCCGCCCAGGGGGCGATGTGGCGCTGCTCGCGCGGGTTGTCGGCCTGGTTGCGCGACGGGCTGAAGAACAGGCCCGGAGCGTGCAGGAGCTTCGAGATCGGGAAGATGATCATCAGGACGATCACCAGGCCGAGATGGATGAGCACATTGGCGTCCGACGGCAGGGTGTTGATCTGGAAGGTCCAGAGCCCGGACATGAACGCCTTGACGGCGACGATGTCGGTCTTGGCGACGAAGGTCATCGACAGGCCGGACAGGCCGATGGCGATCAGCAGCACCAGGATCAGGTGGTCGGACGGCGACGAGATGTAGCGCACCCGGTCGACCAGGAAACGGCGGGCCCAGAGACCGGCGAGCCCGATCACCATGGCAAACCCGGCGTACTTGCCGAACGGTTGCAGGAAATTCAGGAGCCAGGGCGTGTCGCCCGGGATGGTGTAGCGCAGGTGCCGGATGAGGACGAGCCAGAGCGCCATGTGAAACATCCAGCCGAACAGCCAGATCCACTTGTTGGACTTGAACAGGCTCTCGAAGAACAGGACTTCGCGCGCCATCCGCCAGACCACGCCCTGGGTCGTGATCGGGGCCGGTGTCGTGGGAATCTTCAGCGGAGCCGGCGTGGTGGCGTACTTCCGGATCCGTGCGCCGACGCCCACGACAAGCAGGATCGTGGCGGCATAGAACAGCAAGGCGTAGATGATGGAAAGCACGCAGACTCCTCCCGTTGCTTGCCCTGATATCTTTTGTTTTCAGGGCATTAGCGGAAATCTTCGGAAAACGCTCCGGCAGGTCCTCCCCCTGCCGGAGCGCCCGTTTTGGCTCAGACGCAGCCGGTCGGCTTGGGCAGGCCGGCGATCTTGCACGCCTGCTTGGCCGGGCCGTAGGGGAACAGCTCGTACATGTACTTGTTGTTGCCCTTGTCCGGACCCATCGACTTTTTCGCGGCCTTGATGAGCACGCGGACGGCCGGGGCGATCTGGTACTCGTCGTAGTACTCGCGCAGGAAGTTCACCACTTCCCAGCGGTCGTCGTTCATCTCGAGGTCTTCTTTCTTGGCGATGATCTCGGCGAGCTCTTTCGACCATTCGGAGAGATTGGTGATGTAGCCCTCTTCATCGCATTCGACGGTCTGACCGTTCACTTCGTATGCCATTGTTCGCTTTCCTTCTTTTGACCTAGTTTAGAGCCAGGACTGCGTCCGGTCGTGCTTGGCGACCAGTTCTACAAACCCGGTGTAGTCGACGCCTTCGACCCCGTCGATGAGGCGATTGGTATCGATCCCGCGCGCGGCGAGGTCGGGCGCCAATACGTGCAGCGTGACGGATTTGCCGAATTCGGTGACGATTTCGGACATACCGGTGCCGCTCAACCCGCCATAGACGCCGTCCTCGATCATCAGTACGGCATCGCCGGCCTTGGCATGGTTCAGGCAGCTCAACAGCGCCTGGGTGGCGAAGGGCGATTTGTTCACAGTGTGAAGCGTAGACATGTCTCCCCCTCCCTCAGAAGCTCAGCACGACGTCGGCGTCGGCCATGACATCGGCGATCTCGGCGCGGCCGACGACGTGGATGGCGGGCTTTTCGGCCCAATCGTCATCCTCGTCCTCGTAGATGACCTCGATCAGGTCGTCTTCGCTCAAGCCCCGCTCTTGCAGGCTCTCGCGCTCGACGAACAGCTTGGTCACGTCATAGTCGCCCAGGGCCCGGAAGGTCGGCGAGAAGTTCTTCACGCCGATCCCGTCGGTGTTCTGGCCCTTGGTGAGCTGAAACACACCGTCGTCAACGAAAGCCAGTGCCACGTCCTGCTCGAAGGCGGCGCCGATCAGCACCACCTCGAGGCTCTCGAGGGCGTAGATCGTGCCATAGGGCGCACGGCGGTTCACGTAGAGGAATTTTTTCACATCGGACATGTCGTTCCTCCTCAATCGCCGAAGGTCACCAGACGGTCGGTCTGGATACCCATTTCGATCAGTTGGCCGAGACCCGAGATCCGGAACCCTTCGGCAATGTTGTTCGCGTCCTTGCCCTGGCGCTCGGCCTCGTTGGCATCGAGCATGCCACGGCGTTGGGCGGCGGCGATGCAGACCACGAGGTCGACATTGTGCTCCTCGGCGAGCGCGGTCCAGTTCTTCTGGATGTTGCGCTCGTCCTGCGGTGGCACGCTGAGGCGCGTCGCGACGTTGACACCGTCGTGGTAGAAGAACACCCGCGGGACTTCGTGGCCGGCCGCGATTGCGGCCGTCACGAATTTGTAGGCCGAGTCCGCAGCTTGGTGCGTGTACGGCCCTTCGGAAATCAGGACTCCGATTTTCACTTGGCTTTCCTTAGTCTTTGCCTGCCGGTAGCCCGTGCTCAGAAGTGCACGTGCGCCGACATGTTCATGGTCTTGCGTGCACCGGTCCAGGTATCGAGGTGGTGCTTGGTGAACGCGAGTCCAGTCTTCTCGAAGAAGCGGTTCCAGCCAATGCGGTCGATCCACTCACCCACGCGTTCCCAGTGCTTGGCATCGGCCTTGTAGGTCGAGACGATCTTGCGCACGATCTCGGCCACTTCCGGCCAATGCGGCGGATTGTTGGGCAGGTTGGCGACGGCGAGCTTGTGGAAGGTCGGCTTGGAACGGGCGTTGGAGTGCTTGCCGCCCACCCAGATCGCGATCCGGGTCTCTTCCTTGCCGTTGATCTGCATCGGCGGGCAGGGCGGGTAGCAGGCGCCACAGGCGACGCATTTCTTCTCGTCGACTTCCAGCGAGGGCTTGCCGTTGACCATCGCGGGGCGGATCGCCGCCACCGGGCAACGCGCGACGACCGCGGGGCGTTCGCAGACGTTGGCCACGAGGTCGTGGTTGATCCGCGGCGGCTTGGTGTACTGCACGTTCACGGCGATGTCGCCCTGACCGCCGCAGTTGATCTGGCAGCACGAGGTGGTGATGCGCACGCGGTTCGGCATCTTTTCCTGCACGAACTCGTCGTAGAGCACGTCCATCAGCGATTTCACCACGCCCGAGGCGTCGGTGCCGGGGATGTCGCAGTGCAGCCAGCCCTGGGTGTGCGAGATCATCGAAACGCTGGCGCCGGTGCCGCCCACCGGGAAGCCTGCGCTTTCCAGCGCTTCGATCAGCGGGGCGACCCGGGATTCGTCGGTCACCATGTACTCGATGTTCGAGCGGGTGGTGAAGCGGACGAAGCCGTCGGCAAACTCGTCGCCGATGTCGGCGAGCTTGCGGATGGTGAACACGTCCATCTGGCGCTGGGTGCCGGCGCGCACGGTCCAGATCTCGTCGCCCGACTTGGAGACGTGATGCAGCACGCCCGGACGCGGGCGATCGTGCCAATCCCAGTTGCCGTAGTTGGCCTTCATTGTCGGATGCATGAACGGAAACGGATCCGGAACACCGACCTCATCGGGCATGCGGGGCTTTTCAGCTTGGGTATTCATGGTTTTCCTCCCAACCCACGCCGCCGTGGGGCGGTCGCGGGGCAAGTTTCACATATGTTTCCGACGCCGATCACTCGGCGCTGATCCGGGCCTCGGCGGCCTTGCGCTCGAACCACTTGGCGGCTTCCTCGTCGAAATCGTCGGTCCGGACGTAGGACGAGGTACGCGGGTGGTTGACCATGTTCGGGTCGGGCTCGACGCCGACGGCCTCGATGAAGGCCGGCAGGCCGATCCGGTCGATCGTCTCGCCGACGCGTTCGTGCTCGAGGGCGTTGTCGGCGAAGAATTCGATCACGGTTTCGCCGAACTCTTCGAGCTTCTCGAAGTCTTCGTCGGATTCGAGCTTCATGAACGGAATGATCATGGTGCCCATGAGATCGCCGACCTTGAGCGACCGCTTGCCGCCGATCAGGATCGAAACGCCCTTGTCGTCACCGGGCGACAGCGCCTTGGTCATGACGTTGATGCAGTGCATGCAGCGCACGCAGGACTGGTTGTCGATCTCGATCGTGTCGTCGTCGTTGAGCGAGATGGCGCGGGTCGGGCACATCGAAACGACGGTGTCGATCGTGTACTTGCGGCCAACCTTGGCGACGTGCTCCTTGACCTTCTCCTGGTCGATCTTGATCTCGTCGCGCCAGGTGCCGATCACCGCGAAGTCGGCGCGGTGGATGGCGTTGACGCAGTCGTTGGCGCAGCCCGAGAACTTGAACTTGAACTTGTAGGGCAGCGACGGGCGGTGCATCTCGTCGAGGAAGGCGTTGATCAGCGTGCGGTGGGCGCGGACCTCGTCGTAGCACGACTGCTCGCAACGGGCATGGCCGACGCAGGACATCGCGGTGCGCAGCGCCGGGCCGGCGCCGCCGAGGTCGAAGCCGAGCTCGTTGAGCGCGTCGAACGCCGGTTGCACGGCTGCCGACGAGCAGCCCTGGAACATGATGTCGCCCGACTGGCCGTGGAAGGCGATCAGGCCCGAGCCATGCTCTTCCCAGATGTCAGCCATCGAACGCAGCAGATCGGTGGTGTAGTGGAAACCCGCCGGCGGCATCACCCGCAGAGTGTGGAATTCTTTCGACGCCGGGTACTTGGCCGCGACTTCCGAGAACCGCGGGATGACACCGCCGCCGTAACCCAGAACCGAAATCGCGCCGCCCTTCCAGAAGCCGAGGCGTTCCTCGTAGGAGTGCTCGAGCTGACCCAGAAGGTCGTTCATGATCGCCTGATTGCTCTCGGTCCCTTCGTCGCGAAGGCGCTTGATGCCGGTCACGAAGCTCGGCCACTTGCCGCCTTCCAGTTCGTCGAGCATCGGGGTCTCGTGCTGAGACTTGCCGGTCTGATCGTCTTTCATTTGATCCTCCCTAAGAGTGTTCGCGCGTGATAGTCATTCGACCGAATTTCGGTCAGTCCAGAGCAGATCGCCGGCGCCGTCCTTCTCCCTGCGCAGGCGATTCACCCGTCGACTGACGAGCTGATTGCGATTAATTTACACATCCGGATAATCGAATGTAAAAGAAAAAAGTTGCTGCGGTTGCGAAAGAAACAGCATTAAATTACCGAGTGAAACAGTCGGGTTAGAGATCTGCTTGGGAGGAGGCCGGTAACATGCACGAAAAGAACGCGTTTTTCTGGGAATCGCCAAAGACCGATGATTTTTATCGGAAATGGCGCGACGCGCGGCTGGCAGCCGCCGAAGCGGCGAGAACGGCCGGCTTTGTCGAAATCGCCGACCTCGCGAACCCCTCCGAGGCGGAAAAAACCGAGCTTGTGCGTCGCTGCAGCGCAGCGAATCTGGCGCTTTACGCCACCGACGATTCTGTTCGGCAGCGCGACAACCTGCGCCCCTTCGCCGAATCCTTCGGGCTGCGGATCGCCGAGAAACACCGCTCGGCGGGCGGCGACGGGATCGTCAGCTTGCGCGAGTCGGATGCGCCCGGCCAGAAGGGCTACATCCCCTATTCCAAGCGCAAGATGAACTGGCACACCGACGGCTATTACAATCCGCCGACCGAGCGGATCAGCGCGATGGTCCTGCACACCGAGCGGCCGGCGGACGACGGCGGGTCGAACCAGTTTCTCGATCACACCATCGCCTTCATCCGGTTGATGGACGAGACCCCCGCCTACGTGACGGCGCTGATGCATCCGCAGGCGATGACCATTCCCGCCAACGAGGAGGAGGGCAGCACCCGGCCGGCCTCGGTCGGCCCGGTGTTCTTTGCCGATGCCGAAACCGGGGAAATGCAGATGCGTTACACGGCACGCACCCGCAGTATCGAATGGCGCGACGATTCGCTCACCCGTGAAGCCGTCGCCTACCTCCAGCACATCCTTGAAACGCCCGATCCCATGACGATCTCTCTTAGGTTCGGACCGGGCCAGGGCGTGCTGTGCAACAACGTACTCCACGACCGGACCGGGTTCGACGCCAAGGCCGCGGCGCATTCGCCCCGCACCGTCTACCGCGTCCGGTTCCACAACCGCGTGAAAGGAATGAAATGACCGAAACCAACCACGCTCGGCTCTCCGACCTCATCATCGGACACCCGGAGGTGACCAGCTTCACCGAACTCGAGAAACTGGTGGCCCACGCGGGCGAGAGCGGCATCATGCATCTCGAATTCGACCTCAAGCCCGACTACAAGGACACACCGAAAAAATGGGAATGGCTGCTCGAAACCGCTTTCACCCGGGGGCTGCGCTATGAGTGACGACACCCGCGAAATCGCCAACTACCAGCTTCCCTACAGCCGCAAGGCGGAACTGCGCGAAGTCTCGTTCGAAGGCGGCATGAAGATGCTGCGGCTGATCCTGCGCGAGGGCCGGCGGATCACCCAGGTCGATCTCGATGCCGACAGCGCGATGGCGCTCTCCGACGCCATGGGCGACTGGGCGAGGGTGAACAGCTGATGGACTACCTGCCGATCTTCCTCGATGTCGCCGGCAAGCGGGTGGTCGTCGATGGCGGCACGACAGTGGCCGCACGCCGGATCGAGCGCGCGCTCGGCGCTGGCGCGGATGTTGTGTGTTTCGACCCTGATCCGGCGCAAGAGGTGCGGGCTTTCTTCGGCCGCGACGGTTTTACCCACCATGCCCGGCTGCCGGAGGAGACCGATTTCCAGGGCTGCCTCGTGGCCTATGGTGCGTCCGAAGTGCCGGAGCGCGACGCGCTGCTTTTCGCCGCCGCGAAAATGCATGGCGCGCTCGCCAATGTGGCCGACGAAAAGGAATACTGCGATTTCATCACGCCGAGCGTGGTCGAGCGGGATCCGCTGACGATCGCGATCTCGACTGGCGGCGCCGCGCCGGTCGTGGCGCGGATCCTGCGGGCCCGGGTCGAGGCGATGCTGCCGGCCGCCTACGGACGGCTCGCCGAATTTCTCTCGGGCTACCGCGACCGGATCGCCGACAAGATCAAGGGCGGGACGGCGCGCCGGCGGTTCTGGGAGAACATGATCGAAGGGAACGTGGGCGATGCGTTCCTCGCGGGCGACGAGGCGCTGGCCGCGCGGCTCATCGAGCAGGATCTTTCCGCCGGTGACCAGGCGCTCAAACGCGGCGAAGTCTGGCTTGTCGGCGCCGGACCCGGCGACCCGGACCTGCTCACGTTCAAGGCGCTGCGGATGATGCAGCACGCCGATGTGGTGCTTTATGACCGGCTCGTCGGCACCGGAATCCTCGATCTCGTTCGTCGCGATGCCGAGCGGATCGACGTCGGCAAACGGGCCGGCAACCATGTGCTGACCCAGGAAGAGACGACGGCGCTGATCATCCGGCTCGCCCAGGCGGGCAAACGTGTGTTGCGGCTCAAGGGGGGCGATCCCTTCATCTTCGGGCGCGGCGGGGAGGAGCTCGAGGATGTGGCCGCGCATGGCATCCCGGTGATCGTGGTGCCCGGCATCACCGCCGCTGCGGGCTGCGGCTCGTCGGCGGGGATACCGCTGACCCACCGCGACCACGCCCAGAGTGTCGTCTTTGTCACCGCGCACGGCAAGGACGGGTTGCTGCCGCATGACTGGGCGCGACTCGCGCGCGCAGACCAGACGGTGATCGTCTACATGGGGCTCAGGTTCGTCGGCGAGATCGCCGCCGCGGCGATGGCCCAGGGCGTGCCGGCCGAGATGCCGATCGCGGTCGTCGACAACGGGACCCGCACCAGCCAGCGCGTGGTTGCGGGCACGCTCGGCGACATCGGCGCGAAGGTGGCTGCGGCCCGGCTCAAAGGCCCGGCGTTGATCATGATCGGCACCGTGGTGACCCTGCGCAGCAAACTCGGGGTCGAGAGCGTGGCGCGGGACAAGGCGCACGAGATGGCGCTGGTGGCGCGCGAAGGGCTGTAGCGCCGCCGCGGATCGGCACCCGCTGGAAGCCACGTCGCGGCATGGCCTCCGGGGTTTCTCTTTGCCGGCAGACAAATCCAGGATTCCGGAATTCCGGAATCCTGGTTTCGTTTTTCATGTTGCAAGATCAATATCTTGTCACGCCCTTACAGGCTGTTCCACGGCCACCTTCACACCCTGTTAACCGCTTTTTCGCCGCGCGCCGCCGGCGGGGGCCACGGGCAGTCACGACCCGACACGCGCCACCCGGGACCCTCTTTTCGTCATGAAACTGTCACCCATTCGAGCTAGGTTGGGTCCGATCTCGGACAGGAGCAGCCATGACCCGCATCGCCCTCAACGGCCTCGGAAGGATCGGAAAGCTCGCGCTCCGCGAAATGATCGACACCGGGTTTCCGGGCGAGATCGTGCTGTTGAATGATGCGGTCGGGACCCCGCAACAACACGTGCACCTGTTCGAGTTCGACACGGTGCATGGGCGTTGGCGGGCCGATTTCGCCCATGACGACAGGTCCGTCACGATCAACGGCGCGCACATGGCACTGCGCTGCGCCTCGCGGATCGAGGATCTGCCGCTGTCCGAGATGGGCATCGATCTGGTGATCGACTGCACCGGTGCGTTCAGGACAGCCGAGAAACTCGCGCCGTATTATGCCGCCGGGGTGAAGAAGGTTGTGGTCTCGGCGCCGGTGAACGACCCGCGCGCGGCCAATATCGTCTTCGGCGTGAATCACCACATCTACACCGGCCAGGATCTCGTCACCGCCGCGTCCTGCACCACCAATTGCCTGGCGCCCGTGGTCAAGGTCATCCACGAGGCGCTCGGTATCCGGCACGGCTCGATCACCACGATCCATGACGTGACCAACACCCAGACCATCGTCGACCGTCCGGCGAAAGATCTGCGCCGCGCCCGGTCGGCGCTGAATTCGCTGATCCCCACCTCCACCGGCTCTGCCAGGGCGATCACCCAGATCTTCCCCGAGCTCACCGGGCGGCTCAATGGCCACGCGGTGCGGGTGCCGATGCTGAATGCTTCGCTCACCGATTGCGTCTTCGAGGTCGAACGCAATACCAGCGCCGAGGAGGTGAACGCGCTGTTCAAGGCCGCTGCCGAAGGGCCGCTGGCCGGCATCCTCGGGTATGAGGAGCGCCCGCTCGTTTCTGCCGATTATGTGAACGATTCCCGATCCTCGATCGTCGATGCACCCTCGACGATGGTGGTCAATGGCACGCAGGTGAAGATCTACGCCTGGTATGATAATGAATCGGGATATGCCTGCCGCCTCGCCGATGTGGCCCGGATGGTGCTGGCATCGGTCTGATCATCGGGGGAAAACTGATGAAACCGTCTTTCCTGATCCCGGCAATCCTCGCGTTGCTCCCGGGCGTCGCGTTCGCCGACCTGGAGTTCTGCAACGAGTCCCATACGACAGTGCACATCGCCATCGGCTACCGTACAGACGACGTCTGGATATCCGAGGGCTGGTGGGAGGCCGCGCCGGGTCGATGCGTGACCGCCGTGGCCGGCGACCTGCAACAGCGGTACTACTACTACCATGCCGACGCGACCGATCCCGACTACTCGTTTGACGACGACGACGCGGTCTACACCTTCTGCGTCCAGCCCGAGCCGTTCACGATCCACGGCGACGAGCAATGCGAGTCGCGCGGCTACTTCGGATTCGATTTCAATGAACTCGACACCGGGGACAGCCGTGACTTCACGCTCACATTGCAATGAGCTGCCTGGAAGCCCGCCTCCAGCGACGCCCTCGCAGGGAATGTGCAGGCGATGTGCGGGTGACGAAAACTGTCGGACAGGCGCATCGACATGGGCCTGTCGCCGCGATTCCCGGCCGGCATCGGTGCGCGGGGACGGGTTCCGGATGTGGGCGCGATGACTGATAGGTCTGTCCGCCCCGAAGGGCTTTCGGCCTATGTCGCCGTCACCGCGGCCTACTGGGCATTCATGCTCACCGACGGCGCGCTGCGGATGCTTGTGCTTTTGCATTTCCACGAGCTCGGGTTCTCGGCGGTAACGCTGGCCTGGCTGTTTCTGCTCTACGAGATCGCCGGGATCGTCACCAACCTGTCGGCGGGGTGGCTCGCCGCGCGCTTCGGTCTCGTCACCACGCTCTATGCGGGTCTAATCCTGCAGATTGTTGCCCTCGGCGCCCTTTCCCGGCTGGACCCGACCTGGGCGATGGCGCTTTCGGTGCCCTTCGTCATGGTCGTCCAGGGGCTGTCGGGCGTGGCCAAGGACCTGGCAAAGATGTCGTCGAAATCGGCGGTGAAACTGCTCGCACCCAAGGACGGGGGCGGGCTGTTTCGCTGGGTCGCGGTGCTCACCGGCTCGAAGAACGCGGTAAAGGGTATCGGCTTCTTTCTCGGCGCGGCCCTGCTCGGCCTGATCGGGTTCAATGCGAGCGTGATCGCGATGGCGGGGGTGCTTTCGGTGATCCTCGTGGGCGTCGTGCTGGTCATGCCCCCCGGCCTGCCAAAGGGGTCGAAGACGGCCCGGTTCTCGCATGTCTTCGCCACCGACCCGCGGGTGAACCGGCTCTCGCTGGCGCGGATGTTCCTGTTCGGAGCCCGCGACACCTGGTTCGTCGTCGGCGTGCCGGTCTACTTCCACCAGGTGCTGTCGGACGGCACGCCCGAGGGGGCGCGGCGGGCCTTTTTCCTGGTCGGCGGGTTCATGGCAGCCTGGATCATCGGCTACGGCGCGGTTCAGGCCCTGGCCCCGAAGCTGCTCAAGGCCGGCACGCGATCGGTGGCGGACATCACCCGTCTCGCCGTCGTCTGGGTCGGCGGTCTGGCGCTGATCCCGGCGGCGCTGGCACTGGCGGCGCTGGTTCCCGGGGTCTGGCTGACACCGGTGCTGGTGACGGGCCTGCTTGTCTTCGGCTTCGTGTTCGCGGTGAATTCCTCGGTGCATTCCTACCTGATCCTCGCCTTCACCGGTGCCGAACGGGTGACGATGGATGTCGGGTTCTACTACATGTCGAACGCCGCCGGCCGGCTTCTGGGCACGCTTCTGTCGGGGGTCAGCTACCAGGTCGGCGGGATTTCGCTCTGCCTTGCCACCGCCGCGATCATGGCCGGGGCGAGTTTCGTTGCGGCACGGCGCCTGGCGTGAGATCCGGGAGCCGTCGGGTGCACGACCGTGAACGGATGCCGACCGCAAGCACCGATACCGACCCTGTTCCGCCTCGATAGCGAAACCGGGAACCCGGTAGTCCGGACCCCCGCCGGGTGTCATGCACCGCCGATGCGCCGCTTCAGAAGTTGAGCGACACGTCGCGGTGCCGGGCCGTGCAGCTGGCCATCGCAAGCGCCTGTTCGCGGGTCAGGCGATCCTGGACGCGGGCGCCGAGGTTGGGCCGGATCGCATCGAGATAGGCCGCGAGACCGGGCGCGACGGCAGCGGCTTTCTCGAGCCACGCGCCCTGTGCCGCAAACTCCGCCAGAGCCTCGTCGTAGAGCACGAGCGCGTCCTCGCGATCGCCTTTGTCGAGAGCACGGCGGGCCTTGGACAGGAGCGACTTAACCTCGCCCGCACCTTCGACATCGCCGACGGCGGACTCGAGCGCCTTGATCTCGTCGACCGCCTCGTCGCCGGACCCGGTCGCAAAGACCGAGCCTATATCGGCCAGCGGGGCTTCGAGCGCGGCGAAAGCCTCGGCCGATCGGAGCACCGCCAGCGCCTCTGCGGGGCCTTCGAAGCTGGCGTCCGCGGCGCGCTGGTAGGTACTGCGGGCCTTGTCCTCGGCCTGGGTCAGCGTGGTGAAGACGGTGTGGACCTCTTCCCAATCCGCCGGAATTGCCGATTCCAGCGCGCTGCGTTCGGCTTCCAGCTGTTCGACCTCAATCGCCAGCCCCTCGCGCGCCGCGCCGTCTTTCATCCGGTTGATTCGGGTCGAAAGCTCGGAAATCTCAGCCTCGACGGCCCGGATCTTCTTTTCGAGGGCACGAACTTCGACGAGACGCGGACGGTAGTCGGCGGCCGCGACCTCGACCGCGGCCTGGGCCTCGTGGAGGCCTGCGAGTGCGGCCAGCGCCGCTTCGGCGGAGGCGATCCCGTCTTCAACCTCGCCCGCCAGGTCTTTCGGCAGAGCGGCGAGGTCGAGCCCGCGCGCCGCGGCGATCGCGTCGGTCACGGTGCTGCTGGCCGCGATCTGCTCGGAGACGAAATCCTCGAGGCAGATCTGGAGCTTCGGATTGCGCGGCGGCGGGCTGTTGTCGGAGAGGAAGCTTACCCGGTTCGGCAGGTAGTTCACCAGCGGGGGG
>SWCD01016875.1_pt2 | contig 14132 bp, 10 predicted proteins | sample 4693011 | NCBI WGS metagenome assembly SWCD01 (sample SAMN10267278, study PRJNA491770) | bioreactor metagenome | isolation source: DHS bioreactor inoculated with marine | place: Japan: Omine Ridge, Nankai Trough | reverse complement strand
AAGTGGAATTTCATTTAACAGATCATGAATTTTAGAAATTTTATAATCTGGGATAATATCAGTTTCGATTTCATTTACCAGGACAGTTTTAAAACCTAGTTTTTTGGCACCCTCAATATTTAAGGGTATATCATCTATAAAGAGACATTGCTCAGGAATGGGATTGTTTGCAATTTCTAATGCTTTATTAAAAGCAGAAGGCGCTGGTTTTGGTAAAAAATTGGTAGCCCAGACATCAATAATTCCCTCAAAAAACATTTCGATTCCCAATTCTTTAATAACTCTTTCTGAATGCTTGTGATCCGAATTCGTTAGGATCCATTTTTTTTGTGGCAACAAAGATAACATTTTATAAAGTTCCAGATCCTTGCTCAAATATTTCTCTAATGGCACATCGTGCACAAAGGTTAAATAATCACTTGTATTAACATTGAAATTTTCTTGCAAGCCCCGCAAAGTAGTTCCATATTCAACAAAATATTCCTGTTTCAGATCAGATACTTTATCGGGATCAATACCAAAGTTATCAATGATGTACTGGCTCATATTTTTAGATATAGCCTCCCACATCCCATTATTATTAGGATATAAAGTGCCATCTAGATCGAAAAAAATTGTATTGATTTCCATATAGTTTTCTTAATTGATTAACAATTATTATTATTTTTAAATTGGGGATTTTCCCAAATTTGACAGACCGGTTTATTATTTGATTCGATCTTTAAAAATCAAATCCGAGTATATCATCTTAAAGGGATTAAGAATTATAGAGAAAAATAAGATTTTTTTTAGGTTTAATTTATGATAGCGACATGGATCTGGTCGGTGATTCTTGGACCAAGAACAACTTTCTTTGAGGAATTTTTGAGGGTGAGGTGGATATTTCCATCAAATTCAGAATAAGCATCGATTTCAATTTCTGCATTTGGTATCAATCCGAGATCACTCAGAAAACGGAGTAAGTTTGGATCTTTGTCCCTTACCCGCCTTACAATTGCCTTTTGATCAGGTCTTAACTCACTTAAGCAAATCATTGTTGATTTAGTGATATTTAACTCTTTGTTTGGAATCGGATCTCCATGAGGGTCATGTTCGGGATTTCCTAAAACATTCGCCATGCGTTCTTCAAATTTTTCTGATATCACATGCTCAAGTCTGTCTGCCTCTTCATGGACCTCATCCCAAGGAAAGCCTAATATTTCATGGAGAAATACTTCCAATAAGCGATGATGTCTCATTGTTTCAAGTGCAATTTTTTCCCCTGCATCAGTAAGGTTTACTCCCCTGTGTTTTTGATAATTTAGGTAGGGGGGTTCCGTTTGGGATAATTTTTTAATCATCCCAGTTACAGAAGCCGGAGAGATGCCCAAGTATTTGGCTAATTGTGTTGTTGCGACCCTTCCATCATTAACTGAAAGCTCGTAAATCGCTTTTAAATAATCCTCAATGGATTGTGATGTTTGATTTTTCATAATTTAAATTCTTAATTAGTTACGCCTAAATTTTCATTTATTGTATCTTGTAGATCACCAGATTGTCAACAATTCAAAATCTAAGAATTTAATAAATTAAAATTATTGAAATAAACATATCGTTATCCTTGTTATTGTGCTTATTTCGTTGTATTATTTTTTAAATTATAAATTGATGAGTGCAATCAAAATATTCTGATGTCAATATCAGAATATTCTTAATGGATGTGAAATGTGGAAAATAATACAGTAAAAAAAATAGGAGTTTTAACCTCTGGCGGGGATTCACCTGGTATGAATCCATGCATTCGCGCAGTTGCGCGAACAGCAAACCATTTAGGGGTAGAGGTAATCGGGATTAGTGAGGGTTTTGAAGGATTAATTAATGGTGTTATGGTTCCATTATCTCCCCGTAGTGTGGGCGGTGTATTACAGCGCGGCGGTACAATGTTGCAAACTGCCCGGAGTGATTATTTTCGAACTGAAAAAGGTCAGCGCGAAGCCATTCGGCAAATGAATGAAAATGAGATTGATGGATTAATTATTATTGGAGGGGATGGTTCTTTGAACGGGGCGCAGGCTTTAGCAAAGAAAAATATCAAAGTGATTGGTATTCCAGCTTCGATTGATAATGATATTTGGGGAACGAGTATGTCGATTGGCGTAGACACTGCCCTAAATACAATTCTTTTAGCGATAGATAATTTAAGGGATACCGCTTCCTCGCATAATCGCGCATTTTTGGTGGAGGTTATGGGTAGGGGATGTGGATATTTAGCAACAATGGCAGGGATAATTGGTGGAGCTGAAATGGTCTTGCTTCCTGAAGTAAATACATCGGTCGAAGAAGCCGCCAGTGTGATCGAAGCCGCTTACATGCGAGGGAAAAATCATTCCATCGTGGTCATTGCGGAAGGTGCGGAAATTGGAGCGCAGGAATTAAAGGAAAAATTGGATGAGATGGATGTGGGGTTTAAAACAAGGGTCACCATTTTAGGCCATATTCAAAGGGGCGGAAGACCGACGGCCTTTGATCGATTATTGGCTACGAGGTTAGGTGTAAAAGCAGTGGAAGCTTTATTTGAAGGGCGGTCTGGCGAAATGGTTGGACTCAGAGGTAGTAAGATCGAGTTGGTTCCATTGGAGAAAGTGATCTCAAAAAACAGAACTGTTAATTTAGAATATTATGAAATGGCAAGAATGTTAGCTTTCTAATCAAAATATATCATAATAAAAGCCCAGTTGAATTTCAACTGGGCTTTTTGTTTTTAGTAAAGGAACATTGGCTTTCCCCTGGCTTTGCGTATTTTAGGTCGGTAAGTCTCTATATCGTAAAGTTCATTAATGTCCACTTGGCGTGCTCCGTTTTTAACAATATCGGCGGGCACATATGTGTATAACCCATCCTGTAAAGCGATCATGTTGCCATAATTACCTCTAAGAATTAAGTCCATTGCCATATTTGCAAAGGTGTTTGCGGCCATCAAATCTAAGGAGTCTGGTGCGCCACTTCTCATTAAGTAAGCAATCCTTTGATTGATAATATTTGCACCAGTAATTTCTTTCAGTCGTTCCCCGGTCATTATGCCAATGCCACCAAGTTTTTTGTGACCGAATGCATCTGCTTTTCCAGTTTGAACAACTTCACCGTCAATAAATTGCGCTCCCTCAGAAATCACACAAATTGCATAATTACTGGGATTGGTTGCACGGTCCATGGTCATAAATTCGGCTAATTTATTTACGTCAAAGGGGACTTCTGAAATAATGCATCGATCTACCCCGGCTAAATATGCGGAAATGAGGGCTGTTTGTCCAGAATAACGCCCAAACAATTCAATTACAGCAAGGCGTTCATGAGATCCGATTGAAGTTCTTAGCTGATGAATAAATTGCACACTTCGGGTGATGGCTGTAGAAAAACCCAGGCAATAATCTGTGCCATAAACATCATTGTCCATTGTTTTGGGAATAGAGACAATTGGGAAGTTTTCTTCATATATTTTTGCGCCATAGCCCAATGTGTCATCGCCGCCGATCGGAACGAGAACATCGATTTTTAAGGCTTCTAAGTTTTTTAATACTTGGCTTGTCGTATCGAATAATCCATCTTTATTGCGTTTGAAATTTGAAGAATCCAGATGAGTGGGAATCGCATCTTCTTTTACCTTCCCGGGGTTTGTCCGGCTGGTATGTAAAAATGTACCACCCGATCGGTCAATTTTCCTGGTGTTAATTTTGTCTAATTTAATGGTACATTTTTCAAGACTTTCAGGGTCTTCGTGATTGTAGTTGAGGGGTCCCCACCAACCGCGCTTGAAGCCAATGACTTCATGTCCTTCATCGATAGCCCGGTATACCAATGCTTTTATGCAGGGATTCAGCCCGGGAACATCTCCACCGCCAGTTAGTATTCCAATTCTCATAAGTTTTTCTCCCTCAACTGATTAACGGATTATCCAATATCCTTTAATTTATATTATTGTTCTTTCCTCATAAATGCCAAATACATTTCTCATGATGTCTGTAATTTCTCCAAGGGTTGCGTATGCGCGCACGGCATCGATGATGTAGGGCATCGTATTTTCTGTTCCCTGGCAGGCGATTCTGAGTTGGTCAAGTTTTTCGCCAACTACGGCGTTGTCTCTTTCTGAGCGTAGTTTTTCAAGCCGTTTGACCTGTTTTTCAAATCCTTCTGGATCCATATCCAGAATTGGAATTTTGATCTTTTCATCAGCATGTACATATTTGTTTAATCCGACGATATGGCGTTCTTTTTGATCAATTTCAATCTGATAACGATAGGCTGCATCTGCAATTTCACCCTGGAAAAAGCCTTTTTCAATCGCAGGTAAAACGCCACCGATTTCTTCAATTCTTTGGAAATACGCCAGGGCTTGTTCTTCGATCTTGTTGGTAAGTGATTCAATAAAGTAGGAACCGCCCAGGGGGTCAATGGTATTTGTGACGCCAGATTCTTCTGCAATGATCTGTTGTGTTCTCAGGGCAATGGTTACGGCATCTTCGGATGGCAAGGCCAAGGCTTCATCGAGGCTGTTGGTATGTAAGGATTGTGTGCCTCCTAAAACGGCAGCGAGGGCTTGGATGGTTACTCTGACGACGTTATTTTCGGGTTGTTGAGCTGTTAAGGATACACCGGCGGTTTGGGAATGTGTTCGTAAAAGCCAGGAGCGTGGATTTTTTGCTCCAAATGTTTCTTTCATTTCTCGAGCCCAAATTCTTCGGGCTGCCCGATATTTGGCGATCTCTTCAAAGAAATCATTATGGGCATTGAAAAAGAAAGATAGTCTTGGGGCAAAATCATCAATATCTAAACCGCGATCTACAGCCCAACGTACATATTCGAGGCCATTGATTAATGTGAATGCTAATTCTTGGGCAGCGGTCGATCCGGCTTCCCGGATATGATAACCAGAAATGCTGATCGTATTCCATTGAGGTAATTCTTTGGTGCCAAATTCGATGGTATCGGTGACCAAGCGCATGGAGGGTTCGGGGGGGAAGATATATTCTTTTTGGGCAATGAATTCTTTTAGGATGTCATTTTGAGTGGTGCCGCGTAATTGGTCTAGGGGGATGCCTTGTTTTTCTGCGGCGACGATATACATTGCCCAAATGATGGATGCGGGGGAATTGATGGTCATGCTGGTGGAAACTTTATCAAGGGGAATGCCTGATAATAGAACTTCCATGTCTTTTAGGGAGGAAACCGCAACCCCACATTTTCCAAATTCGCCCAGCGCTTCGGGGGCATCGGTATCATAGCCCATAAGGGTGGGGAGGTCGAAGGCGATGGAAAGACCGGTTTGACCCTGTTCTAGAAGATATTTAAATCTCTGATTTGTTTCTTCTGCCATACCGAAACCGGCGAACATTCGCATGGTCCATAATTTGCCACGATGGAGAGTGGGGTGAATGCCGCGAGTATAGGGGTACTCACCGGGGAGTCCGAGGTCTTGCGCATAGTCAAGGTTTTGTGTGTCAACTGGGGTATAAAGGCGATTTATTTCTTCTGAGGAGGTGGTAATGAATTTTTCTTTTCTTTCGGGAAAACGAGTTAAATTATCCTTTAAAGTTGATTCTTCCCAAGTGTCTTTATTAGTATTTATCTTATCGATTTTTTTAGGATCAAACATCCATAGTTCTCCGCGAAATTGATTTTGTAGGTTGGGGGGAAATCCTTTAAAAATTATATCACTGCTTATTATGAGCATTAAAAGGACGAGAAGTATTTGTATTAGATTTCTTTTTGGTTTTTTCATTAATTTCCCCGATATATGATAGGACTTATCGCCTGTCCAAATTTAATTTATTGGTGGAAGTATTTTGGTTAAAAATTATTCCTGCCACCAAAAAACATTTCCCCGATAGCACAAGTATAGCACAAACGTTCTATAACGTCAAGGGTATTAATTAGGGTTGGTAAATGTGATTTTGATTAGATTAAGGGGAACAGTAGATGCCTGCGTTGACGGGGAAAATCCTGCATGGTAAAATTTCGATCGCTGGACAGTTTAACCAGTTCAATATTTTTGCCCTCATCGTCTAGTGGCCTAGGACGCAGCCCTCTCAAGGCTGAAACCGGGGTTCGACTCCCCGTGGGGGTACTAAATCCGCTCAATATTATTGTGCGGATTTTTTCTATGATTGGCTTTGATATCAGGGGAAAATTGAATGATTTGGCAAGTTTTATTAAGATCAACATAAACGTCTGACTTGATTGGGCTTTTAATTTGATTTGAATTTTATAATTTAGAGATATTTTAAAATAAAATTCAATAATTCTGGATTAGGCCGAATTGGTTGTAGCTAGTTCCCAATAATTAAGACTATATGAATTCAAAAGTTGATGATATGTTTTTAATGTATTTTCTCCGTTGTTGGTATAACAAATAATATATAACTCATTGTATCGAATAACTAGGGATACCTATTGAATGGGTTACTGATTTTCTCTAATAATAGAATTTTCATTGTCGTGTGATTAATCTGGTTGAGAAATTTGGATTTGGGCGAGGGCAGATTGGATATCCATTTCTGATGGAGCTGTATTGCAGGCAGCCAATAAGATGGAAAAGATAATTATTGTGGTGATTGCATTTCGATATGGGGGTGATTTAATAAACGCATTACCATTTTTTAATCAATTCCACTCCTGAGATTTTCCGACAATTTTTTAAAGGATACGCCTAGTTCCATGGAAACAGGTTTAGGAGAGGAAATCCCAAAAACCTACTTCCTCAAGTTTAGAATTTTGGATTTTAGGAAGTTTAAACATTAATGTATTATTTTTATCCTCAAGTTTTTGTAAGGATAATTTTCCAAATTGGGATTGCATATATTTATCCACAATCGTATGGGGGCTATTTGAATTCTTGTTTATAGTTTTTTTCTCTATAAGATCCCAAACTACAAACATGTTCAGGCATTTCTCTAGACCTATCGGGGATATTTTAATAGATTTAATCTCCCTGTCTATTACCAAATTAGATTTTTTAAATTCCATTTTTGCGAATTCTGTAAAGAAAACCTCTAAATAAGATAATGTCTCGGTTTTTGTTTTTTCAAGAACCAACATGGGTGCAATATACAAAAATATTTCATTCCAGCTGGGATAAATTTTTAATTTTGATTTTTGAGGAAATAAGTCATAAATTAGATCTTTCATAATTGTACGCAAATAAACAAGGATTTCAAACGAATTATTGCCAATATTTATATATTTGAAATCAGTTAATCGCATCATGTTTTTTGAGTAGTGGTGCACACTAAGTTCATTTTTTTTACTAATATTGACTTTATTGCTTCGATTATTTTGTTGGCTATGTATATTATCGGATCTAATCCAGCCAATTCCTGGACTCGAAACTTTTATTTTGGAATAACTATGCAAAAATTCATATTTCAAATTATTTATTGAATTCCAGTATCCACAATGATGATTTCTTTCAATTTTTTCTCGGAATTGTAAAAGTTTTTTCCTCTTTGTTACTTCAATATCTGTTTTCTCCCCCAATAAACTATCTGGATACTTGTAAAGGAGGGGGATTATTGGAATTTCCATAGATAATGCAAGATCATATTCCTTTTCAGTATAACTAACCCCTGTGTCATCAATTGATCCATACCGCCCCCCCAAGATAAGGACATAATAGTCGGATATATTAATGACTTTTAAAATTAATTCCCAAGCTGAATCGTTAGCAGCAGGAAACAATTCCATTCCAGCAGGAATATCTTCCTCATCTAATACAGCCTTCATAATTGCCTGACGTTCAGAAATTAGGTCTTTGTATGTTGATGAGATAAAAACCTGGTAGCGTTTTTCCATAACTTAACCGCCAATTATCAAAGAAATGATTGTGCTCAAGATTACTCCAGCAGTAAAAAGGGCATAATCACGCCAAGCGCTTCGTTTATCACCCCTGTCAAGAATTTTAGATAAGTGATCTATTGCTTTTAGTGGGACATTTTCTAATTTCTCAATTTTATCTTTCAATTCATATTCTTTTATTGAGAGTTCGTCGAGTTGCTGATTAAGTATTTTGATTTTTTCTCCCCTTTCAATGCTTACTTCGTTTATCTCTATGAAAATTCCGTCAATTTCCTTTGATGACTCTATTAGGGAGTCGGTGAGCTCAGATAATTTTTCACTATAAGAGAGATCGGATGATATTTTATTATTTTTATTATAATTATTTTTTAATTGAGAGAAGATTAGAAAAAGTAACATTGCGAGGATATAGGCTACAAAAATTACTGCATATGCATTCTTTCCTATAAGAAAACTTATGATATCCATTGGCTATTTCCTCCCAGTACAATTTCTTATTACTATTTTTTTTTCAAAATTTTCTTTAGCTCAAACCTGGCGATGGCGAGGAGGCGTTGGCGTTCATCTTCGGTGGTGGCCTGGTCAAAGATGTGATCCCATTCTTCGCTAAGGGGATTGAGTGGTTATTATAACCCAATGAAGTGTAACCTGAGAAAAGCATTTCGATTGCGGGACAGTTTAACCAGTTCAGTATTTTTGCCCTCATCGTCTAGTGGCCTAGGACGCAGCCCTCTCAAAGCTGAAACCGGGGTTTGACTCCCCGTGGGGGTACTAATAAGTGGTGAATCATTTATTTGGATAGCGTTACCCCCACCAAATAATTTGCGACATTTGAATATTATAAAATCAAAATTGACACTAATGCTCCTCAATAATTAAATCTTTGTAATAAAATTCTCGTAATGGAGAGAAATTTAGCCCTTTAACCCATGGTTTTTGTAAGCCCTGATCTCGCGAATAAGCGAGCGGTATGATTGGGGCCTCCTCGACTAAGATGCGATCAGCCTGCTTATATAATTTTATACGTTCTTCCTGGTTAAAAACTTCTTTTGATTTTTGTACAAGTCTTTTAAATTCTTGATGATCCCATAGATATTCCTGGTCTTGTAGCCTGTTCCAGTGGGCATCCACGAAGAAGTTGTGTGGATCGATGTAATCGGCACTCCACCCAACAAAGGATAACGACGGTTTATTACTAAGTGACCGCTGGTAAAACTCTTTGAAATTCAACCGGGTCCAATTCACTTGTATGCCTAAATTTTTTAACCACTGAACCTGCAAATTTTTTGTTATTAAATAATTAGGACTTTCATGACCTCTTTGAGGAAATCCTTTAAAAATCCCTTCAATAACTGGAAATCCTTTACCCCCAGGAAAACCAGCTTCAGAAAGTAGAAAACGGGCGCGGTCAGGATCATAGGGGAGTCCGATATTGGGAGAATGCCCTGGCATTCCAGGCGGTAAAAATCCCCCATTTGCAGGTGATCTAAACCCAGGAAAGACTTGACTAATAATAGAGTCCCGGTCAGTTGCGAGTGAAATCGCACGCCTTACGCGTAGATCATCAAAGGGCGTGGATCGGGTGTCAAAAATTAAATGCCACGTCCCTAAACCGGTCACTAAGAAGTATTCATCGCTCAAGTACTGACGGGCATAAACTTGCTGGTCCCGCGTTAGATATAGGACTATGTCAAATTTAGCATCAAGATAAGCTTGCAGGATATTTTCTACTTGATCGATAAATGTTATTTCTACATACTGGAGGTTACCTCCAAATTGGCCATGATATCTCAGGTTTTTTTTAAGCACCAATGACTCACCTTGTACCCAAGAGGCCAATTGAAATGGTCCATTTGAGACAAAGTTTTCTGGTTTTGTCCAGTTGTCTCCATGTTCTTCTACTGAATGCTGGGGGACAGGTAGGGATGATTGATTTGCCAATAATTGAAGAAAGTAGGCGGTTGGGTTTTCTAGCTCAAATTCAAGAGTGTAATTGTCTTTGGCATAAATGCCGATTAAATCTGGATTGGACATTTTTCCTGTATTGTACAGATGGGCATTCTTAATCTCACAATGGAAAACCGCGATTGGCGAAGCTGTATTTGGGTGCAGCGCGCGTTTAATAGCATACTCAAAATCTCCGGCTGTTACAGGAACACCGTCGCTCCAAAAAACATCCTCCCTTAAGTGAAACACAAATCGTTTTCCTCCGTCCTGCACATCCCAGCTCTGTGCTACATCGGGCAACACATTGCCTTTGAGGCTCAACTTCACCAAGCCGCTGAATAGCTGAGTCATTATTGGGTCAGAGGTAATTTCTCCACAAAAGGCAGGATCTAATGTTAAAGGCTCGAGGGACACAAAGCGCAGGGGGTGTGGGGCAGGAGGATGGCTTTGCTCTCTCAATGCTTCACCAAGTGTATTCTGGAGTGAAAAGGCTTTTGCATAAGCCTTATCAGAGGCTTTGAATTCAAAATTGTTTTGGTAAGTTAGCGCCAACTTCATCCAGGTGCGCGATGCTTTTTCTGGATCATTCGTTTCCTCAATGAACTCCAAAGCTTGTAGATAATGATTAATTGCCTCTTCATTTGCATATTTATGCCGGGCTTTATCGGCAACCATAAGTAAATAATGGATTGCTTTCTCAACTTCTTCCGCTCTGCTGTAATGATATGCTAGTGCTTGGAGATTGTCTGGCTCACGCTTTTCAATGGCGTGAGCGATTGCTTTGTGCGTTAAACATTGCTGCCCTTCCCCTTGTCCTAAGTACAAATAATGTTGGAAGAGGTTATGTGAAAACCGGAAAAGAGATAGTGCGTGATTAACCTTTCCCTTTCTCCCTAATTCCGAAACTAAGCGATGCTGTCTACCTAGTTTCTTTACCAGGGTTTGATGAATCTCTCGCTCCTTTCGATTAAGCACTTGGGCTAGTAATTGAGAATCAAATTCCTCGCCTATTACACTGGCCAATTCAAGTAATTCTCTGGAGAAATCGTCAAGGCGAGATAATCTCGTTTCGATAACTCCTTCCACTTGAGCAGGAAGGTTTTCCCATTTTAAATTCGAATTTGCAACCCAACCTTCATTTCCAAGTTGTTTAATGTCTCCTTGGTCCTGCATAGCCCTTAATAACTCCGCCGTAAAGAGAGGGTGACCTCCCGTTTGAGCGAGAAGATTTTTTCGAAAGCTGGCATCCAATTGATTTTGTTCACTATCTAAGAATTCATCAACAAAAATTTCCGCTTCCTTTTCAGAAACCGAATCCAAATTAATTTCTGTGTCCCCGTGATGGGCTTTAACTTCATGGATTAGTAATTCAAATGGGTTTGATCCCTCCACTTTAGAGAACACTTCTGAAGGGCGATACATTCCAATAATTAAAATGTGATTTTCTGAAATATTCCGAAATAAGTGAAAGAGCAGGTTACTTGAAGCATTGTCAACCCATTGCATATCATCAAAAATGATCAAAAGAGGATTATGCCTCGATAAAGTTACCAATACCTTGTTACACATATCAATTAAGAATTGAGAGTTATGAACTTTTTGGTCTTTCCCTTCTGAATGAATTAATTTCTTTAATGGGTCTAACCAATTCTTTTTCTTTGCTTTAACTGCGTATGCTCTCGACATTAATTTGTCCGAGTTGATCAATTTATCAATTAAATCCGGTCCCTGTGTCAACACCGTGGTCAAAGTTTGGGGAAAAACCTCCCAGAGTCTCTCCGCAGATTCTGATAATTCTGGGTTTTTTATACAACAAAGAATCTCCATAACTTGATGAAGTGGTAGATATGCATCCCCTTGTCCTGAGAAAGCATTGCAGCGGCCGCTGGTAACTAGGAGATTTTGATTCCTTTCCAATGCTCTCCCGGCAAATTCTTTTACCAAGGCCGTTTTTCCACTCCCAGCCTCCCCACTGACTAGGACAACCCGACCCTTTCCCTTCAGTGCCTCGTCTAAGTGCGCATCCATTTGAGTTAATTGGTTTTCACGACCTACGAAGACTGGTCTATGCTGCACAACCCCTTCAAATATAATGAGGGGCCCTGGCACATTCTCAACCAGGGGAAATTCTAGCTCTCCTGCACGGATTGCTTCGAAGAATTCCATAGTTTCAGCTGATGGTTCAACATCCAGTTCGTTTTTAAGAACTTTTTTGCAAAATTCAAATTGGGAGAGAGCCGCTTCGCGTTGATCTTCGAAGACAAATAGACGCATCAACTGACGATGGGCAGATTCCAACAAAGGATTCAATTTCAATAAATCTTTTAACAATTTAATTCCAGGTTGGTAATCAGCCATCGCAATATAAAAATCTATAAGATCCTGCAATTGGGCTATTACCAATTCCCTTATCTGTTCTCGCTCAATCATTATCCAATTCTCAAAAGAACTACATCCTTGAATGTAAAAACCTTCGAGAAAATCTCCGTGATAATGGCCAAGTTTCTTCTCTGCTTGAGACGCAATTTTCCGTGAATTGATTTCCATTGTGCCATTTGCTGAATCCGAGGAATTTATCAATTCATCTACATCAAACCAATAATCATAATTTGGGTTTATTGCCACAGTATGACGTTCTATGGTGAGTAGATCGGGAAGATTTTTTCTGATTTCAGATAAGGTCACGCGCAAATTATTCATCCCCCGAGTTTGAGAAAAGCCCTCCCAAAATAGTTCTCCGAGATAATCTCGGGATGCTGATTTATTGCTGATCGATAAATAAACGATTAAAGCTAGAGCTTTACGGGAGAGGTTATTTTGCACATATATCCCCTCTAATTTTAGTTGAATCCCACCAAGAGTTTTTAACTCAAACATTTTATAGCCTTCCCTAAAGGTAAATCGTTTTCAACTAGGTTGAGTGCTAATGCTAATGAATTATCGGTGATAGATGGATGAGGTCATTTTATTTTAGCAGATTTCCAATAGTCCTCCTAATTCAATAAATAAATTAAATGTTTCTTCAGCGATAAATTAACATTTTATTAATCCATAGTTTGTACTATATGGACAACTTCAAGATACATGGTTAAGAGAAGAAATCGCATATTTTTTGAACAGGAGAATAATCATGTTAGATCATCCACAAGATGCTTACAGGCTTGCAAAAGATCATCAGCAGAATATACGGAATTTGGTTGAAATTGATAGAATTTTTCTTCCTACCTCGAATGGGAAACAAAAACCAATCGTAAGTCAAGAATGGAAAAAAACTTTACTCAATTTAAGTAAAGTTAGAATCGAGTTTAGTTTACTTGTTCAAAGACGATAACAAAGCCAACTGCCCTTAGGACAGTAATAAATCTTGCTATCGTTTTTTTCTTCTTCAATGGAGCATCCTTCCTGGTGATGGGTGCTCCATTATTTTTTTGTATATACCTAAAGACTCCTCCCTAAAAATTAATAGCTATGATTATAAAAATGAGAAAGAAAATAATCAATAAAATCTCATTATTTATGTATTGAGTGGGCTTTCCAGTGATTGGATATTCTCTTAACTTACTGCAAATAGCCAGGACACTATAGACTCTGTAGACACTATCGACACAATAGACCCCCATAAACAGGGTAGACAAGAATGCTACACACTCCTAAGGAGAAGGCTGGCGGTTCGGCTCCCCGTAGGGGTACTATCAAAAAGTACGCATTATATTGCGGTCTTTTTGAATCTGGCGAATTTGTGAAGTCAAATTCGCCAGACTTGATGATTGCAAAATGGAAAACCGCACAGGATCAATCCTGAACGGTTTTTGTCTTTATTGAGAAGTGATGGCTATATTTAGAGGTTAATTTTTTGATTACACAGTTTTGAGGAGTCACTAAGTATTCAATTTTTTACTTTCCTCCAATGCTATTTTTTTAATATAAATTAACTAATTCCTCTTATAAAATCTATTACTATTTTATTAAACTCTATCGATTTATCAATATTTGCACAATGTCCTGCATTTTCAATCATAAAATATTTACTATTATCAAGCTCGGAATGCCATTCTTTAGCCATTTTTTTGGATAATTCTATATCACATTCTCCAATTAACATTAAAGTCGGGTATTTAGGCTTAATGTTTTTTCTGTTTTTAATTACATTTTGAAGTCCTTGCATTACCATAAATGATTTTCTTTCAAAATGACTTGTCGTTTCATAAAACAATGCTTGCCCTTTTTCTGATTTGCAAATATTCTTTGCAGTAATTTTTCTAAATGCTTTCATAGAAAAAATTGCTCTAAATATCAAACTCAAATTATAAGACATTTGAGCTTTAGCAATTTCCTTATTCTCTTTATTAATGTCATAT
>SWCD01004763.1_pt1 | contig 14134 bp, 12 predicted proteins | sample 4693011 | NCBI WGS metagenome assembly SWCD01 (sample SAMN10267278, study PRJNA491770) | bioreactor metagenome | isolation source: DHS bioreactor inoculated with marine | place: Japan: Omine Ridge, Nankai Trough | reverse complement strand
TCACCGATGCCGAAACCGACACCGACCGCCGGGGCCTCAGGCTCCTCCTCGCGCTCTCCGAGGGGCGGGCCGCCAACGTCAAGGACGAACCAGGCCCGCACGGCCGCGCCGCCCTCGACGCGCTGCAGGCCGCGTTCCCCGGCTCCTTCGAAACCGGCGAGCGCGGGCTCCTGGCCACCTTCCTGGCGAACCTCGACAGCGGGGGGAACGAAGCGGTGGACGCCGAGCGGCTGCGGCAACTGCGCCTGCTCCTCGGCGGAACGAGTGACCCCGTTGCGCGCTGGCCCATCGCGCAGGACCTCGCCACTGTGGAGTGGGAATGCGGGGATCAGGACCGCGCCATCGACACACTCACCGCGGAGCTTCCCGCCTACCGGGAGGCTTGCGGCGGCGCGCTCGATCTCGAGTCGCGCGATGCCGTGGAGAGCCTCGTCTTCTACCTCGGGAGCCGCGGCCGTTTCGAGGAGGCGGAGCGACTCCTCGCCGACGAGGAAAAGCGCCAGAGCTCGCCGCTGGCGAAGGCCTGGTACCGGACGGAACTCCTGAAGCTGGGGGCGAGAGCCTTCCGGGAGCAAGGCTCGCTCGCCGCCGGGGACGGAGAGGAACTCTATCGGCACGCGCGCGACGGCCTCGACCGGGGGCTCACGGAGTTGCCGGTGAGCACGGTCACGGCGCTCCTTCCCCTGCGGCTGGATCTGGCTGCTGTGGCCAAGGGTCGGAAGATCAAGTCCGCGGCCGAAGACCTGGTCACGTTCTCGCGGGACACCGCTCCCCTGATGGCCGCCCGGATCCCGGATACCCGGGAGCGTCTGGAGAAGCTGCTCTCGGTCGCTCAGGCTCTGAAGAAGACCGCGGGGCCGGTGGCGGAGATTCTGTTCCTGATGACCAGACTGGAGGCCGAGCCCGAGTGGTACCGGGCCCATTCCCGAAACGGCTGGAACGTCCTCGCCCGGGAGATCGCCGGGACCACGCGCAAGATGAAGCTCCCTCCCGAGATCGACCAGCGGCTGCTGGCACTCTGCCGGCGCGAACTCGAGCGCGATCTGCTCTCCTCCCGAAGCGATTCCCGACACCTGTACGGGAGACGGAGCCGCGGGTTCATGAAGCACCACGCCGAGGAGTTCGCGGCACTGGCGAGAGAGATCCTCGCCGCGCACGCGAACGACCAGGCGGTGGTCCTCGAAGCCACGAAGTACCTCTACCGCGACCTCAAACTCGAGGCCGAGGCCACGGACCTCCTTTCCCGGGCTGCCGCGCGAGGTGCGATCAGCATGGACGGTCGGGAGACCCTGACCGGGTGGCTGCTCGAGGCCGGGCGCTCGGAGGACGCCCTCGAGCAGGCCCGCCGCCTTAACGGAGCCAGGCCGAACGACGTCTCCGCGCGGATGCTGATGATCCGGAGTCTTCACGCCTGCGGGAAGAAGGTGGAGGCCGACGCCTTCGCCGAGGAGACCGAACTCTGGTTCGAGCGGCAGGGGCTGCTCGACTTCCACTCCTGCCGGAAGCTGGCCCGGCTCCTGCTCGAGCTCGAGTACTACGAGCGGAGCGCGTCGCTCTTCTCACGGATGGTGGACGGTCGGTTTGGCCACGAGAGCCGGGGTTACCGGCGTGACCGTGACGAACTGGCCAGGTCCCGCTGTGGGCTGGCTCGTTCCCTCGCCGGACTCGGGAAGTACGCGGAGGCGATCGACGAGGTCCTGACCGCGGTGGTCACCCGCACCCGGAGCAAGCACACGGGAGAGGAGGCGGAACGCACGCTGGTCGCCATTCTGGCCTCCCACCCGGATCTCGACGCCTGGGCCGCGGACTTCGCGGCGGAGGTGGCGAAGACCGGGCTGGATGCTCCGGTCCTGCGGGCGGCGCTCGGCGACGCTCTCCTTCGGAGAGAGCAGTACGAGCGGGCGCTGGTTCAGCTCCGGATCGCCAGGCGACTCACGCCGGGCAACGAAGCCACCCACCGCTCGATCCTCAAGGCCGCCCGAAAGACCGGCCGGGCCCAGGCCGTCACGGACGCCCTCCTGGGACACGTCAGGGCCTTCCCGCGGAAGTACAAGCTCTACGACCAGTTGGCCCTGCACTACGAGACGATCGATGAGCTCGATCTGGCGGAACGGGCCTGGACCACCATGATCGAGGTGGACCCCTTCGAGCCCATGGGCTGCCGGGAACTGGCCCGGGTCCGCGAGCGCCAGAAGCGCGGGGAGGAGGCGGGCGCGCTGCATGAGCGGGCGTCGGCGCTGGAGTAGCGGCGATCGTAGGGCGGCCGCGAAAAGGACTCCCGGTGTTGTTTTTCAGGCGTAGGCGCCGGAGATGTAGTCCCGAAGTTGCCGGACCTCGTACTCTTTCGCCGACTTCAACGCCTTCACCACGTCGCCGATGGAGATGACGCCGGCCAGTTGGCCGTTCTTAACCACCGGCATCCGGCGGAAGCGCTTCTCGGTCATGACGCTCATCACGTAGTCGAGGTCGTCGTCGGGAACACCGCAGACGACGTTCGTGGTCATGAACTCGGAGACCGTGGCCGAGTCGATGCGGTCCGCCGCGTCGTGGACGACCCGGAGGATGTCTCGTTCAGTGATGATACCGACGATGTTGCCTTCCGAGTCGGTGACGAGCAGCGACCCGATGCGACGACCGACGAGTTCTCCGATGGCCCTGGCGATGGTGTGATCAGGCGGAACTGCGACCACCTCCGCCCCCTTGGTTTTGAGTACATCCCGGATGGTGGGCATGATTAGTCTCCTTTTGTTTCGTATTGCATCTCATTCTCAATACTGCTCTCTTCTGCCGCCAACACCATCAAAAAAAGGGATTTCCGCTCCTGAACGCCGATGAATCGATCATGGTGTTCCTCGGCTACGTACTCCTCGGTTTCGCGCCGGGCCTGTTCTGGCTCTGGTACTTCAGGCGGAAAGACGACCTGGAGCCGGAGCCACGGGTGCGGCTGATTGCGGTCTTCCTCCTTGGCTCCGCCGCGGCCGGCGCGTTGCTCCTCCTGCAGCCGCTCCTCGGGACCTTCCGCCCCCGCGAACCGGGGATGGCGCGGGAGATCGTGGATATTCTCATCCTCACCGCCTTCCTGGAGGAGGCGGTGAAACTCCTCGCGTTCTACCTCGGCGCGTGGCGGAGCAAGGACCTGGATGAGCCGCTGGACGGGATCGTCTACGGCGTGGCCGCGGCGCTGGGCTTCGCCTCGGTGGAGAACGTGCTCTACCTGGTGGTCACCGGCAACCCGGGCCTCATCGTGGCGCGGGCGTTCACCGCGACCCTCGGCCACGTCATCTTCACCGGCACGATGGGCTTCTTCTTCGGGGTGGCGAGGTTTCGGGAGGGATCACGGCGCGTGGCCCTGATGCTCGTCGGCTTCCTGCTGGCGGTCGGCCTCCACGCCATCTACGACCTCTTGCTCGTCCCGGAACGAGGCAAGCTGAACCTCCTCTCGCTCCTGGGCCTGCTCCCGGTGGGCCTGATCCTGCTCGGGCTCAAGATCCGCTGGTCGCGCGCGCGTTCCGCCAGATACCATCCCGAATTGACGGAGTGATTTCCGACCTACTGTGCCGGGCCTTTTTGGTCGATTTCCGGCGCCACGCCGACGAACTCACTCCCCCCCATCATCGTCGCTCTCTCCCGGCTCCTCCGCCTCCGCCTCCGCCTCCGCCTTCTCCTCAGGCTTCAGGACATGCGTCCACATTCCGCCGCCCATCATCAGCGAGAAGCCGGTCTTCGACTGCACCCGGATCTCCTTGAAGAGGTGCCCGAAGCGGGTGATCACGAACATCTCGCTCAAGGGGGGCAGCGGAGCTGCGGGATCACCGATGGTGACGGGGGTATCCTTCTGCGGCTTCGTGCCGTGGAGCTCCTTGCCGTACTGCTTCTCGCTCCTGAACTCGGTTCCGTCCCGCGAGTATTCCCAGTAGAAAACGATGCCGTGCACGATGGTCCAGTCGGACGCCACGTTGGGGTGCGCCCAGACTTCGATGCCGGTTTCGGTCTGTCGAACGTAGGGATTGAAGCGGATGCGGCGCGCGGCGGGCTTCGCCATGAGCTTCGGCCCGGAATCGGCCAGGGCGCGGGTCAGGGGGATGTCGAAGTCCTTCCCGGTGAGGTCCTCCTGCTTCTCCACCCTGGTCGGGGACTTCACGAGGTAGTGAAGGATCCGCTCGTACTTCTCCCCCGCCTCGTCCATCCGCCCGTACACGGCGTGCCAGCCGTCATCCGCCGAGTAGCAGAACCAGTTCCGTACGCGGCCCTTGACCTCGGCGGGCTCCTTCTGAAACTCGTCCGCGGAATACCAGGCGGCAACGTCGTAGCCCGACATCCAGCCGGCGATCAGGGCGTTTCGACCCAACGCCTCGAGCAACTCCGCGGGCGGCTCGGGAGGGTTCTCCTGTGCCGGGGAAGGCATGGCGAAGGCCAGAAGCGCGAAGAGGGCGACGGCAAAGAGCCTGATCATCAGATCCTCCCGGATGCGGGTCCGGTGCACAGCCTACATCCATGGAAACGAACCCGTCCACCAACGTTGCGCGCCTGCGGGGAGGCTGGACACCGCGCATCCGTCGTGGATGATCGACTCCATGACCCCGGGAATGCCAGGCGCACCTGAAGTCTACCTCCGGCCCGCGGGACCCGGCGATGCGGGGCGGATCGCAGCCTTCAAGCGGGACCCCCTCGTCAAGCAGATGGCTCTCGTACGGGGGCCCGACGCCACACAGGAGGGAGAGCTTTCCCAGATTCTTCAGGCCCGCGACTCGGACAGCGAGGACTACTTCGTGATCGTCGATGCCACGGACGATCACGCCGTGGGTTACATCCGGTTGAACTGGATGGAGCGGGAACGGACCAACGCCTGGCTTCGCTTCGCCCTCGGGGAGCGGCGAGGGCAGGGCCTTGCCCGGGCGGCGCTGTCCGGGCTCTTCACGCGCCTGTTCGGGGAGGGCACGCACCGCATCGACGCCGAGGTCTACACCATAAACGAGCGGAGCCTCGGCCTGCTCACCGGGCTCGGTTTCGTCAGAGAAGGGCTGAAGCGGGAGGCCCACTTCGACGGTGAGACGTACTCCGACATCATCGCCCTCGGTCTCCTTTCGGCCGACTTCGAAGGAGCCCGACACGCGTGACGGTCCCCCGCCTGATCATCGGGAACATCTACTGCGAGGCGGAGTTCGCTCACGATTCGGGATTGAACCCCCGCGTCCTCAAGGTGATCGCCATCGCCAAGGCGGCCGCGCTGGCCACGCTTCTTCGGGTCTTCGCCGACGACGACGATCTCCTGTGGACGCCGGTGCCGGTGGATCCGGACCGGATGCCGGAGGTGGAAGGCCTCCCCAGGCCTCGCCTGGTGAGTGGGCCGCTGAAGGCTCTCCCCCGGGCCGAGATCGTGCTGGCGTGGGGCGAAACCGAGGCCGTCGCGCGACTTCGGTCGGACTGGCGAGCGGCGCCGGATCCCCGCTTTCCGCCGGCGGATCCGACCGTGGCCGCGCGGGTGAATCACCGGGAGTTCCGGTTGACGGAGGGGGCAGGAATCGAGGCCCCCCTCCCCGGCACGAAGATGCTCACCTGCGTGCCCGAACTCGAGTACTACCTGACGCAACTCGACCCTCCGCCGGCGAAGTGGGTACTGAAGGCACCGTGGTCCTCGGCGGGACGGCTGCGCTACGTCGGCTCCGGCCCCGCAGTGGAGCAGACGGCTCGCCGCCACGTGATCGACCTCTTCTACCGCTTCAACGAACTGCTCTTCGAGCCCTGGGTGCCCCGGACGGCGGACTTCGGTGTATCCGGTTCGGTGGAGGAGGCGACCCTCCGGCATCACCGCCTGAGCGTGGAACGCTACGGGCAGTTCGCCGGGCTCGTATTCCGACGGGACGGTTTCCCGGAGGCGACGTTCGCGGTGGAGGGTGCGAAAGCCGTGCGGGAACTGCTGAAGGAGCACCGCTATCGAGGCCCCTTCGGCACGGACGCCTTCCTCTACACGGACGCGGACGGCCGGACGGCCACGCGCGCGGTTTCCGAGATCAACGCCCGCCTGACCTTCGGCCACGTCGCCCACGCTCTCGGCGAACGACTGCCGGGGCTGGCGGACCGGGAAGGGTATACCTTCGCTTTCGGCGTGAGCGAAGACGGCCCGGATCGAATTCCACTGCTGCTGCCCGACCCGGAAGAAACCACTGAGGCCGGAGTGCTCTTGCTTCCCGATGGCGTCGATCGGGTATCCTGACCGGATCATGAAGACACCCGTCGCCATCCTGCTCCTCGTCGTCTCGCTCTCCCTTTTCTCCGGCTGTATCACCGACCCGGTCACCGGGAACACGGTGATGGGCATGCCCATGAGCGATGCCGAGGAGATCGCCGAAGGACTCCAGTACGCTCCGAGCTTCAAGTCGCAGTACGAGGGGACGTACCCGGATCCCGAATTGAACGCCTACCTCGGGGAGATCGTCCTCGGCATGGCCCATCGGAGCCATCGCCCGGATCTGCCCTGGACCTTCACCGTCCTCAACTCCTCGGAGGTGAACGCCTTCGCCCTGCCGGGAGGCACGGTCTGCATCACGCGCGGCCTGCTCCACCAGCTCGACTCGGAGGCGGAGTTCGCCGCGGTGATGGGGCACGAGGTCGGCCACGTCTGCCACCGGCACTCCGTGCAGCAGGCCGGGCAGGCCGCGTGGGTGAGTGCGGCGACCGCCGCCGCCTCTCTCGGGATCGCTTACGTCGCTCCGGACTACGCGGAAGCCGGCGCCGCGCTCGGTGCCGTCGGGGGCCAGTTGCTCCTCCTCTCCTACAGCCGCGGGGACGAGATGGAGGCCGACGAACGCGGGGTCGAGTACAGCTACGGGGCGGGCTACGACCCGCGCGAGATGGTCGGCGTGTTCGAGCTGTTCAAGGAGATGAAGGGCGGAGAGGCGCCGCCGGTCTTCTTCAGCACCCACCCCCTCGACGACGCACGCATCGACGGCATCGCCAGGGAGGTCGGGGCCGAGTACCCGGAGATCGCCGCCACCGACGGCCGGGGCCTCGTCCGCACCACGCCGACCTGGGAGCGACTGGTTACCGGGCGGCTGCGTGAAGCCCAAAAGGTCTATGACCAGTACGACGAGGCCAACGTCGAGTTCGTCGAAGCGGTGAAGAACGGCGACGCCCGGGCACTCGATTCCGTGCTCGCGAAGGTGAAGGCCTGCGAGAGAGCGCTGCCGAATCACGCGCTGCTGGTCAGCGCGGTCGGGGTCATCGAGAACGAGCGGGGGAACAAGGCGACGGCGAAGCGGCAGTTTCAGCGGGCCGCGGCCATGCAGACGGACCTCTTCGAGCCGCAGCTCTACCTCTCGAGGTACGCGTTCGAGGCGGGAGACGCCGCCGCGGCGCACGGTTTCGCGTCACGGGCCATCGAGCTCTACCCCCATCACTTCGGAGCGCAGTTCATCGACGGGCGGGCGCTCGATCAGGTGGGAGACGTGAAGGGTGCCGCCGCGCGCTACGACGCGGTGCTCCAGCTGGCCCCGGAGGACAGCGCGGAACACCGCTTCTGCAGCGCGCGACTGGCGGAAATCCGGGGAACGACTACTTCTGGACAGTAGCCTGGAAGCCGAGAGTGTTGACGGTGTCGGCCAGGTCCTTGGCCTTCACGCCCTTCTTCACGGTGACGACGGCCGAGGCCTCGTCCATGGAGACGTCGGCGGAGACGACGCCGGGGAACTTCTCGAGTTGAGCCCGCACCGCGGGCACGCAACTCGAGGTTCAGGTCATCCCCTGGACATCGAGGATCACCGTCTCCGTCTCACCGGGGGCGGCGTCTTTAGCGGAGGCGTCCGGCGTCGTCTGGCCGGTGGTCTCCGCAGGTGCCTCCGAACCGCCGCAGGCAGCGAGTATCAGCATGCCGAGCAGGGTCAGGAGAGCTGCTGTATTCTTCATGGCGAACTCCCGAAAACTGGTTTCCACTATTGGATGAGCCCACCTTACCCGAGAATCGCGATCCATCCAGAACGCCATTGATGTGGAGAGCACCATGCGTATCGCGCTGCCCCTGATCCTCGTTCTCGTCCTGTCAGCCCTGCTGGTTCACGGTCAGGAGGCTCGACCCACCCCGGACAAGGACGCCTGGTGGGCGATGTTCTGGAACGTCGCCAACCTCTTCGACGATGTCGACGATCCGAAGACCGAGGGCCGGGACAAGTCCGATCCGAAGGAACTGGCGGAGAGGCTCAGGCGAATCCGGTCTGTAGTCGGCCGCGTGAACTGGGGCAGTGGTCCCGACCTCCTCGTGCTGGCCGAAGTGGAGAGCGCCGACCTGATCCGGTCCATTGTCGGTGACGGCTACGAGGTGGTGTTCGATCGCGGAAAGAACTCCCGCGGCCTGAACGTGGGGATGGCGACCAGGCTGCCGGTGGTTTCGAGCGAGTACCTCGACCCGAAGACCACCGGCCGCACCATGCTGCACGCGGTGCTCAAGGTCGAGAAGCAGAAGCTCCACGTCTACGGCCTGCACCTGAAGAGCAAATTCAACACCGCCACCGAGACGGAGGCCACCCGCACCGACGAGGAGTTGCGCTCTCAGGAAGCGGAGTTTCTCCGAGCCCACGTGAGCCGGATCCTGAAGAGCGATCCCAACGCGGAGATCCTCATCATGGGCGACTTCAACGAGAACTACCGGGACAGCCTCTTCCGGCGGGAGCTTCTGGCGAAGGAGTTCAAGCGCGGCGACGAGTTGCCCAGTCTCAAGGATCGCGACCGAAGACTCCTGAACCTCGGCGCCGCCCTCGAGCAGAGCTTCCCCGGGGGCGGGACCGCCTACTACCACCCCCACTGGAGCATCATCGACAACTTCCTGATCTCCGAGGCGCTGGCGCTTCCGGGCGGCCTGCAGACCACGGCGAAGGAAGCCCACATCGCCGTCTCCTTCGACCTCCTGAACAACTACGGCACCCCCGCCCACTTCAACCCCCGCTACCCGACGTGCGTCTCCGACCACCTCCCGATCCTCCTCCGCCTCCGCCGCTCCCCGTAAAACAACACCGGGAGTCCTTTTTCCACAGGCTCAAAAGGACTCCCGGTGTTGTTTTTTGAGGAGGGCCTCGGCCTGGGACCAGAGGGTTGGGAAGGGGGGGGGCGGGGGCGGTGGCCTTGAGGAGGGCTTCGGCGAGAGGGATCAAGGTTCTCGACTCCGGGAAGCGGAGGTAGGTCGGGTCGAGGTCGCCCAAGCGGACCCGGTCCAGGCCGTCGGCGTCCTTCAGGAGCGCGGCAAGGACGTGGTGCGGGTGGTCCGGCGGCAGTTCCCCGTGGGAGTGGACGCTGACCGCGGCGGCCACGGCCTCGAGGTCGACGGGGAGGATCCCGGCGGCGAAGAGGCGATCGCGGACCGTCTCGGAGGTGTCGAGAAGCTTCGCCGCATCGGGGCCGTGGCGGTAGCAGACTCCGTCACCGGTGCGGGCCAGGTCGTGGACGAAAACCGCCGCCCAGAGCGAAAGCGCCCGATCCCGATGCCCGGTCAGTTCGGTGAGCAGGAGGCCGAGGATCATCACCCGGGCCACGTGCTCGACACCGTGTTTCCGACTCTGGTGCGCGAAGAGGGAGGCCTGGGGGAGAAGTTTCGAGAGAGGGAGAGCGGTGGGATTCCGGAGTTGCGGCGTCTTCACTCGATCCGCTCCAGAGTGACCGGATTCACGACCTCCCGCTCCACCTTCCTCCCTTTCACATGGAAGAAGACGACGGCGTTGCGCGTGGTGAAGCCACGCACGTGCTCCGACCAGGGCGTCTTCTCCTGCGCGTAGTAGGGCGCGCCGGCCGCGCCGTTGTTGACGAGGAGCAGCGACCGGGGGATGGAGAGGCGGGTGTACGCCTCGGGGAGGCCGGGGATGGTCTTGTCCCCGTAGATATCGACACCCTTCTCGAGGTCCATCCAGTTGTAGTTGTGCTCGTCTCCCGTCAGCACCGTGCCGACCTTCTCATGCTCGAAGAGGATACGGAGAAACCGGTCCCGCCGCTCGATGATCCCCTCCCCCCGCCAGCGCTCCCCCGCCTTCGCCGCCACCGGCCGGGGCAGGTTGGAGCCCGAGTACCACATGTCGTCCCCGAGATGCCCCCCGTTCGGGAGGATCGGGGTGTGAACGGTGATGAAGACGTGGTCGATGCGGCGGTCGCTCTCCAGGCGATCGAGCGTCGCCTCGAGCCAGGCGAGTTGATTGTCCATCAGGTAGCCGTGGAGGTTGCCTCCGGTCACGTCGCGGTGCTCCTGGGCGATCGGCGCGTACCAGTAGTCCGAGTTCAGGACGACCACGGCCACATTGTCGTAGACGTAGGAGAAGACCGTCTCGCGGTACGGTGGGAAGTCCAGATGATCCGGGTCACCGTCCGCGGCGGAGCCGTCCTCGGAGACAGGGCAGTCTTGCGGATTGACGAACTCCTCGGCGAACACCGCTTCCGAGGATTCCGTGGCGAACGGGAACCTGTCGAGTCGAAGCCCGTGCCCCTTGCCGTCGTCGAAGCGGTGCACCAGGGCCTCGTGATTTCCCATGCCTGCCACCACCGGCAGATAGCCCGCGAAGGGCTCGACCGCCCGCTTGAAATTCGCGTACTCCACGCGCATCGGCTCCGGGTGATTGCGGTAGCCGGTGATGAGGTCGCCCGTGAACTGGAGAAAGGAGGCCCCCCGGCTCGCGGTCAGCGCGGCGACCCGGCGCAGCACGGAAAAGTTCACGCCCCCCAGGTTCCGCTCACTGCTGCCCTCCCCGGACCGGCTGTCGCTGGCAAAGGCGAAGGTGAAGGGCCGACGCGTACCGGGCCGCGGGGCGGTGGTCAGCGACCGGGTCACCGTGTGACGACCCACGTCCGTGGAGACGGTGTAGGCGTAAGTCCGCGAAGGGGAGAGGCCGGAGATCTCGATCTCGTGGCGGGTCGCGCCGGCGGCCCCGGACCTCTTCTTCCCGCCGATCTCGACGCTGCCGATGGCCGGTCGGTTCGTCACGAACCAGACGGTCGCGCGGTCGGGGCCGAGGAGAGAGACAAACGGTCCGGAGATGATCGTCGCGTCCACAAGAAACGGCCCCTTGCCGGTGAACGCCACGCGACCTTCGTAGAGGATCGCGCCGGCCGCCGTAACGACACGATATCCGAGCAGGCCCCGCCCGCTGTCGGCCCAGCCACAGAGGTCGAACTTCCCGACGAGGTTTCCGGCAATCGGCAGATCGGCCCGGCCGTCAACGATCGGCGCGGTGCGCTTGAAGAAGACCGGAAGCGGGTACTTGCCGTCGCCCTCCTTCACCAATCCGTAGACGAGGGTGCCCTTCGCGAGAGCGAGGCCGTAGCGCTCATCCCGGAATTCGAACCGCAGACCGGTCTTCGTGCCCACCGGCGCCCCACGCACCATCCGCAGGGTGAACTCGGGAGTCTCGTCGCTCAGGTCGCTCCGTTTTCCGTCGGCGCCGACGTGGTGCAGCCGGCCGGCCCCATCGAAACCCAGGCTGCCGTAGGGAGCCGGGATGCCCGCCCTTTCCGCTGCGGTGCAGAGGGTGAACAGCGCGAGGAGACCGGGGAGCAGCGGGGCAAGCCACAGACGTTTGCGCATCGGGTCCTCGGGGTGAGGGACAAGACCTCCGTTGTCGGCCTCTCGCGACGGTATCCGAGAAACGACGAATCGGGAACCGCTCTTTCTCCGGCTACTTCCGAAACACGAAGAGCTGCTTTCGCGCCCGGGAGGCGCCGCGATAGAGGAGGGCAGGATCCGTGTCCTTCCGAACGCCCACGAGGAGCACGGCATCGGCCTCGAGGCCGCCGTGGGAATCCGCGGGACCGAGGGTGCCGAACTCCACGGAATCGAACTCCCCGACGGGGAGATCGTCGGGGTCGACAGCTCCTTCGACGGCCAGCACCAGCGTACGCTCGGGCGGCACACCCTCCTCCGCCAGCCCGGCAAGAACGCGCCCGATCCGCTCCACCATCCTCCCCGGATCCTGCTCGATGATCTCCGCCACCGGATCCCCCCGCTCCGCGCATTCCCTCAAGCGGGGAGTGCGCTCGACCTGGTCGTACGCCCAGACCGCGATGCGGATGGTGCTTCTGCAATTCAGATGGAGTGGGAAGGTGTTCATGCTGAGGGCGTCGGCCGGGCCGCTGCCGGGGGAGCTCAAGGCGGGGTCGCTGAAGACGAGGAGCACGCCGGTCCGGGGATCATGGTGGAGCGCCTCCACCGCCAGCCACCAGTACTGCCGGAAGTGATGTCCCTCGTCGACGATCACGGCGTCGTAGCGGTTCGCCGGCTCGCTCGCCAGGGCCTGCATCAGGAACTCCGGCGCACGGTAGTCCCAGGTGGCGTGCGTCGAGTCGTTCTCCTCCGGCGGGTCGAAGTAGATCCCGGCCCGGCGGGCCCTCTCCGCACACAGGCGATGGAAGCTGCTGACCGCGAAGGTCGTCCCCACGGCGGCCAGGTGCTCCGCCAATCGCTGATGGAAGCAGAGGTACAGCACGCGCATTCTCTCCGCGGAGAGGCGGCGGGCCTGCTCCACCGCCAGGAGCGTCTTCCCGGTGCCCGCCGGACCCAGCACCGCCAGGCGGGGAAAGTCCTCCAACATCTCGAGGATCTTCGTCTGTTCCTCCGTCAGCCGAAGGAAGGCTTCCTGACGGTCCTTTTGCGGAGAGAAGACGGAGCGGACGAGATTCAGTTCCCCGGCCAGGTCCAGAAGCACGGTATGCGCAGCCCGGGCCGGGGTGGATACGGGACCGCGACCGCCCGACTCGAAGAGCGGGGGAAGGAGGTCCGCCGCTCTCTCGAGGTCACGGGCATCGAGAATCCGGTCCCGGGGCAGCGACTCGCCAGGTTCCCCCTCGATCCGGGCATCCGGGAGCACGACGACGATCCCGCCCTCCGGCCGCAGACCGGTCTTCCGGAAGAGGGGCCGCGATTGCAGGTGGCGGCCGATCGCCCGCACCGCCGTCCGGGCCCGCTGCCCGGGCTCAGGGATCGGCTGATCGGTCCCGTCCTCGTCCCTGCAAAACCAGACGACGCCCTTTCGCCAGACGGAGCCGGGGATGACCTCGATCGCCAGGAACCGCCCCTGGTCATCAACGACGAGGAAGTCGACGTCTTCCCTCCGAAACGCTCCCCAACGCTCTCCGGGCAGGGCGGTGTTGCGGGCGTGCAAAACGCGGGCGGATTCGGGAAAGCTACGCTCGAGCAACTCCCAAACGACCCGCAGCGCGGGATCCATGTCCGGATCCGGCGTCCATGGAAGCATCTTCGCCACTTCACCCCCCCCCTGGTCGGCAAAGACGGCTCTCTCTCACCCACCCCCGACGCCGCAGCCCCGGGGACGGCGAGTCACTTCATCTCCCGCCTCAGTTCCTCCAGTTCCCTCCGCAGATGCTCCACCATCTCGGAGAGTTCCGTCAACTGGGCCTGTAGTCGATCCGTCCGCATCTCGCGCTCCGCGCGCTCCTCTTCGTGCCGACGGTTCTGCTCCGCACGCTCCCGCTCTTCCTCGCCGCGGGGGTGGTCCTTCACCTTTTCGCGCCACTGTTCGGCGAGGTTCGCCACGGCCTCGGCCTTGTCCCCCTGGCCGAACTTCCTCCAGAGATTCGAGGCGAGTTGGAGGACCTCGACGATGTCCCCCTCGCGAAGGAGCCACTCGACCGTCTTCCGGACCTCCTGCTCGTGGCCGCCCTCGAGGGCGAGCTCTCCGGCGTGAATGAGCTTCTCGACCCGCTCCGCCAGATCCGGACGCTCCCCTTCCCGGAGGGCGACCCGAGCCATGCGGAGAACCTCGAGCTGGTGGTGGATCCGCGCACGATCTTCATCGGAAGGGCCCTTCCGATCCGTCTCGCGGTGTTCGTCCTTCGCGAGCCCGGCGTAGAGACGGCCCAGCTTCTCGACCGCCTCGGCCCGGTCCGGCAACCGGAAGCCCCGGTAGATCTCCCCGGCAGTGAGGAGCAGCTTCGCCAGTTCCTCGCGGCGCGGGGCGTGCTTCCGGATGCGCATGGCCTCTTCGTCGGTCCGCCCCTCGAGCGCGAGTTCCAGGGCGTGGACTCCGTGCTCCAGGCGCTCGGCGGCATCGTGGCGATCCTTCTCGAGGAAGGCCTTCATACCCATCCGCATGACCTCGATCTGGCGCTTGGCGTCGTCGCGGGAGATGGGCATCCGCTTCGGCTCGCGACC